>NPIF01000497.1_pt4 | contig 13744 bp, 12 predicted proteins | sample 8637461 | NCBI WGS metagenome assembly NPIF01 (sample SAMN07420641, study PRJNA396082) | bioreactor metagenome | isolation source: sample BR12 brine-fed electro-methanogenic bioreactor BR | place: Japan: Kochi | collected 2016-12-09
TGGTTTGTGAGGTGGCGTCGCCGCCGGGATGAACATTATCCGGTCCAGCCCGCAGGCCACCCGAACCTCCTCGGCGATGCGCAGGTGAGCCAGATGAACAGGATTGAAGGTCCCACCGAGAATACCGGTTTTCATCGTCAGCGCTTTCTACTCCTAGGAGCGTACCTGACCATCACCAAAGACCACGAACTTGCGGGTGGTCAGATCTTCCAGACCCATGGGACCGAAAGAGTGAAGCTTGGTGGTGGAGATCCCAATTTCAGCGCCCAGACCGAATTGGTTGCCGTCGGAGAAGCGGGAGGAGGCATTGACCATCACCACGCTGCTGTTCACTTCCCGGATAAAACGCTGGGTATTGTGATAATCGTTACTGACGATCACCTCGGTATGCAATGAACAGTAGCGGCGGATATGTCGAATCGCCTCATCCAGATCCTCTACGACCTTGACCGCCAAAATCAGATCCAGATATTCAGCCCCCCAATCCTGTTCCGTGGCCGGGATGACCTCTGGAGCGAATTCGCAAGTCACGGTGCAACCATGCAGTTCGACGCCGTGACTCTTGAGGACGGCGACGATACGGGGCACAAAGGTTTCGGCGATATCCTTGTGGATCAACAGGGTTTCCATCGCGTTGCAAACCCCCGGCCGCTGCACCTTGGCATTGACGCAGATACGTTCGGCCATATCATAATCCGCGCTGGCGTCAATAAAGGTGTGACAGACCCCCTTGTAGTGCTTGATTACCGGAATCCGCGAGTTTTCGCTGACAAAGCGAATCAACCCTTCGCCGCCTCGGGGAATAATCAGATCGATATATTCTTCGAGTTTCAACAGTTCGGTGATGGCCGTGCGATCGGTGGTAGTGACGACCTGTAAGGCGCCTCCAGGCAAACCCATGGCCAGCAATTCTTTCTTCAGAACCGCGCCGATGGCGACGTTGGAGTGGATGGCTTCGGAGCCTCCCCTCAGCACCACCGCGTTGCCACTTTTAAGACACAGTCCGGCCGCGTCGGCGGTCACATTGGGACGGGATTCGTAAACAATCCCGATCACCCCCAGAGGAATCCGCATTCGCCCGACCTGAATCCCATTGGGACGTCGGCGCATCTCGCTGATCTCTCCCACCGGATCCGGCAGATCGGCCACTTCGCGCAGACCATCGGCCATCGCGGTGATACGTTCCTCGTTCAGCACCAGACGGTCGATCATAGCCGTCGACAAGCCCTTCTGCCGGGCCTGTTCAATATCCTTGTCGTTGGCCGTCACCAACTCGGCGGCCGCCTGCTGCAGGGCGTCGGCCATGCGACGCAGCATCTCGTTCTTGACCGTGGACGAGAGGTTGGCCATGATTCCCGTTGCCTGTTGCGCCTCTTGAGCCAAGCTTACCATCTGTTCCTGAATCGTCATCCCTCACTCCTCACCAGGTGCCAGCTGTTTCCCGGCCGGTTGCTTCAACACCAGATTGTCGCGATGAACTATTTCGGCACCATAGTGGTAACCGAGCAGTCCTTCGATATCCTGCGAATTATGTCCCTGAATACGTGCCAGTTCCGCCTGAGAATAGTTGACAAGCCCCCGGGCGAACTCCTTGCCTGAGGCATCGCAGAGACGCACCGCATCCCCCCGCTCAAAACTGCCTTCGACCTGCAGGATTCCCGACGGTAAAAGACTTTTTCCTCGCACCTGGAGAGCCTGACGCGCTCCCTCGTCAACCAGCAAACGCCCCCGGCAATTTTTGGTAAAAGCGATCCAGTGCTTACGGGCGGTCAGACGATCGACGGCTGGCAAAAACCAGCTGCCCAGCTCCTCGCCGGCAAACAGACGGGACAGAACCTGCGGTTTGCGGCCGTTGACAATCAAGGTGCTGACTCCGTAGAGAGAAGCACGTTTGGCCGCTTCTATTTTGGTCGCCATGCCGCCGGTGCCGACCTCGCTGCCCGCTCCTCCGGCCATATTTTCGATTTCCGGAGTAATCTGGGTCACCCTGGAAATCAGTTTGGCCTCGGGGTTGGTCCGGGGATTACTGTCGTAGAGACCATCGACATCCGACAGGATTACCAGCAGATCGGCCTCGGCCAGGTTGGTCACCAGAGCCGATAGATTATCGTTATCGCCAAAGCGGATTTCGTCGACCGCGACCGTATCGTTCTCGTTGATAATCGGAACAATACCGTATTCGAGAAGCACCATAAGGGTGTTGCGAGCGTTGAGAAACCGCCGTCGGTTGGCCAGGTCGTCCCGGGTCAGTAAAATCTGCGCAACCCGCCGATCAAAAGGGCGGAAGGCATCTTTATAAAAACGCATCAGGCGGCTCTGACCAATGGCGGCCGCCGCCTGTTTGAGAGGAATCGTGGAAGGGCGGCCGACGATACCAAGATCCCCTTTGCCGGTGGCCACCGCGCCGGAACTCACCAGCAACACTTCGTAGCCTTGTTCGATCAGGCCGCAAAGATCGACCACCAATGCTTGAATGATCGCCGGATCGACGCCGTCCTCACCAACCAATACGCCGCTGCCGATCTTGATCACAACCCGCTTAACCTGGGCGAGAAGCTCTTTGCGCATCCCGGATCCTTCTCTGCAAACAAATTAATTTCCCGAAAAATCGGACTGAATTTTACGTGTGGCCCCAGCGGCTTGTCAAGCCGGTTCCTCCGGCGTGTCGCGATCTTCACCGGTACGCAGGCGGGTCAGCTCCGTTGCCACGCAAGCCACCAGTTCATCGAGTCCCATTCCGGTGACCGCAGAAATTAGCAGGGTCCGAAAACCCCGTTCCGCAAAGACCTCCCTGATCGTTTCGGCCTGCTCGCGTACCTCGGTAACATCGGCCTTGGTCAAGACCACCAATTGTGGCTTGGTCAGCAACTGGGGGTTATGTCTCTCCAGTTCCCGATTGATCGTATCGAAACGTTCCACCGGGTCCCCTTCCTGAAGATCGGAAAGATCGACCAGGTGCAAGAACAGATCGGTTCGCTCGATATGGCGCAAAAACCGGGTTCCCAGTCCATGGCCTTCGCTGGCCCCTTCGATCAGGCCGGGGATGTCCGCCATCACAAAACTCTGAAATCCGCCGTAGCCGACTACTCCGAGATTGGGCACCAGAGTGGTAAAAGGATAATCGGCAATCTTCGGCCGGGCCGCAGATACCGCCGAAATCAAGGTGGATTTACCGGCGTTGGGCATTCCAATCAGACCCACGTCGGCCAGCAATTTGAGCTCCAGCCGCAACCAGATTTCGTCTCCGGGAAGGCCCGGTTGTACATGGCGGGGAGCCCGATTGGTGCTGGTCGCGAAGCGGGCATTGCCGCGACCGCCCTGACCTCCGCGCGCGGCCACATAGCGCTGGCCCCGCTGTTTCAGATCCGCCAGCAACTCGCCGCTCTCCCGGTCATAAACCAACACTCCCGGAGGCACTCGAATCAGCAGATCCTCGCCATTTTTGCCATGACGGTTCTTACCCATGCCATGAGTGCCGTTCTTAGCCTTGTAACGAACCTGATAGCGCAAATCGAGGAGGGTGCCGAGCCCCTCGTCAACCTCGAAAATAACATCGCCACCGTCTCCGCCGTCACCGCCGTCAGGCCCCCCCAGGGGAATAAACTTTTCCCGCCGAAAGGACAAACAACCGCGACCGCCATCGCCGGCTTTGACATGAATCTTTACTTCATCAATGAACTGCATAATCTCTATCCGGTTTGCAAAAGGTTTGTGCTTCCCCCCGGAACAAAGATCCGAAAGGGATATTTCAATACTGCGGGCTCGCCGGAATCTCTGCCAAAACCCGGGCCAAATTACGAAAAGAGCCCGAAGTTCGTTCCGGAACATCGGGCTCTTCTCATGAATTCACAGTCGCTGGGCTGCATCAGGCCGCGTATACGCTGACCTTCTTCTTATCCTTGCCCTTGCGCTCGAAAGTCACAACTCCGTCGACCAAGGCAAACAGAGTGTAATCCTTGCCGCAACCAACATTGTTTCCGGGATGAATCGTGGTGCCCCGTTGCCGCACCAGAATCGATCCCGCCGTTACCTGCTGGCCACCGAAGCGCTTCACGCCAAGGCGCTTGCCAATACTGTCGCGGCCGTTCCTTGAACTGCCGCCGGCTTTTTTATGAGCCATGGGTAAACCTCCTTACGCCTGAATGCCCGTAATGAGCAGGCGGGTGATAGGCTGACGGTGTCCATAGGTCTTGCGATAGCCTTTACGACGCTTGTGATGAAACACCAGAACCTTTTTGTCCTTGGTCTGCTGTACGATACGCGCCGTGACTTTCGCTTCTGGCAATAGAGGTGTTCCGATTTTTACCTCTTCTCCGCCGACCATGAGGACCTCGCTCAGCGCTATAGTGTCACCCACTGCGCCTTCAATTTTCTCAATCTTGAGCAGATCACCTTCGGATACTTTGTATTGTTTTCCCCCGGTCTTGATCACCGCATACATATTTTTTCACCTCGCTCTCGCATAATGTTATTTTTTACAGAACAGGCAATATAGACCCGGCCCCGCAGCCTGTCAAGGAAAAACACCGGACCGCAGCCTCTTCCCGGGGCCTGCCCCGAAAGGCTCTTTCGCTGCAGCAGCCGGGCTTCAGCCCGCCCCTCAACTGGAAACAATATCAAACTGCTCCCGATGATAGTCGAAGCGGGCGGTAATCGCGACCTGCTTGTCGAAGAGGGTTTCCAGATCGTCAATTTCCGAGCGTTCCTCGTCGCAAATCAGCGAANNGGATGCACCAGCAAGGTAACCTGAGTGCCGGGCAGACTGGCGATATCCCGGCGCAACTGGCGAAAGATCTCGTAGACCATGGTGGATCGGCTTTTCACATAGCCCTTGCCCTCGCAATAGGGACACGGTTCGCAGAGGGTCCGGGCGAGATTTTCCCGCACCCGCTTGCGGGTCATCTCCACCAGCCCAAGCTCGGAAATCTTCAGGATGTTGGTCTTGGCCCGATCCGAGCGCAAAGCCTCTTCCATCGCCAGAAACACTTTTTCCCGATGAGCTTCTTTTTCCATGTCGATAAAATCGACGATGATCAAACCGCCCAGATTGCGCAGCCGTAGCTGGAAGGCCACTTCTCTGACCGCCTCGAGATTGGTCTTGAGAATCGTATCTTCCAGGTTGTGTTTGCCGACGAAGCGTCCGGTGTTGACGTCTATGGCGGTCAGAGCCTCGGTCTGCTCAAGAATGATGTAGCCGCCACTCTTGAGCCAGACCCGGGTGCCGAGAGCCCTGGCGATTTCCACTTCTAGGCCAAAGGCCTCGTACACCGGCTCCTGACCTTGATACAGCTCGATGCTGTATTCGAGATTGGGCATAAAGGTTTCGATGAACTGGACGATCTTGCCGTATTCCCGCCGCGAATCGACGACGATGCGCCGCACATCCTCGGTCAGAATGTCCCGCAGCACCTTGCTGATCACATCCAGATCCGAATAAATCAGACAGGGCGCCGGATTATGCCGTTGCAGACTGCTGATATCCTTCCACAATCCGGACAGGAACTCCATGTCGGAACGAAGCTCTTCCTCGCTTTTGCCTTCGGAAACCGTGCGAACGATAAAGCCTGCGCCTTCCGGACGCATGGCCTCGACCATTTGCCGCAGCCGCTCCTTCTCTTCGTCACTCTCGATCCGCCGGGAAACACCCACATGATCCACCGTGGGCATATACACCAGATGCCTTCCCGGCAGGGAAATATGAGCAGTGATACGGGCCCCCTTGGTACCGATGGGTTCTTTGGAAACCTGCACCAGCACTTCCTGACCTTCCTGGAGAAGTTCCTGAATCGGCGGCAGGATTGGAGCTTCCACCTTACCCTCTTCAGCCAGGGCGCTGCCATCTTCAATATAGCGCTCCACCCCCTGAACCTCGTCGATAACGTCGGCAACATACAGAAAGGCGGCCTTCTCCAGGCCGATATTCACAAAAGCAGCCTGCATCCCGGGCAACACCCGCAGCACCTTGCCCTTGTAAATATTGCCGACAATGCCCCGTTCACGAATACGCTCGATATAGAGTTCGGCGATATGGCCGTTCTCCAGCAACGCCACCCGCGTCTCATGGGAGGTGGTATTGATGACCAGCTCTTTGGTCATAGTCTGGGTCCTCCTGATAAATCGTTTTATAAATTAACTAATACGATAATGTTGATGGCGTCGCCATCTCATGATTTTTTGCGAAAGCATCCATCTTTACAATGTTTAATCCGAGAGGGGCGCGCAAAGTCGCACCGCGGTCTTGCGCAGGCCACGGACAGCGGCTTCTTCCGGCGTCAGATCCAACAGATACCCGGCCAGCAGAGTTGGGCTGCCCTTGCGCAGTCGCAGCCACAAAGCCCCGTCGCGCCACTGCACATCGGCGACTCCCCTGCGCACCTCAATTTGTTGCTCGCGGCCTTTTTTAACTCGCGTCGCGTACACCTCCGGGGCCTCCAGAAAATCGGCGATACGTTGAGCCAGATCCGCCGGCACCCCTTCCTCTATCGGCATGCAATAGGTTGTCTCCTCAATGCACAAAGACGGCGCCGGAGTCTTCCAGGGAACTGTCTCAGCCCGCTCCACGGTAAAACCGGCGGGCAATTGGGCATTAAGAGCTTTCGCCAGATCCTCTGCCGACTGGCCATGGAGAAGCTTCAAATCGATTATTTCGGTCTCGCTTTCAACCCCTGTCGGCAAAGCATCGGGAAACGAGATCTGCGGCGCCGGGTGAAAACCTCCGGAATAGCGGATCGGCAGTTGAGCCCGGCGTACCGCCCGGTGAAACACGGTCATGAATTCAAGGTGGCCGACAAACCTTCCCCGGCCTAGCTTGCTGACCCACAGTCGCACCTTGCTCGGCTCTTCAGCTTCGGAGGAAACAACTGACTGGACCACAGGACTGGAAAACGTGGTGCCCCCTGCGCCCTGGTCGCTGGCGTAGCGCATCCGGACCGTCTCGAAATCGCAGACTCCACAGCCGGTACAGCCTTGATCCCGGCAGTCCGGCGTAGCCGCCCCCTCCAGGGCCCGCCGCCATTCATCGAGCAGAAACTGGCGGGAGACGCCGCAATCGATATGATCCCAGGGCAGAATCTCATCCGTAGAGCGCTCTCTAAGATACCAGGCCGGATCAATACCGCAATCGGCGAAGGCCTGCTGCCAGAGATCAAACCGAAAATGTTCCCGCCAGCTGTCAAACCGACAACCAAGGGCCAGGGCTCGCTCCAGCACCGGTGCCAAACGCCGGTCACCACGGGCAAAAACCCCCTCGATAAAAGACAGTTGCGCTTCGTGCCATTTAAGCCGCAGTTTTTTACTGCGCAGCTTGTGGCGTAAAAGATTCTGTTTGGCCAGGGTTTCCTCGACACTGAGCTGACGCTGCCACTGAAAAGGCGTCTGGGGCTTGGGCACCAAGGTCGAAACCGAAACATTGACGTCAGCGCCGCCGGGAGTTCCCTTTCCGGTGCGCTTGACCCGCGCGGCAAGATCCACGATGGCGTCCAGATCGGCTTCCTGCTCGGTGGGCAGACCGATCATGAAATAGAGCTTAATAATTCGCCAGCCGAGGGAAAAGGCCTGATCGGCGGCCAGCAGCAGATCCTCTTCGCTGATACCCTTGTTGATCAGTTGCCGCAAGCGCTCGCTGCCGGCTTCGGGAGCGAGGGTAAAACCGGTTTTTCGAACCTTTTTGATCTCCTCCATGAGCTCGCCGGTCAATGAGCCGACCCGCAGACTCGGCAATGAGACGGCAATCCGCTCCTCACTGTAACGGGCCATCAGCCCCTTGAGCAGAGGACCGATACAGGAATAATCTCCCGTCGACAAAGAGAGCAAGGATACCTCATCGTAGCCCGAATGCCCCAGAGAGCGGTCGATCACATCGACAATCTGCTCTAGGCTGCGCTCCCGCAAGGGGCGGCCGATATACCCGGCCTGGCAGAAACGACACCCCCGGGTGCAGCCACGGGCGATTTCCACCGCCACTCGATTGTGCACCGTATTCATGAAGGGCACGATCGGCTTGACCGGATAATCGACCGCAGCCAGATCGGCCAGCACCCGACGCCGCACCTTGTCATACCCTTTCAACAACGGCCGCATTGCGGAAATCCGGCCATCGTCGCGATAGACCACATCGAACAGGGACGGCACGTAAACGCCCTCGATCCCGGCCAATGCCTGCAGCAACCCAGCTCGTGAAAGACCGGTCCGCTTGGCCTCGCGAATGGTTTTGCAAAGATCGATGATCGCCTCTTCGCCATCGCCGATCACCGCGCAGTCGATAAACTCGGCCAGAGGTTCGGAATTGTAGGCGCAGGGACCACCGACCACCACCAGGGGAAACCGGGCATCCCGTTGTTCACGGCGCAGAGGGATATTTGCCAGTTCGAGCATTGCCAGTATATTGGTATAGGACAACTCGTGCTGTAGGGTAAAACCGAGCAGATCGAACTCGGCCAAAGGTCGCCGCGATTCCAGAGAGCTCAGCGGCAAACTATTTTCCCGCAATTCGGCCGCCATATCCGGCCAGGGGGCGTAAACCCTTTCCGCTACCGCATACTCGAGGTCGTTGACCGCTTGGTAGAGCATCGGCAAACCGATATGACTCATCCCCACTTCATAGACATCGGGAAAGGCCAGAGCACAGCGGACCTCCAGGGTCTCGAAATCCTTAAAAATACTGCCAAGCTCACCGCCGAGATAACGACTGGGGCGGCTGACCCGACTAAAAAGTTGATCCTGATTCATAGATGTTTTCAACCAAGTCTCTCTTCGCTTAAGATAAATGCAAACCACCTTTCTAGCACAAAAAAAAGCCATAAAACAGTCTTTTCCGAAAAATCGGCAGAGATCCGCCGCCTATTGACAGCTGCCAAGCAATCCTGATTTTTTCCGAATGGCACCGGGCAGCGGCTCTGTGCTACAGTGACCCCCAACGTTATCTGCGAAAGGAACCATGCCATGCCCATCACAAATACTATTGAAGCAGACCTTCACATACACACCGTTGCCTCCGGGCATGCTTACAGCACCATCAATGAAATCGCCGCCGTAGCCGCCCGTCGCCAGCTGCGCCTGATCGGCATGACCGATCANNATGCGCTTTATCCCGCCACATATCGCGGGGGTGCGGGTTTTACGGGGCATCGAAGCCAACATTCTCGGCGACGGCCGTCTCGACATGGAAGATCATCAACTCGCTCAACTGGATCTGGTTTTGGCCGGTTTCCACCCGGGCTGCGGCTATACCAGCAATAACCTGGCGGACAACACCCGGGCCGCGATGACCATCATGGACAAACCCCAGGTCCATGTAATCTGCCATCCCGGCAACCCGGAATACCCCCTCGACTACCGAGCTATTGCCCGCCACGGTGCCGAAACCGGTACCGCCCTGGAAATCAACAATTCTTCTTTCGAAGTCAGTCGCGCCGGAAGCGAGGAAAACTGTCGACGACTGGCCGCCTACTGCGCCGAGTACGGGACACCTGTCGCCCTGGGCAGCGATGCCCACATCGCTCAAGGGGTCGGACAACTTGACCGGGCCTGTACAGAATCCCTTCATGCGGGCATCCGACTGGAACAGATCGTCAACCGCACCCTGGAATCGACCCTGGCTTTTCTCGGCCTGGATAATTAACGGCCGACAGCCAGAATCGCCTCTTTTGCAGCAGCCTCTCTCCAAGGACAGAACCATGAACCAACCCTCCCCCGGGGAAAGCAACTGGATAACCTGCTGCCACCTCTCAGCCCTGGCAGGCTACTTTGTCCCCTTCGGTCATCTGCTGGGGCCGCTGATCGTCTGGCTGCTTAAGAAAGATGTCTACCCTTCCGTAGATCGGCACGGCAAGGAAGCGCTTAATTTCCAGATCAGTATCAGCATCTACATGCTCGCCGCCACGGCCCTGATCGTGGTCCTGATCGGCATCCCCCTGCTGGTCGGGCTGGCCACATTCAACTTCATCGTGATTCTGGTGGCTGCCGTCAAAAGCAAAAACGCTCAAGAATTCCGCTATCCGCTGAGCCTGCGCCTGCTCAAATAGGCATCATGTCCCGGCAAATTCACTTGCCAGGCGCAGCGCCACTGTGTTAAAGATTTTAATCCAATTCAATAGACTACCCCTACCCGGCCCGGAGACTGGTATCATGGACCTGCAGATCCTGCCCCTGAAGCAACGCAAGCCCCTCATCTAAGACGAAGCCTCTCTGGTCTTCGGACAAACCTTTACTGATCGCATGTTTGTCATGGAGTACGACCGCGGCCAGGGTTGGCACTCGGCGCGCATCGCCCCCTACGGTCCTTTCGTCCTCGACCCCGCGGCCCTGGTGCTTCATTATGCTCAGGAGATTTTTGAGGGGCTCAAAGCCTTTCGCAGGCCGGACGGCGGCATTGCCCTGTTTCGGCCCCGGGACAACATGGCCCGTTTCAACCGCAGCGCCCAACGCCTGTGCATGCCATCGGTCGATGAAGAGTTTTTTTTACAGGCTCTTAAAGAACTGGTTCGGCTTGAATCGGACTGGGTCCCGCACAGCGAGGGCACCAGTTTGTATATCCGGCCGACCATGATTGCCACCCAGGCGGTACTGGGGGTCAAACCGAGCGACAAATATCTCTGTTATATTATCCTTTCGCCCGTCGGGCCCTATTACAAAGGGGGCTTCAAACCGGTGCGCATCTGGATCTCCGATGAGTACGTGCGCTCTGCGCCGGGGGGCACCGGCGAGGCCAAAACGGGGGGCAATTACGCAGCCAGCCTGCTGGCCGCTCGGGAAGCGGCGGAACGGGGCTTTGACCAGGTATTGTGGCTGGATGCGGTCGAACGTCGCTATGTCGAGGAGGTAGGCAGCATGAACATCTGCTTCATCTACGACGGCAAATTGGTCACCTCACCGCTTAAGGGCACCATCCTCGACGGTATTACCCGCCGCTCCATCCTGACCTTGGCCGGCGAAATGGGCCTCGAAGTCGAGGAGCGGGCCATGTCCATCGATGAAATTCTTGAGGGTGCGGAAAACGGACGCCTCAGTGAAGCCTTCGGCACCGGTACCGCCGCCGTAGTCAGTCCGGTTGGCCAGTTCACCTATCGCGACCGCACCGTCACCCTCGGCGATAACCAGATCGGCACACTCACCCTGCAGTTTTTCGAGACCCTGACCGGCATTCAGTATGGACGACGCCCGGATACTCACGGCTGGGTCGAACTTCTCTAACACGCTCCCTGATTAAGCATCTCTCAGCCCCCGCCACTTTGGCGGGGGCTTTTTTGCAGCACCGCCAACCGCCTTCGCCCATTCTCTGGGCAGAGACGCCTTCTTTTTGAGCACCTTCCCTCCCCATAAATATCCAAGATAGCGAAATTGTTGATCTCTTTTTTTCGGCACGGGGTTTGCCTCAGCTTTAGGAGAAGTGTCACTTTTTGCACCGCCAAGCGGCCAGAAGCGCCCGCATGAGGCCATAAATGAAGCACCCTTTTGTGCCGCCCGTCGTTTTCATTTTTCGGCGATCGGCGTTACCGACCTGGCCGTCCGGATGACTATTGCCGAGCCTTGCCAGAAGTGAGTTACCGCCTGCAGCCTTTGACACAGGAAACACACCCCCACTGGTTTTTAAACGTTGCCTCGAAAAGGAGAACCCATGTCCAAGCTTCTAAAAATCGCCTTACTGTCCCTCCTGTTCCTGCCTTCCCTGGCCTTTGCCGAAGAAGCGCCGGTAACGGACTTCACCTACATCCTCAACTCCTTCTCGTTTCTCATCAGTGGCGTCCTGGTGATGTGGATGGCCGCCGGATTTGCGATGCTGGAATCCGGCCTGGTGCAGACCAAAAACGTAGCCATCATCTGCCTGAAGAACATCGCCATCTTTGCCATCGCCGGCATCCTGTACAATCTCGTCGGCTACAATCTCATGTATAGCGGTGTCGATGGCGGCTTTATCGGCAGCCTGGGGATGTGGGTCGCGAACGATGCCCCGGCCCTGGCAGGCGATTTCTCCCTCGGTTACTCAACGGGCTCGGACTGGTTTTTCCAGATGGTGTTTGTGGCAACAGCCGCATCCGTGGTCTCCGGCACGGTCGCCGAGAGAATCAAGCTCTGGCCCTTCCTTATTTTCTGCGCCGTGCTCACAGGCATCATTTACCCTATCCAGGGCTCCTGGACCTGGGGCGGCGGCTGGTTGAGCGAACTGGGCTTCTCCGACTACGCCGGTTCCAGCATCGTTCATTCCGTTGGCGGCTGGTCGGCCCTGACCGGCGCCATCATTCTCGGCGCCCGCAGAGGAAAGTACAAGGGCGGCCGCATCAACCCGATCCCCGGTTCCAATCTGACCCTGGCCACCCTGGGTACCTTTATCCTGTGGATGGGCTGGTTCGGCTTCAACGGTGGTTCGGCCCTGGCTCTTGGCACCGTGAATTCGGTCATTGAACAATCCTCCGTCTACATCAATACCAATCTGGGAGCTTGCGGCGGCCTGATCGCCTCCATGATCCTGCTGCAGATCCTGTACAAAAAGACCGACCTGACCATGTCCCTCAACGGCGCTCTGGCCGGGCTCGTCAGCATCACCGCCGGACCGGCCGCTCCCTCATCCATCGGTGCCATCCTCATCGGTGCCGTGGGCGGCTGCCTGGTAGTGTTTGCCGTCCCTCTTTTCGACAAATTGAAAATTGACGATGTAGTCGGCGCCCTTTCGGTTCACCTGGTCTGCGGAATCTGGGGAACCCTGGCCGTGCCCTTTGCCGACAAAGAAGCGAGCTTCCTGATCCAGCTCCTGGGGGTAGTGTCCATCGGCGCCTTCGTGACCGTGTGCAGCGCTCTGGTCTGGCTGATCCTCAAGTACACCGTAGGGATCCGGGTTTCCGAAGAAGAAGAATACGCCGGCTCCGACACCGTCGAACTTGGCCTGGAAGCCTATCCCGAGTTCGGTCATGGCTCTTCCGGGGTACGCCTCGGCTAACCCTTCTGCCGTCTTCCTCCCCCCCCGCAAGCCATAGCTTGTGTGGGGGGGGTATAGTCCGCGACTGAAAATACGCGCCAACCTGTGTAATCTGTCTACACAGTTTTACACTTTTCTACTTCGCATACGCCACCAGCGGCTTTCTTCCCGCTCTCTAAATCGTCTATTCTGCCTCAAATATATCGACAAAACACAAGTTATTATAAGACCTTTCCCAAAAGTACCATTTCACATCCCACCAATTTTTTATTTCGGCATTTATCGTGCATTAGTGTAAGACCTTCACAAGAAAACCGTACCTTTCGATTTTTGCACCCAACCCTTGTTTTTTGGAGGAAACCGCTCATGTGTCGCATTGGAGCTCTGAAAAGCCGCCACTACATGCACCCCAGCAAGGCCCTGCTGTTGATGCAATCGCAACAAAAAGGCCACGACAACTCCGGGTTCGCCATGGTCATGCAGGACCTTGGGGGCATCTTTGCCGATTACAAGCATCTGCCCACCCTGTCCCTGGCCTGTACGGATGAAGGCCTGACCATCGCCGCGGACCTTTTGTATGCCAAAGGATTCCGCCGCATACAGCAGTGGGTACCGGATATCAATGACCAGCCGGGTCTCGATATTCAGGCTATGCCCAACTACGTTTTTGAAACCTTCGACTACCCGGAAGAGTTCAAAAACGCCACGGATAAGGACAAAGGCGAATTGCTGACCGACACCCGTCTGGAACTACGGGCCGCCCTGGAAAAAGACGAAATGGGGTTTGCCTATTCCTTCTGGCCGGACGTCATCACCCTCAAGGAAATCGGCGAT
>NPIF01000265.1_pt1 | contig 13743 bp, 11 predicted proteins | sample 8637461 | NCBI WGS metagenome assembly NPIF01 (sample SAMN07420641, study PRJNA396082) | bioreactor metagenome | isolation source: sample BR12 brine-fed electro-methanogenic bioreactor BR | place: Japan: Kochi | collected 2016-12-09
TCTGTCTCCACAAACTCCTTAGCCAATCTAAGTTTGAACTCAGGATCATAATACTTTCCCTTCGGATGCTTCATCCATATTCACCCCTTCTTCTTAGTCTACTATTCGCCACCTACTCGTCCAATTCCCCTGGGGGGTGAATACGATTTTGAGAGATTGCAGGATTGGCATTTGCTGTAGTTACAATAAGAAACGCAGCGACAGTCGTGAAGACTTCAAGAGCCGAGTCACCTTTTTTTATCGGCCTGGCACTCTTCTATCTACGCAGGAACTTGAAATTGGGAGTTTTAAAGCACTTATATCCCGGTCTTCATGAATTCTTTCGGGTTTTTCAGATTAGCATACTGATCAGTAACTTACTGAGTAGTATACTGAACGTTCTTTCATTGTATCCGGACTTTTATGAATGTTTATGAATGAAGTTTAATCCTTTTCTACCTCAAAAGAAAGCCGTCCGGAAGTTTTCCGATCAACTCGATTAGTTCCGCCTCGGTAGATGTCTTGATTAAGATTATCTGCTTGCCCCCCCTCCATTCGTTCACTATTACAGGCAGTTCCGAAGATGAGAACTCAGGCAGATATTCTTCAATGTAGAATGGTATTTTGTCGGGACAATCAAGTGAGTAGAGGACTACGACCAGTTCCGTCTCCTGAAATCTCTCGTACTTTGAATTGCCAAGGCTTAGAAAGCCCTTTCTTGAAAATCCTTTTATGAATCTTTCTTCGAATACTCCCACCGGGTTGCGCATCCCATAAACAAGAACAGAGTCTTTCACTATTTCGACTACGGGGATGGTTTCGCCATCTCGTGGGCCGTCGAGAAAGTCATCGGGCAGTTCTCTGATTATTTTCATCAGCTCGTCCGTTGTATCTGCCATTATGAGAACAATTCTCCTGCCGTCCCTGATTTCGTTCAGGATTACAGGCGTTTCCGAAGATGAGAACTCCGGTATAATGCTCAACATGTAGTCGGGCATCGTTGCGGGCTGATCAAGAGAGTGGAGGACTATTATCCTCTGAGTACTCATCACTTCGTCTATATCGGCGAAGTAAAGATCGAGAAGCCTCTTGTTAGAAAGATGCGCCGTGAATCTATCGTCGAACAGTTCAACCGGACTTCGTTTTCCAAAAATGAGAGCCGAGCTTCCTATGACGGTTGAGTGACCGGTGAAGGCTCCGGATGATTTCGTCTCTCCAGTCGTGAGGTCCATATAGTCGTATCCCGGGTTTTTATAGACTGAAAGATCAAAGATCCAGAAGAGATCCATCATCATCTGCCAGTTCTCTTTCTCGTCCTTTGCCCCGGAATCCCATACCTCAATAGATTTCGCAAACACATAGTACCCATCGGGGAGCGAGAAGTTGTTTCTGTCATAGTTAATGTAAAGCCTGCCGGAAGTCGAGTCTACAAGATACCATTTTCCGTCTATATAGACTTCGACAAGGATATGACCTATTATCATGCCGCTGTTTGATTTCTTTCTTGCCTCGATCCAGTCAATCCGTGCGGTCTGGATGAAGACGGAAGGAATCCCCTTTGCCCTTGCAAGCGAGACGAAGGCTAATCCATAGTCTGTGCAGCCCGTCACCCCTCCTGATGTTATGATCTCGTGTGATGTTCTACCAAACTTTTCTCCCTCAACCCCCCTAAGGTTTCGCATCATCCAGCCGTATATCTCTTTAATTGTCGAAATATCCTTATTGTCATTAAACTGATCGGCGATCGCGGCAATCTCATCTGTGATTCGGGTCTGGGGGCCACATTGCAAAAACAGCTCCGGATTAGAATAATCGACATTGAGAAAATAGCCTCTGAAAACGGGAACTTCGATTCCGTTGCTGTTCTTGAGTTTCTCAACAACTGACTCCTCTACAGTCTCTTGCTCGACAATCTCGGCTACTGTGAAGTACTGTAATAGACCGCACCCAGAGAAAAGAAAGACACTCAATACAATCAAACCCATTATCAGGTGCTTCATTGTTACACCTCCCGTTGATCTTCTTACAGAAGTCTTATGAAAATCCGCAGACATACTGGAAACTTCACCAGCAGTTTGATGCTTTGCTTACTTCTAGCAAATGGGGCAACGAACCGTTTTCTACAGCTCATTGCCCCATAACTCATCTCGATTGAGTCCGAGCTCAATTATCCATCGAGATCGACTTCGGAAGGTTAACTACGACGCCACCAAACGTCGGGTCTGGAAATTCAATGCCTTCAAGCATCTCATAGTTTATAAGGGTGGGGAAGAAGGTTAAAAGATCTGAAAAGCGTTCGGGGTGGTCGAAGATGTTGTATAGTCTCAGAATAATCGTTTTGCCTTCTTCATCGACCGGGATCTCAGTATCGAGATCTTCTCCGTTCGGTCTTATGTAGTCCAGAAGTTCCTCCTGCACGTTCGCACTTTCTTCCAGGGCATCGTAAACGTCCTGATCGAACGGGATGTACCACTGTGAAGTCAGGTTGTGCTTACTGTCTTCGGTCTGAGTGTCCCTCAAGAGATCATCGGCTAGAAGCATCGTCGTTTCAGGTGCCTCCAAAGCGATATCCCTTATTGAACTTAACCATATAGGACTTCTGGAAGGGTTCCTGAATGTCAAGAAGGACGTACCGATAAATGCCTTGACTTCTGACGCGTCGATATTTCCGTCACTATTTGTATCGATCTCCGTAGGATCTATCTCATCATCGACGTCTTCTAAATACTCCATGAAAGCCTCCGATGGCTCGAGATCATAAATGGTGAATGCTCTAGCGCTAGAAAGAGCGCTGCCGACCAGCATTTTTAGAATCGCTATTTCTCCTTCATCGATTACAAGGTAATCGTTCTCATCGAATACAGGAGCGTACTCTATTTCCAGGCCCTGTGAAATCATGAACCAGAAATCGAGATCGAACACCGCGTCTCCGCCTTTGGGATCAACCTCGATCGAGACTATGCGATCACCCTTTGGCTCCTTCCCCAGGAAAAGAATATCCGTATACAGACCGAAGCTTTCTGAATAGGTTATAGAATCCTCCTCGCTCACTACTTTGAGCATCAGCTCTCTGTCACTTTCGACAACTCCATCTTCGTCCCAGTCAAACTCATTGAGAAATACTTCCACAACAATCTTCATCTCTCCACTCAAATAGGAGATATCATCCCAGACTTCCTGAAGGCTGTCGGCGTAATCCTCCATCTCATCCTGAAAATCTCCGATCTCCCCGCAAGGCGAATAACCGGACTTCTCTACTGTGGAGCCGCTTGAAGCAAGAACATTTGTCAGAAGCCCCGGATTTCTGAGAATCAACGCCAATTTTAGCTGCATATTCAGTAGTCTTGCGCGGATATCAGTTGAAACGCTCCGAACAACTTGACCGGGATTCGAGACGAGATCTTCGAGACCAGACAGCATTTCACTTCGATCCATTGTTCCTGCAATGTCAAGGGAACCAATCTGTGAATTGTATATGTCCAGAAATTTCAGTAATTGCGGAATGGCTTTCATGGCTCCCCGAATAGCGTGCCCTTCGGGATTGTCGGGATTCCTCTTCACAAAGTCGTCAATAATCTGTTCAAACTCTTCGACAGTATCTCCAGATAACTTGATCTCAGCCTTTTGACCTTCCGGAATGGAACTTACGTTGATCTGGAACTCTGCTACTCCGCTCTTGCCTTCATCCCTAGCGCTTACTTTCACTTTGAAAGGGCTGTTTTCGCTGTCACCGGGCAGAGAAGTAAATACATAATCCCTTCCGACGATTCTGCCCGGTCCGCTGCTTAACGAAAATGATATCCCGTCGGATACAGATGATAAGACGAACTGATTGAGGTCAACAACCAGTTCTTCACCCTCTGTCACCTGCTGATCGGGAATCTCAATCTTGATAGCTCTGAATAGAGAGCAGCCGCCGAGCGCTATCAAGGTGAATAGAGAAAGAAACACAAGGCTCTTCTTGAACATTTCTTTTCCTCCCTTTTCTAAGATGGTTTTGAATAAAAGCATTTGGTTTACTTCTTGTACTCTTTCGATTCAATCTTACACTTTATGCACAGAAACACAAAAATACTGTTCTTCGTTCTTAGTCAAGGTTAAAACCAAGAACACGAGATTCTGAATCAAGTTCAGAATGACGAATTCTTTCGCTCAGCGACCATCGGGTTTTTGCTCTAAGCGTACAGCGGTTCTTTGGAGCACGATGCTGAATCAAGTTCAGCGTGACGAGATGCGCTTGACCAAGAAGGAAGAACCTGGACGCAGAGCGTCGGAACGAAGAACTGGTCTTTTTTTTTTAGGGATGGATCCATGATCCGGGACGGGCAATGAAGGACGGTTCTTACTTCAGAATGACGGCATGTGTGTTTGATCTTGATCTTCGTACTTCTATCCTCAAACCTCTGACCTCTTCATCCAAGGACGGCTCTTCCTTCAGATGAAGGTTTGTCGCATTTTCAGAATAGCCAAACACAATGATCCCTGTCATACTTCCCCTGTACACTTTGAAGATACTACATTCGCTTAGATAAAGGCCTAGACTATCGCTGATGACGATTCCACCGATGAGCAAATTGAGCGAAGTCATCTGCTCCTGAACAAAGGGCCCATATGGGCGATCTAGTTTAGAACGATACTAAATATGCAGGAGAGATTGTTTTTAAGATACTGGTTCTTATTCTCATTGGAATTGTAGCAGTGATAATTATTGTGTTTGGAGTTACAAATGGCATGAATGATGCACCTTTGGACGAGGTGATCGTGAGAGAGTTCCATGGAGTAAAGCTGGACAACCTGAGCGCCTTCAGAGAGAATTCTATAAAGGGCGTGCAATATGTGAATATCTAAGAATATGCCTTGAAGATAGGCGGCTTTGCAAAAAACCCTTATTTCATGAACTACACTGAACTGCAGGAGCTTCAGCATGTCGAAAAGCTTGTAACGCTGCAATGTGTAGAGGGATGGACGAGGAAGATGCTCTCGGAAGGGATTCCGCTAATAGATTTGATCGAGAAAGCCGACCCTGATGACAGAGTGACAAATGTGATATTCAAGTCTACAGACGGCTACACAACCACTCTGACCCTAGACTACATTGGAGAAAGGAATATCATACTGGCCGACAAACTGAACGGTATCAAGCTGCCGCCAGCCCAGGGCTTTCCCTTCATTGTGGTCGCCAAAGACAAATGGGGCAACAAGTGGGCCCGTTGGGTTGAAGAAATCGAACTGTCCGACAACGACAAGTACAGAGGTTACTGGGAAGAATTCGGGTACTGCAAAGACGGAAGCCTCGACAAACCGATGTTCGACAGGTAGAAGGGAATTGACCTTGACAGCGGTCTGCTGCGTTGTACGTAGTACGCTGACTGGATACAGTCTAAGACCCCTGATATAATGATGGCACATACCCACGCGCGTAGTCTTTGCTCTGTGAAGACAGATGTATTCTTTTAGACTGGATTCGCGGGGATTCTTAGTAAGACCAAAGCTTAACTAGAAAATAAACTTCAGTTCACTTGCCGTTCTCCAGAAGAATCGCTGGTAGAAGATGAAACTCACCCGTCCAGCAGGAACGACGAATACAACATACTTTAGGAATTGTCTTTTTTTCATTCACCTTCGGGAATCTTCCACATCGAGCAACCTCTCAACTAAAGCGGATCTTACGTTGACCGCTCCAAAGAAAAAAGCGCAGCCATAGTGATACACACTCCAGCGCGCTTCATTGCAAATCACCCATATACGAAATGGAAAAAAGTCAAAACAAATCAACTGGATTATTTATTCCTCAAGATTATTATACAGAAACGATCAACAAAATCAAAATAGGCAGATTCTATCGGAAAATTCAGATCTAAGATTCCGGGAATCTAAAGTCTAGTCGAGCCTTAACCTTCGTCCCGCTTTATCCTTCCACCGCCCCTTCTTCTCATTATTGTGGGTGGTTCTTCGGTTTCCGGCTTAGCCGGGAGCTCTACGGAGCCAGCCGGTCTCTGCGCGATCCGTCTTACGTAAGTATTCTTATCCTCTTCGGCATTGAACTTGAGGACGCCTTCGGCCTCCTTCTTCTTGCGGAGCTCCTGCAGCGCCTTGCCTTTATTTATTTCGCTTTGTCTGCCACGAAGCTCTTCAAGCTTAGACATTACTTTATAGATATAGTCGTTTTCTGAGTATTTCAGCTCGATACTTGTCAGATCCCATTCTTCCTCGAATTTCTTCTTAGCCTTTTCTACTTCTCCCATGTACTCCTTCTGGAATTCTTCGAAGTGCTTGATTTCGTAAGCGATTGCTTCCAGCTCGATATTTTCCTCTTCAATCTCAACGGCATCTAGTCTCTCTTCGGTTTCTTTCATTCTTTCCAGAAGATAAGGATATCTCCTTTGATCAAACGGGCTCAACTTGCTTAGCAACTGAGATATGTCTCTTTCTGCCGTTCTCGCCCAACCGGGACTTCGCAGCGTCTCGCTGTCGTTCTGAGGTATGAGTCTTTCCATATCGTTCTCGATTCTTTCCAACTGATCGAGCAACGGCTTCTTCCTGTACTCAAACATCGTAAGTCTGTTTCTGGTGAAAGATTTGTAATTAAGGTCCATAGATCTATTTCTCACAGCTCTGTTCATCCTCTTCCATTAAGGGATTCTTTATCTTGATTTTCAAAACGGTGGCAGAAAAGACCGGCGCTCAAATTGAGAGAGATTCTGATTTGTCATTGTCAGAAAGACTATATACATTTAGCATGTTGTTCTGGTCTTCTGGAGAGTCTTGTCGAGATGCTTCCGAAAGCGAAATGCTCATGGAACTTTGCTCGAGTTGGATCAGGTCTGGAAGGCAAAATCTTCTAGCCGGAAGGATCTTCGATAACGTGCTTTAGAGAATTAGCTTTTTCGAACCAAAGAAAAAAGGGCCCATATCGGGCCCTATCTAGATCTGTGGGGGGTTGAGGTTATCTTGTCTTTCCGAAGCCCTTACCGCGTCCGGGACCTTTTTCGCTAGAAACACCGTATCTGTATCCAGTTCCGTCCCGTTCACTCTTGTTTTCCATTAATCTTTCGCCACCATTTGGGCAGTTGTCGTTAATGCCGTCTTCGTTTGCATCCACAAAGTTCTCACAGGTTGTAGGATCCTGAAGCCTCTGCATTGCTCTTCTAGCTACTCGGCCTTCAACTTCTTTTCCGGCCGGTCCTCTTCTGTTCATGTAAACCTTTTCGCCATCGACAGGGCAGTTATCGTTTACTCCATCTCCGTCTTCGTCCACAAAGTTCTCACATGCCGCCACATTTTGAACTCTGTTCATCTGCCTTGCACCATAACCCACCGCCAAAGTCATTCCACCAATCAAAAAAACCGCTATCGCAATCAGAACTACTTTCTTCATCTTCTTTCACCTCCATTTGATTTTCAGTACATTCTCAGTCTACGGTCCATTTCTTAGAGGCAGCTTAGTAAATCCTTAGAGTTTGCTTAGAAATTTGAAGAAGGTGATTGCGGGTAGCAGATTGGGGATTGGAAGAGCAGTTGCAAGCGCCGGGTCTGGGGTTGTGGGGTCTAGGGTCCCGCAGGAGCAAAATCCCGTACAGGAGCACCACGGATGACCCATAACTGAATCCCCAACAAAAGCATTTTGGGGTAGTCTTTTCAGGGCACCCTCGACAGGATGACAAAGTGAGGGATTAACTTAAGTAACTCGGGATGACGACCTTATGCTATTCAGAAAGCATCTCATGCCGTCATTCTGACAAAGCTCTTAGTCAGAATCTCGGTCTTCTCGTGAGCGCAACGAACTCTCGGAATATACTGTCTCGATTGATCTTAACGAAGGACGGTTTTTCACAGCGACTACAGGGTCTTCTAACAAGCGGATTTTTCAGGTACAAGCGGTCCCCTTTGCTCAAAGCGGGTTTAAGAGCTTCGCTTTGTGAAGTAGAGAATGTTAACTAGTTATCCGTCGAGAGTTCCCCGTTCTCCGAGAAGAACAGTTGCAAGTTGCGGGAATGGTCCAGAAATAGAGTCTTTAGACTCGGGAATTAGAAAGCCTTGTGATTTGTGACTTCTTATCCACTGATTTCTTCCTTTTCTAAAGAGAGAGTTATGGAATTCTAGCAAGCATTAACTGCCGATGAGAATGCTCAAATAGAAAGGTTAAAGGAACCGATTCGATTCGGACCCTCTTGATGCGTTGAGATTCGGAAAGCTTACCCCGCTATGAAAGCTCCGCAAAAACTACCTCATCTTCATCTAGTGCCGGTTCCCCGAAGCCGGGGCCATTCCCATTGAAGAAATTGTCTGGTGCTCCATAGCCCGCGCCTTCATCAGCGCCATCGGACACACCGTCACCCGGGCCGCTACCGTTGATTGAAAGAGCAATCCCAAAGGCAAGTAACAAGAAAAGCACAATTGCGGTAATTCGTTTCACTTTTTATATTCAAATGATTAGATCTTATTACTTACCTCATTAAGGAGTTATTAAAAACCAACATATTCAAATTGCCTGCCAGTTCTCGACAACCGGAGCTTGCCGTAAGATGAGGTGGACTTTGAATCTGCTCTGCTCGAATCTGAAGCAAGAATCTTAATAACACAGTGAAGGCGAGTCGTCCCAATGACTACATTCCTTGATACAATTCGAAGCGCTTAGAGGCTTACCAACCAAGGAAAAGGCCGCCGCTTACCTGGTAGTAAAGTAGCGGCGGCTGGACTAGGGGTAAACAGGGGTACTAGCGTGGTACTCTCAATCGGATACGGGCTTTCCAACTCTAAAGATATTCTTGAAAGCGTTCTGGATCTTCATGACCAATCTATTCATCAAGCGGACAAGCAAAGGCTCTGAACTTTCCGTTTCTTCCTCCAGGTTTTCCAGCTGTAATGATGTGCTGCCTCCCGAATCAACTTTACCGGCTCCGGGATCTTCTCCCTTTCCTATTCCCGGAGATCCAAACCCTGCCCCGGGTTCCTGTTGATCTGGAATACCGTCGCCGGGACCCTTACCATTATTTGCCAGGGCCAGACAAAAGAACAGTGAGACAAATAGAACAATCAGTTTGGCTTTTCTCATAATCGTTAACCCTCTTATACTTATATCAAGATCCTAGAACATCCGTGATTAAAAAGACATTAATGAATAAAGGCCTTTTTGACAGCCAGATATATTGGCTCAGTCGATACAGACTAATCTGATACAATCAGAGATGAACTGTACAAGGGGAGGTACTGATTTTGGAATGCGAAATCGCCAAGAATCTCGAGAAATGCAACTGTACTTATCCTGGCTGTCCCAGAAAGGGCAAGTGCTGCGAGTGCATAGCTTATCATCGGAAAAACGGAGAACTGCCGGCCTGCTATTTCACAGCAGAGCAGGAGAAGACCTGGGATAGAAGCGTTGAATATTTCGTGAGAGTTAACAGCAAGAGATGATACCGGAAGTCGCTCTGATTTCCTCGATCAAATCTGAAATGCCGAGAAATGCAAAAATAGAATGATTTAAAATTATATGTCCTTGAGCTTTATGGGTTTTTTTTGCAGGAAGAATTGACTTAAGAGTTTTATTAGTGCTTCTTTTCATTAGAAAGAGTCGTATTGGATTCTCTTCAACGGTATAAGAACTGTGGGCCACATGTCCCGATCAAAGCGAAACGGAGAGCTGAGCACAGAGCTAATCGAAAAGGTTATGCTCACCGTTACTGAAATAAATGGATGCGAGGTATGCTCTGTCTTCCACAACAGAGTTGCCGAAAAAGAGGAAATCAAGGAAGAAGACATCCAGGTGCTTTTCGTCGCCGACTTTGAAGAGATTCCACAAGATGAAGCTCCTGCTATTCTCTTCGCCAGGCGGTATGCAGCTTCTTCCGGAAAAGCATCTGAGCACTCATGGAAGAGTCTCATCTGGAGTTATGGGGAATTCAAGGCCAAGGGCATATTGGGCGCAGTTAGAACGATAATGATGGGCAACAGCTTCAATATAGCCTTGGGAGCCCTCTTAAATAGGATCAAAGGTAGACCCGTTAAAGGTAGCAGTCTCTGGTACGAGATCAGTATGCTTCTCTCTTTCATCTTCTTCATCCCGGTGGCGTCGGCACACGCCCTGCTCGCCGGTCTTTTCAATAAGCCCATAATAACCTTCCAAACACAAGAGGCTGCTGCTTAGACCGTTGTTGCGGGTAGGTGGTAGCAGGTAGGAAGAGCAAAGGATCAGTTGCAAGATGCATGAGCAAAAAGACGAGGTTAGAGGCTGGTGGTCGAAAGTCGAAAGATCAAGAGAAACTTGTTCGCAGTTGAATGGTGTGAGAAAAAGCCTGTTCTTCGTTACTGGTCAAACCATTCATTCAGAGAGCCAGAGAGAACGGGAAAGCTAAACGGACAGGTGGAACATCTGGGATATTTTCAAAACCCTGAAGGAGCTCAAGCAAATCAAAGCCATCTGATCTGAACTACTCACTTTGTCATCCAGAATTTATTTCAGGATCTCGCTTTTTATCCCGCAAACAATATTTACCTTCTCGTTATCTCGACAATGCTCTTTCTCGGTTATCTCTTTCAAGGAACTAGATGCTGAAACAAGTTCTTCATGACGAAATGTGATGCATTCTTAATACCCTAAGGCAGTCATCCTTGATCCTGGTCAGGATCTGGTCTTATGAAAAACCGTGGTTGGGTGTTGGGAAGAGCAGAGAATCAGTTGCAAGAATAAGAGCCAAAACCAGAATGCAAGACATGGATGCAAGACAAATTCAGCATTAAGTTATCCTGGGCCAAGAACGAAGAACCTGGACGCGTAGCGTCGGAACAAAGAACCGTTCTTGGCGAAGGACGGGTCAATGATCTTGGACGGTCAACGAAGGACGGTTTTTTCTAAGCGATCAGCGTTTTCTAGTCAAGCGGTTCTTTCGGGCAACGCATTTATTTCGAAGAATTTGATTGAGCCTAACGGTGCTAGAATTGGGTTGTCTACAACGAGGAGGTGTTGGCAGTGAAAAAGGCTAAATTCCTTATTTTGGTTGTTCTGCTTCTTTCAATCCTTTCGTTCTCAACGACCATCAAGATGTATCTGGTAACTGATTATCACTCCCACGCAATTCCGTTCTATTCTGAGGGGCAACACGGGTTCGGGGGAATCGCTAAGACAATCGCTTTTCTGAAAGATAAGACTGGCGATGAAGACACTCTAGTCTTTGGCGGCGGAGACATGATAAACCTCGGGACACCAGCGTGGTCCGACAAGTTCCACGCCATAGAAATGACGTGGTTCAACAACATCTTCGATGCTATGGCTTACGGCAATCACGACTCGGAATATGGACCGGAAGACTTCCAAAAAGTTTGGAAGAATGTCACTTATCCGATTCTTGGCGCAAACATCCTGGATGCGGGCGGAGTGCCTGTATTCGAGTACTTCGGGAAGAGGTATTTGATCTTTGAAACCGAAGGTAAGAGAATCGGTGTCTTCGCTCTTGCGGGATCGGATTTTGATGGTCTCGTCAAACCAGCTGCGAGGCCCGTCGAGGGAGCGACTTTCGGAGATTTCATGACAACTGCGGGTGAGATCGTTGACGAAATGGAGGCAGAGGGAATCGATCTTATCGTTTTCATTGGACATGCAGAGTACGAAGAGACGCTGAAATTGGCAAGGGAGGTCGAAGGTATAGATCTGATTTTCGGTACACACAGCCATCTCAAGATCCCTCTTACAAAGATCGAGGGAACGGAAACATACTTCATTTCGCCTTACCAGTATGGAACATATGCGGCGGAAGTGGTGGTTTACTTTGGAGCCGAGGGTCAGAAGTCTTTCTCGGGTTCGCTAATACCCATGGATGATTCCATGCCTGAGGATCCGGTCATTGCGGATAAGGTAGAAAAGCTTCAGTACGAGTTAGAAAGCGACCCTGAGTTCGCTCATCTTTTTGAATGGATCGGGGATGTCGAAACGGAACTATCTGCAGCTAATGTTAACATGGGGGAATCGGTACTTGGAAACTTCGTGATGGATGTCATCAGGGAAAAATCGAGAGCAAACGTTGCTCTATCGACTTCGAGCAGCTTCAGGGCATCTATCGCTCCAGGATCTGCTGTTTACGAAGATCTAAGAAACGCCCTTCCTTACGTCAACACAATCTACGTATATGAGGTAAAGGGAGAAACGCTTGAGAAGATCCTGAACCATTCAGTCAGTCAGAGCGGCACCGGGTTCTTCTCACAGGTCTCCGGAGTGCGATTCATAATAAGCAACGGAAAGGCGACATCGATCGAGGTCCAGGCAGATCTGAAATGCCCAGACAGCTTCTCTTTGCTGAATCCCGAGGCAATCTATCTGGTAGCCACAACGAACTACCAGGGTCTCTTCGCCCCCGGTTACAAGGATCTCTTTGCGGGACTGCCATACACCGATACTGGACTGGATGTACAGAAGATAGTCAAGGAATACATGCAGAACAACAGCCCGGTTAGCGCCAGACTTGACGGAAGAATAAGATAATAGATATCCGTAAGTTATAAACCCTCACTCAGGTGGGGGTTTTCTATTATGCAGTAAACACTGTCTCCTTGACTTTCGAACCATTTCAGTTCATGTAACTGACTCATCTAGCGTAGATTCTTGATCGACCGCAGCGAATCTGCTTCAACCAGTAGACGGTAGCAGACCAGGAAGCCGGACGGTAATCTCTGCAACCTTTCGATCTCTTCTGGCCTCCGTTTTACCTCGAGCGTTACGTACGATTTGTTCATGAGATATACGATCATTTTTGAGTGGTGGATCAATCTGGCCCACGCATACTTGGCTCTTTAAGGCTTTTCACTCATTACTACGTCCGCGTATGGTCTTTGAGCCTCCCCGAAAAGGACTTTGATGTTCTGCAGGTCTGACTCGTTAAAAGGTGAGGTCAGCCGTTTACCGACAGCGTCGCGAAGTTCCATGAATCTTTGACGGTACTTGTCATCAAGACATAAACGATCTTGAGATCCGCCAACCCGGGGATATACGGGTTCGAGTATGGGGCCATTTCTTCATGTTGTTCCCATGTCGTACAATAAACATCGTGCGCGACATCACCCATAATAAAGCATGAAGCGATCTTGTAACCATCGAGATCGTTTATCACTATAAAAGGTCAAGATCGGACTTTTATGAATATCGTCCGAGGCGAATGAGCCGTAGATACCAATCAGAGCAACCGAACCGTGCCAAACGCGCCTTGATTTATCGATTACGGCCTCGATGATCCTCTCGTTTCGAACCAAAAGGGCCTCTGTGATCTTCTTATCCATGAGCAGCCTCCATTTCATAGATTGATGGGAAAGACCGTCCGTCGCTTGACGGCTAATACACGCCTCCGGTGGATCGGCGAGTTTCGCACAGAGCAATTCTGTCAAACTCTCCCACAGGAAGAGTGCGAGATGCTGATTAGGGATACGACAGTCATGCCAGACTAGTTAAGTCTTGTGCCAACCGAGCCATCAAGCTTACACGGTACCGCTGACCTGTGTATTCCGTGATGTACATCCAGTTTCCGTCCACGCCGTCGAACGCTCATCTGTTTATATCGTTGAGTTTCTGTCTTCCCGAGAAGTAAATCCATTCGCCGGTAACGAAGATCCAGCTGACGGGGAATTCAGTGATTTTTACCCCGTCGGTCCAGTCTATCTTTATGCTGTACAGTCCGTTTTTGTCAACCAAGAGATCATCAAGCGAGAACCTCTCGACAGCTTGGCCTGGTATCATTGTTGGTACGGCTTGAAACCTAAGTTCCCGAAAAGTCTAACGATGAA
>NPIF01001959.1_pt1 | contig 13731 bp, 14 predicted proteins | sample 8637461 | NCBI WGS metagenome assembly NPIF01 (sample SAMN07420641, study PRJNA396082) | bioreactor metagenome | isolation source: sample BR12 brine-fed electro-methanogenic bioreactor BR | place: Japan: Kochi | collected 2016-12-09
AATGGGCGGAATAGGGCTCGAACCTACGACCTCATCTGTGTAAGAGATGCGCTCTGACCAACTGAGCTACCCGCCCGGGTGAGAGCATTTTACCACGACAACCCCTGCTTTGAGTAGAGGGAAACTGTCTCTCGCGCCAAATTCCATTCCCCTTTATAATAAACACAGAAATTATGCGCATCATACGCTATCAGATCAACGAAGAAAAGCCGCGTTTTGGCTGGGAAGTGGAAGGCAGAGTGGGACCACTCAGCGCCTCCCCGCTTGGACTCTACCGCCGTCTGGAATTACAACACGACCTGGCAGATGTCAAGATCCTGCCGCCCATCGAGCCGGGGAAGATCGTCGCGGTTGGGCGTAATTATCCCTTGCATGCCAAAGAACGCGAAGTTGAGATACCAGAGATCCCCATCATTTTCATCAAACCGCGCAACACGGTGATCGGACCGGGTGACACGATCGAGCTTCCACCTCAGTCACAACGCGTGGAGCATGAGATCGAACTGGCGGTTGTGATCGGAAAGGGTGGACGCTGGATACAAGCGCAGCAGGCGCTGCAGCATGTGCTCGGGTACACCATTGCCAATGATGTCACCGCGCGTGATCTGCAGCAGCGCGATACGCAATGGACGCGCGCCAAAGGCTTTGATACGTTCTGCCCGCTGGGACCTGCCATCGAGACAGAATTGGATGTGTCGGACGTGCTGCTCACTTGCCGCGTGAATGGCGAGATGCGGCAGATGTCTTCTTCCAAAGAAATGGTCTTCAGTATTTCCCAATTGATCGCTTTCGTCTCATCCGTCATGACGTTGGATGCAGGCGATATCATCCTCACTGGAACACCTTCCGGTGTGGGAACTTTACAGCCTGGAGATGTGCTCGAATCGGAGATCGAGGGAATCGGTATCCTGCGCAACGCTGTCGCCTCCCTTTCCAGTATCCCTCCACCCTAAGATGGCGAACCATAGGGCGGGGAAATTTCCCAAAGTCCAAAATGCTATAATTAATCATTCCATTGAATGGTACGAAACGGTAGGAACGATAAGGAGAAAAGAACATGTCAGGTCACTCAAAGTGGTCTACGATCAAACGAAAGAAAGGCGCTGCGGATGCAAAACGTGGTCAATTATTCACCCGTTTAGCACGCGAGATCGTCATCGCAGCCCGCGAAGGGGGCGGGGATATGGATACCAACTTCCGGCTGCGCTTGGCGGTGGAACGAGCGCGCGGGCTGAACATGCCCAAAGAGAACATCGAACGCGCCATCAAGCGTGGAACCGGTGAGGGTAAGGACGCAGCACAGATCGAGGAGATCACCTACGAAGGGTACGCTCCACACGGGATCGCCCTGATGATCGAATGCCTAACGGAGAACCGCAACCGCACCGTGGCAGAACTGCGCCACATCCTGACCCGCACTGGCGGCAGCATGGGCGAGGTTGGCTCGGTATCATGGCAGTTCGACCGGGTGGCTTACTTTGGCATCAAGGGCGAGGGAATTGATTTTGACTCGATCTTTGAGCTGGCGCTGGAAGGCGGCGCGGACGATATCGATCAGGATGAAGAAGGTTATATCGAGATCTTCGCTCCGGTGGATGCGTTCAAGAACCTCAGCGACCAACTGGCATCTGCTAAGATCACAGCTGATGAAGCCGAGGTTCGTAGAGTCCCCAAACAGGAATTGGCTCTTGATACGGAAAAGACCCTCAAGGTTATGCGCCTCATTGAAGATCTGGAAGATCTGGATGACGTGCAGAACGTATATTCAAACCTGGAGTTCAGCGAAGAAGCTCTAGCAGCCATGGAAGAATGATCCATGCTTGTGATCGGTATTGATCCCGGAACTGCTCTGACAGGATACGGGATCGTTTTGGAGAATTCCAATACATCACTACAAATGAAGGCGTGTGGAGCGATCCGCACGCCTGCTCATACCCCCGATGAGGAGCGTTTGTGCAAGCTGTATGAAGATTTGTCAGCTATCCTGCACGAATACAAACCGGATTGTGCGGCAGTAGAGAAGCTGTATTTTCAGCGCAACGTTACCACTGCCCTCAAGGTGGGACAGGCACGCGGCGTGATCCTGCTGGCATTGGCGCAGGCATCCATCCCCATCTATGAATACAATCCCATGGATATTAAACTCGCCGTAACAGGATACGGCCTGGCGGAAAAGAACCAGGTGCAGCAGATGGTGAAAGCCTTACTGCAATTGGAAAAGACACCCAAACCGGATGATGTTGCCGACGCTCTGGCCGTTGCCATTTGCCATGCTCACAGCGCGAAATTGAAAGAATTAGGTGCATGATGGTGATCACCAGCACAGCCAACAAGCAGATAAAAGCGATCCGTAAGCTCTCACACAAGAAATATCGCCGCGAGAGCGGCCTTTTTTATGTGGAGGGCTTACGGCAGATCACCAGTGCCATGAAGCACGGTGCACTAATAGAGAAACTGGTCTTCTGTGACAGCCTGTTGGAAAGCGAGTTTGGACGGGATCTGGTGGAAAAAGCAGATAAAGAGAATATACCTCTGCTGGAAGTGAGCGAGGATGTTTTTCTGAGCATCAGCATGAAAGAGGGTCCGCAGGGTTTGTGCGCGGTAGTGCATCAAGATTTGCAAGCTTTGGGTCAAGTGGATACACTACGTGGGCTGTGGGTAGCCCTTGAAAATGTGCAGGACCCCGGCAACCTTGGTACGATCATGCGTACCCTGGATGCTGTTGGGGGTGCGGGGATCATCCTGGTGGGTGACAAGAACACAGATGCTACTCATCCTACCAGCGTACGTGCCAGTATGGGGGCGATCTTCACGCTGCAAGTGCTCCAGGCAAGCCTACCCGAACTGCGGGAGTGGTTGTCTGACCATGAAATGGACCTGGTCGGTGCAGTTTGTGGTCCCGTCAGCGATTATCGCGGCTATAATTATTCTGACGACATAATCCTATTCATGGGTAGTGAGCAGAAGGGTCTGACAACGGAGGCGAAATCTTTGTGCAGCGGACAGGTTACCATCCCGATGGTGGGTACGGTAGATTCTTTGAACCTGGCGAATGCCACCTCTATCCTGCTCTATGAGATATTTCGTACAATACATCCAATGGAAGAAAAATGATCGCATCCATACGTGGTACTGTTACTTATAAAAATGAGAACTTTCTGGTCGTCGAGACCGGGGGGATCGGTTTCAAGGTCTTTGTGACAGCGCAGGCTTGTGCGACAACACAAGAGGGAAGCCCTATCTTCCTGCATACTCACCAGATCACACGCGAAGATGGCATGTATCTGTATGGTTTCGAGAAGATCGAAGAACGTGATCTCTTCATCCAGATCATCAGTGTGAGCGGAATTGGCCCCAAGCTGGGGATGGCGATGCTGACGGCGCTGAGCGCCGAAGCCATCCAGCGGGCGGTAATGCAGGAGCAGGACGCGGTCTTCAGTAATGTGCCGGGAATCGGGCAGAAGACTGCCAAGAAGATCATCCTGCTTCTCAAGGATAAGATCCAACCGCTGTTGGGTGAGGCAGGTTTCGAGATGATCCCGGATGCGGATACGGATATCCTCCAGGCTTTGGTTGGATTAGGTTACTCGTTGCAGGATGCTCAAAAGGCGGTCACCTCTATTCCAAAGGATGCCAACGAGGATGCCGGAGAAAGGCTGCGTATAGCGCTGCAATATTTTTCTACGTAATGCTTTGGCGTATGTTAGAATTCAACGTTTGAAAACGATTTGAGGTAAGTGAATGGCGAATTTTAGTAGAGGAATTGGAATAGACCTCGGAACAACGAATACTGCGTTTGTGGAGAACGGGCAGGTCATTCTGCACGAACCTACAGCAGTGGCTGTTATCATGGACGAATGGAAGATGATCGAAGTTGGGCAGGCCGCCAAGGATATGACCGGGCGCGTGCCGGAATCTATCGAGGTATTCAATCCTATACAGAATGGGGTTATCGCCGAATATGAGATAACCGAGAACTTCCTCAAATATCAAATTCGCAAATTAGTGGGCTCCATGCTGCTCTTCCGTCCCAACCTGATGATCACTGTGCCTTATGGGATCACCAGCGTTGAACGGCGTGCTGTGCACGAGGCCGGATTGGGAGCTGGCGGCAGAGAAGTATCGCTCATCGAAGCACCATTGGCTGCTGCGCTGGGCATCGATCTACCGATCGCTCCTCCCTCGGGCAATATGGTCATGTGCCTGGGTGGCGGAACCAACCAGGTGGGTGTGCTGGCGATGAACAGCATCATTTCTGCTGAGATCGAACGCGGTGGCGGAAATAAAATGGATTTGGATATCATCGACCATGTGCGCCGCACTTATGGGGTCATCTTATCCCGTTTCAGTGCCGAGATCGTGAAGATGCGTATCGGTGCTGCAATTGAAGGATATGACGAAAGCGAAATGGAAGTGCAGGGACAGGACCAGGTATCGGGGCTGCCTCGCTCGGTGACCCTGCGTACGAGTGATATTGTTGAAGCCGTGCAGGAATCGCTGCAATCGATCGAAAAGTTGGTGCGCCGAACGCTTGAAAAGACACCCCCTGAATTGATCGCCGATATCATGGATCGTGGTGTGGCATTATGTGGCGGCGGAAGTCAGTTACGTGGCATTGAGCGCTACCTGACGCGCGAATTGGGGATCGCGGCATATCAAGTGGACAACCCGACCACATGCACCGCTGAAGGTGCGGCAAAAGCGCTGGATATGCTGGACGAACTGAAACGCGCGCTTCCCACCTCAAGGTAACAAAAAACCGGCGAAAGCCGGTTTTTCATTCTTCTTAATCTCTGATTGTTCTTATTTTATCGACGACGGCTGCTGCGACCACCCAGCAGGAGCACGTAGTACAGGACACTGGATATGGCCTGTGCAGCGGCTGCCACATAGGTCCAGGCTGCGGCGTCGAGAACCTGATCCACACCTGCCATTTCACCACTGTAAAGGATACCTTCGCTGGCGAGGATGGCTTTGGCGCGTTTGGACGCGTCCAACTCGACCGGGATGGTGACAATAGAGAACAATGCGACTCCGGCGAACAACAGCACACCCAGCCAGGCAAGATTGTCATTGGCGAAGAAATATCCCATGAAGAATATTATTGGTCCCAGCCAGCTGCCTAACTGAACGGTGGGGATCATGAAGGAGCGGATCTTGAGCGGACCGTAGGCATCCTTATGCTGGATGGCGTGGCCAGTCTCATGGGCAGCGACACCCGCAGATGCGATGCTGTTGCCCTGGTATACCCCTGCGCTCAGTCTGAGTGTCTTTGAGCGGGGGTCGTAGTGATCGCTGAGAGTACCGCGCGTCTGTTCTACTTTTACATCGCTCAGCCCATTACTATCCAGGATGTGGCGTGCCACATCTGCACCTGACATGCCGTTGCTGGTGCGCACCTTTGAAAATTTGTTATAAGATGATCTGATCTTCGATTGTGCCCATAAACCCAAGAGCAGGGCTGGCAGTGAGATCAGCAGGTAAAGTCCGTAACCACCAAAATACATTTCGGTAATCCTCCGTATAGTCTATCTTCCGATGCGGTTATTATAGGCGTTTTTTCATGGAGCGATGTAAAAGCATTATTAATTATTTCTTAGCAGCCGCAGAGGGCTAAGCCCTCTCTGCGATCATTCGAATGAAACCCATATAGCGACCCTGGTCTGCGCGCAGCACTTGCAGGTCACTTTCGAGCCAGTCACAATCGTTCTCAGCCAGGATGCAGGCTTCGGTCCACTGTTCCCAGAGTTTCCAACCGTCAGGAAGGGTATCTGTGGTGAGCATATTCACCAACCCGGTGCGCTGCCAGTGCCATTTCCACCAATCGAGGGTGTGCCAGGTCCAGCATTCCTGAGCCCAGAAGGGTTGCAGGTGTTCGGGTAGTTTGCCATCCAGCTCCTGCATGAAACCGGGTATGACCACTCCGATCTCTCCCCCTGGTTTGACGAACTTATTCCAGCTATCCAGGTAAAGATCATCGGTTCCGAAGTAGATGAAGGAATCGATGCACAGCATGGCGTCGAAGAAGTTATCGGCAAATGGGAGATCGCGTGCATCCAGATGCAGCGGGAAAACGCTGTCTTCAACTCCGGCGTCAGCTACGAACTTCTGGATCTCATTTGCTTTGATCCACAGATCGGCTGCCCATACCTCCACACCATATTCTTTGGCGAGGAAGATAGAGGACATGCCTCTGCCGCAGCCCAGGTCCAACACGCGCATTCCGGGTTTGAGATGCATTGCCTGGCAGACAAATTCGGTCAGCCAGAGCGAGTTGGGTCCCATATTATTCTCGATGACCCACAGTGGGTCGTACTTGTTCGAGCGTGGGAATTTGGCAACTGCTAATTTTTCTTTTACTTGATCAATATTCATTGTTAAAACATCTTTCTTTAATGTGTTATTTGTATTTTATATTTCTTTTTCTTGTGCTTCCCTGATCGCTTTTTCTGTCATACGCGCCAGGAATTGCCCCATCGCGTTGGGGAAGAGCTGGTTCATTTTCAGCCCAATGGCGGTTTGCAGATCAGGGGTAATAGTAGTTTTTGTCGAACCGATATTTCTGGACAGCTTCTCCCCGATTTCTGCGGGGTCTGCCAGGAATGAATCGGGCACTCCCAGGGGGCTGGCGGATCGCGTTCGGCACAAGGGCGGCTGGATCATGTTGACCGTGATCCCATAGGGTGCCAATTCAATGGCGAGTGTTCTCGTCAGTGATTCAATGGCCGCCTTGGTCGATGCATATCCATAAATTCTTGGGAAGCCTGTGATGCCGACACCCGAACTGAAGTTATGGATGATGCCGTGCCCCTGTTCTTTCATGAAGGGAAGGACAGCTTGGATCATGTGGATGTACCCGAAGTAATTCACATCAAATTCACACTTGGTCTCATCGATTGTTTTTTCTTCAAAGGGTTTGAAGATCGCCAGGCAGGCGTTGTTGATGAGTATATCGATACGAGCATGTTCTTCTACAAATGCTCTCACGATCTGCAGCATACGTGCTTTATCGGTGACATCTCCCTGTGCAATGCGCAGAGAATGAGGATATTTTGTGCACATTTCCTCAAGATGATCCACTTCGAGATCGATCGCCTGGATGCAGTGTCCTTGTTCCAGGAGCGCAAGAGTAAGGTAATATCCAATTCCATGGTTGGCTCCGGTGATAATGATGTTGTTCATGAATGACCTCCTGATTTGTAATGCTGCAGAGAAGATTATAAGACTACGCCTAATATATACGTTTGTAAATAGAACAAGTTGCTAGGAAAGGCATGCTTTAAAGCACCATATTGCTTGTTGACTTTGTGTTGTACTTCATATATTCTATAAATGGCTGGTGGTTATACCAGTTAGGAGGATCATGACATTCATAGCGCAAGTAGAAGTTGGGAGCCTGAAAGAAGCCTGCGAGAAACGCTTGCAGGAGGCGATCCTATCCGGCGAATTTAGTATCGGTGCGCGTCTTCCTTCTGAGCGAGACCTGGCAAAGAAACTGGGCGTCAGCCGCCCGGTATTGCATGAAGCCATCGTTGCATTGGGGGCACAAGGATTGGTCAAGATAGAAGCACGCCGGGGCGTGTTCGTGAGCGATTACAGGCGTGAAAGCTCCATCGCGCTCTTGAATACACTGCTTGAATATGAAGAGGGGGACTTCAATCCGGAATTGTTCAAGAGCCTGATCGCCGGGCGCCTTCTGATCGAGCGCGAGACCGCTCGACTGGCAGCACAGCGTGCGACTCGATCCGAAAAAGAGGGATTACAGGTACTGTTGGAAGAGGGGAAACGAGCAGCCGACCAAGATGCGTACCATCTGATGCGATACGATTTCAAATTCCATCTTGAGGTTGCCTTACTTTCTGGCAATCAGATGTATCCGATGATCTTGAACTCTTTACGTGGTGTGCATCATAACCTGGCGGGAAGATTCTATCGCGCTATCTTCAAGACATCTACAGTACAAACCGTGCTGGATTATCACCAGGCATTGGTGGAAGCTATTGAGAAAGGTGATGAGCAAGGAGCAGCCACGGTGATGGACGATATGCTGCGGCATGGTGAAGAACAGATCATCCGCATTGTATTTGACGATGAAAAATAGAATGGAGGAAATATGAACGTCTCAGATCAAACGAACCTGCAGGCAAACATCAAACAACCGAGTAATCTATCCCCGCGCATTCAATGGCTGCGGGATTTTTATTTTGAGGGGGTGAAGCGAAAATGGAACAATGAGTACACCTCCTGGACAACCGGTACGCCCTGGGATTTTCAGTATGAGGAAGCATCCTTTCATATCGTCCCAGAGACATTCGGTTTCTTGCAGACCTTCCGCTCATCATTCAAACAAGCTGCGCATCCGGTTGAACTGCATGCCGATTTCTGGAATTGGTCGATCGCCGAACGCAAAGCCTGGTTCCTGCGGGAGGTGATGGTGAAATATCTGCCCAAGGAGATCCTTCCGGGCGACCTGATCGCAGGCGGGCGTTTTAATGTGATGACTTCCACCTGTTTGACCGAAAAAGAAGCCAAACAATATGCAAAAAATATCTACGGGAAGAACGGCGCACGCCAGGCTCTTTTATGGTTCCATAACCATGGATTTGGAAATGCTGGAGCAACCAGTGGACATATCATTCCTGATTATGCCCGTGTTCTTCAGATCGGGTGGAAAGGCATCCATGCTGAGATAGAAGAGCTCTACGAGAAATTAACACCCAGTGAGAAAAAAGACAAACAAGGGGCACAGCTGCGTGCCATGCTCACCGCAGCGACCATGCCGCGCGATCTGGCAAAAGCTTATGCAGATGGCTGTGAAGAACAAGCACAGGAAGAAAAGGATGCACAACGCAAGAGCGAATTGCTGCAGATGAGCAAGAATCTGCGGCGGGTGCCATGGGAACCAGCCGAAACATTCTGGGAAGCCATACAGTCATTGTGGCTTACGCATATGCTGGTTATGAGCGATGAAAATTATCCCGGACCGGGTGTTTCATTTGGAAGATTGGACCAGATTCTCATTCCATACTGGGAAGCCTCCTTGAAAGCGGGGGAGGAACGAGAATTCTGCAAGGAGATCATGAAATGCTTCTGGATCCATGCCAACACGGCTTATGATGGCATGATCCGTACGGGCGGAAATCAGGGTATCACCGCCGGGTATGGACAGTTATTTACCATCTCGGGGATGGGCGAGAATGGAAAAGATGTCACTAATGACCTGACCTATGCCATCCTGGAAGTGATCGATGAGATGTCTCCCATCCTGGAGCCAAAGCCGAATGTACGGCTGCATCGCAATTCACCGGACGCTTTGCTGAACAAAGTGGTGGATATGATCGCCAACAGCCAGGGTGCACCTTTTCTTCTTAATTTTGATGAACGTTCGATGGCGGGTATGCTGCTGGAGGCGCGCAAAGCCGGTGTGGAAGACTTGATACATGCTGCAAATGTACATGACTACGCCCCGGTCGGCTGCTTGGAGAACACCATGGTCGGCAACGACCGCTCTGGGACGGTGGACGCCAACTTGAATTTGCTTAAAGCGATCGAGATGACACTGACGGGCGGGTATGACCTGAATGCATATGTAGATGCGATGAGTGGTAAAACAGAACCTCGCAAGCGCTGGGGCGCAGATACTGGTGATCCTCGCACATTCACCGATTGGGAGCAATTTTGGGATGCCTATGTACGTCAAACACAATCCATTATCAAACGTATTGTGGAACTGTATGAGATGAGCGAAGCCAATCGCGCCAAATTCTCGCCAACCCCATACCTTTCCTGCCTGATCAGGGGCTGTGCACAGCAGGGTTTGGATGTGACCCAGGGCGGAGCCGAATTGAATTTTGTGACAATTGAGGCGGTTACCTACGCCACTACCGTAGATTCACTGATGGCGGTTAAATATTTGGTCTATGATGAAAAGATCTGTACGATGGATGAGCTCATCCAGGCGCTGCAGGATAACTGGGTGGGGCATGAAGTACTGCAGGCACGTGCTTTGAACAAAGCGCCCAAGTATGGACGCGATGATGCTGAGGCGGATGCACTGGCGAAAGCTGTTATGGAAGTGTGGACAGAGGAAACCTGGAAATATAGGACCCTCTCCACCGGACGGCAGTTCCGCCCGGGTATGTTGAGCTGGAATTACTGGGTGGCAGATAGCGATCTGCTGGCGGCCAGCCCGGATGGGCGTGCAAAGGGCAAATTCCTATCTAATGCGTTGTGTCCTTCCAACGGGGCTGATATCAATGGACCTACCGCTAACGTGAACTCGGTCGGTACCGTGCTGGGGGGAAAGGCAGCCAATGGTGAAGGCGATTGGGAGGAATTCTATAATCTACTGCCCAATGGCGGCAGCCACACCATGACCTTTAACCCCTCGCTGGTGCGCGATCCAGAGCATCGCGAAAAATTCAAAGGATTCCTGCGTGGATACATTGAAAATGGCGGTACAGCACTGCAGATCAATATGATCGACGCGGATACCCTACGGGATGCACAGAAGCATCCAGAGAATTACAAACATCTGCTGGTGCGGGTCACAGGCTACAACGCTTATTTCACCAGCATTGGTAAAGAACTGCAGGATGAGATAATCGCCCGTGAGACACATCATTTCTAGGACTGGGTAATAATGCCACAAACATTGAAGACTACTGCAAACTATTTACACCTTCAGCGGCTTTCCACTGAAGATGGACCGGGAATTCGCACAACGGTTTTCCTGAAGGGCTGTTCACTGCACTGTGCCTGGTGTCATAATCCAGAAAGCATTCCAACCCAACCGCTGCTGCAGTGGCTATCGCGCCTCTGTATTGGCTGCGAGAGCTGCGTGGCAGCCTGTCCACAGGAAGCGTTGACATTTGATAAAGAGGGATTGCGTATAGATCGAGATGTATGTCAATTATGCGGGACATGTGTAGAGGAATGTCCAACTAACGCTTTGGAGATGTTGGGGAGTGAGATCAGCGCGGAAGAACTGACACAAGAACTACTCAAAGATCGCACATTCTTCGCTACTTCAGAGGGCGGGGTGACCTTATCCGGAGGAGAACCAGCGCTGCAGCCGGATTTCTGTATTACGGTCTTGCAGGATTTACAAAGTGCGGGCATCCATACTGCGCTGGATACTTGCTGCATGGTTCCAATTAAAAATTTAGAGCGCATTCTACCCCATGTGGACATGGTCATGCTGGACATAAAGTTGATGGATGCACAAGCACACAAGAAATTCACCGGGGCAGGCAATGAACGCATTTTGGAGAATATCCATTGGGTGGCCACATATGCGCGGACACAACGGGATGACCTTACAATCTGGGTGCGCACACCGCTCATCCCAGGGGCGACAGCGGATGAGGGGAATCTGCATGCGATCGCACAGTTCATCAACGAAAATCTACATGGTCTGGTCGAGCGCTGGGAATTGTGTGCATTCAACAACCTGTGCCGGGATAAATACCAGCGCCTGGGAATGCAGTGGGATTACCGGGAAACGCCGTTGATGACCAAAGGAGAAATGGCTGCCTGCGAGGATTGGGCACGGCATAATTACTATGCGCCCCAGACAGTTTTTGCTACTGGTGCTGCACGCAGTGAGGAGTAGAGAAGGATGGAAAATATGACAACCAACAACAAAGTAAATACTCAATTTTCGGAACAAGATATCCAGGACCTGAACGTGGAACTCAAGGTTGGAGTACTGGGAACGGTCAATGAAGCCGGGCAGCCGCACTTATCGTTGATCTCAAGTATTCAACCGTATGCTCCCGATAAACTGGTATGGGGGCAGTTCACTGAAGGCAACTGTAAGGAAAATGTACTGCGCGAAGCGAAGACTGGATTCTTGATCATGAGCCTGGGCAAGGAGGTATGGCGAGGGAAGGCACTCTATACCCACCAACGCAAGGATGGACCCCAGTATGATAACTATAACAACATGAACATGTTCCGCTACAACGCCTATTTTGGTGTGCACACGGTCTATTACATGGACCTGGTGGAACTGCACGCCAGGCAGGCGCTTCCCATGGGGAACGTCATCCGGGCGGCAGTGGCAACTATCATGGCGCGCATGTTGGGGAAGAAAGATAGAAATGCAAAAGCGTTGAATTCCTGGGGACAGGCACTGCTCAACAAGGTGGATAATCTTAAGTTCCTGGGTTATATCGATCAGGATGGATACCCGCAAGTGCTGCCAGTGGTGCAGCTGCAGGTGTTGGATGCCGGGCATCTCATCTTTGCTCTGGGAGCGTATGGAGAGGAGATCCGTGCTATTCCTGAGGGAGCACAGGTCTGCATGCTTGGAATGAGCTTTGATATGGAAGATGTGGTCACGCGTGGGACATATCAGGGCATCCGGCGGGTTGGTGGCGTGCACTGCGGTGTGCTGGAGGTGGATTGGGTCTACAATCCCATGCCGCCCGTGCAGGGGCAGATCTATCCACCTGAGCGGTTGGAGCACGTATCTGTACGATAGAGACCAAATCCTACTCGTCAGAACTGAAGCGTGATATACTCGCTGCGTTAAACTATGCAATGATGAGGTGCGTATTATGGCAAGCATTCGCAGTGAGATATTCGCATTAACTGCTGCCTTCCTGTGGGCGCTGTCGGCATCCCTATTGGAAGAACTGGCGCACCGCATTACCCCCAAAGAATTGAATATTCTCAAAGGCTGTGTTGCGATCATCCTCCTTTCTGGGACGTCCTGGTTGGTCGGCGAGAACCTGGCAGGTTTGAACTGGCATGTGGTGCGGATGCTGCTGTTGAGCGGTGTGATCGGCATCGGATTGGGGGATGTAGCTTACTTTTATGGACTAAAAGACATCGGATCGCGGCGCGCTTTGCTACTTTTTGCCCTTGCGCCACCCATGACTGCTCTGATCGGGTGGCTTTTCCTGGGGGAGGCATTATCGTTCGTAGCCTGGTTGGGGATCATCATCACGATGGCAGGTGTGGCTTGGGTGGTCACAGAGCGGACACCACAGGAAAAACAAGAACAGGACCCCAAACGCTTGGGTCGTGGCATATTTCTGGGTGTTTTGGCTTCGCTCGGACAGGCGGTTGGCCTGGTGCTGTCACGCTCTGTAATGGCTGGGGATGAGATTAGTTCACTGCAAAGCGCGGCGCTGCGCCTTGCGGCAGGGGTGATCTTCACGCTGGGGTGGGCATTGGCAAGTGGACAACGTTTGGGACGATGGACGAAAGAGGAAAATGCCAAACAGACCTTTGGTATGGTGGTGCTGGCGGCATTTGTGGGTACTTACTTATGCCTGTGGCTGCAGCAAATGGCGGTCAAAGGTGCCCCAGCTGGTATTGCGCAGACCCTGCTTTCTACCAGTCCCATCTTCATCTTGCCCATCGCTGCGCTGCAGGGAGAAAAGATCAGCTGGCGCGCTGTGCTGGGAGCGATAATCTCCATTTTCGGGGTGATGCTGGTGTTTGGGCTGGTGGGATAGTATAAGAGTCTCCTCTCAGATAATTTCAATCAGAGAACGATCAAAAAACGTAAATAGACCACACAAGAGATCCAACCCTAATTTGGTATTGTCTTTTGAGTTTTCTATTTACTGAATTTACCTGATCACGGAACACAGGAAAGTGTGTACGTGACCGGGCCAAAATACTGGTGGTTGGGCTCGTCAATATAGATCTTCATCCAGAAAGCGCCTGCTATGGGTTGTACCCAGGTGGTGCTGACCGTCTGCGTACCGGCAGAAC
>NPIF01007563.1_pt1 | contig 13712 bp, 6 predicted proteins | sample 8637461 | NCBI WGS metagenome assembly NPIF01 (sample SAMN07420641, study PRJNA396082) | bioreactor metagenome | isolation source: sample BR12 brine-fed electro-methanogenic bioreactor BR | place: Japan: Kochi | collected 2016-12-09
ATCCTCGACGAGATCGGCCGCGGCGGCATGGGGGTCGTCTATCGCGCCAATCAGATCTCGCTCAGGCGGGTTGTCGCCCTCAAGATCCTGCCGCCCTCCGTCTGCCAGACACCGAAGGCGATTACCCGGTTTCAGAAGGAAGCACAGGCAGCAGCCAAACTCCAGCACACGAACATCGTGCCGGTCTATGCCCAGGGCGAATGCGAGGCCTGCTTCTACTACGCCATGGAACTTATCGAGGGAGAAAGCCTCGATCGCGTTCTGCGCAGACAGCCCTCGCAGATCGTGCCGACGCTACCGCCGAAGCCTGCAGGCGGGGCTCCAGCCGGTGGGCCCGCTCGCAATCCGTCTCACGCGGTGTCGCTATCATCTACGTGGACAGGCGAGCGCGCCGAGTTTCATCGACTCGCGCTTATGATTTGGGGCGTCGCCGACGGCCTGCATCACGCCCACAAACACGGCGTGATCCATCGCGACATGAAGCCGCAGAATCTCCTGCTCGGACTCGACGGCCGCCTGCATATCACCGACTTCGGCCTGGCTCGGCTTCTCGACGAGCCCAACGTCACTGTGACCGGCGAGATGCTCGGCACACCCGCCTACATGTCGCCCGAACAGGTGACGGCCGATCGAAGCCGCATCGATCATCGCACCGACATTTACTCGCTCGGCGTCACGATGTACGAGTTGCTCACACGGCAACGACCGTTCGACGGCGCGTCGCGCGAGCAGATCATTGCCCGCATCTGCGCCGACGAACCGAAATCGCCGCGTCGCCTCAACCCGGATATTCCGATCGATCTCGAAACGATTTGCCTGCGGGCGATGGAAAAAGACCCTCGCCGGCGCTATCAGACGGCGGGTGAGATGGCGGCCGACCTGCGCCGCTACGCGGAGGACCGGCCGATCCTCAGCCGCCGCGTCGGTCCCATTGAGAAGACGATCAAATGGGTGCGGCGCCATCCGGCCCTGACGACAACGATCGCCATGGCATTCGCGCTCGTCATCGGCGGCGTCACATGGTCGGTTCAGGCGGCGCACGCTCGAAGAGACAAAGCGGACTTCAGGGTGCAGCAGGCATTCGATCAGCTCGCATTGCAGGATTATCGCGAGCCGGCGGACGCGCGCGAGTGGCTTGAAGAGGCCCGGCGGCTCGGCGCCGACGACGCCCAGTTTCACAAGACGCAGGGACTGGCCTACCTCCTCGACGAGCCGAAGCGCGCCATCGAGTCGCTCGAACACGCGTTGTCGCTGAAACCCGACGACAAAGAGACGATGTTCCTGCTTGCCTGGGCGTATCGTCGAGACGGCCAGTCGGAGGCCTGCCGCGAGTGGATCAGCAAGGCGAAGTCGGCCGAAGGCGTCACCACGCAGCAGGCCCACTTCTTCCACGGCCAGGCGCTGGTTCGCTTTGATCCTGATGAGGCGACGGCCGCATACAACGCCGCCCTGAGCGGCCCCATCATGTATCCGCAGGCGTTCATCCAGCTAGGTCGGGCGGACAACCACTGGACCTACCATCACCGCGGTCTGGACCGTTCCGCCGACGCCCAACGCGACTTGAGCACGGCCTGCCGCGTACTGCCGGACAAGGCGTATCCCCGCTACCTGTTGTCGATCGCCTACCGTCTGGCAGCGGAGATTTGTCTCGAATCCGGTGATGTTGAGGAAGCGGAGGCCGGCTTCGCAAAAGCGCTTTCGATCGCCCGCAAGGCGCAGGAGGTCGAGCCCGACAGCCCGCTTGGTTATATGTGCGAAGCGGAGTATTGGGAGAGCCGAGGCGATCACGCAAACGCATTGGCCGCACGCAACAAAGGCGCCCAATACTGCGAAACTGTCGCGTCGCGTGTCGAGTTGTATCAGTACCGCTGGCGTCTGCGTTACTGGCTTGGCAATCTTGAAGGCGCAAGCGCCGATCTCGAAGCGCTCGGCGTGGAGTGCCCCGACAGCGACCTGATGAAGATCTGGTACACGGGTCTCCTGCCCGCTGTGCTGGCGGCAGATCGGGGAAACAGGAACGACGCCCTGCGACTGGCGCGTTCGATGGCCGAGAGCGACCCCACCGACTTCCGGGCAGTTACCTCAACCGCGTGCATGTTGCGCATGCTTGGCGAGCGGGCGGAAGCCGATCGCCTGTTGGCCGATCACGCCGAACAACTCGTCTATGAGGTCGTGCCGATCGAATCGCCGCCGCCGGGCTGGATCGTCGCCGTGTACGAATACTGCCGCGGGACAGCCGACTGGGAAAGCCTGCTTCAACTGGCAGGGGAGCAGTCGGACAACAAGTTGCTCTGGGCGGCGCCGTATTTCTTTGACGCCGCCCGGGCGATGGAGCGGGGTGATCGGGCCGCCGCACTCGACGCCTTCCGGCAATGCGAGATGACCTACGACTACGACGACTACTGCTATCTGGCCAAGGTGTTCGTGCGGAAAATGGAGGCGGAACCGGCTTGGCCGCAGTGGATGCCCGCCACACGAATATCGGCCCCATGACATCCGGGAACGACCGGCGGGATGACTCTGACGTGCCTGAGGGCGCACTTTCGGACCCATCGCGCCGAAACGGGCCGATTTCCCCAAAAACCAGCGGCCATTGAGCGCCCTGATACGTCCATATTCAGGGTGGACTCGGTTATGATAAGGTAGGTGTGACCGCCCCGTCGCGCCGACATGTCCCGGCAAGAACCTCGCGCCTCGCCCGCCCCTCGTGCAGCGGGCGTCAGTTGAATATGGAAGCGGAGTAAGAAGCCATGCGAGCTCTCCAGTCTAAATCAAACACTATCAGGCCGCCGCGTCTGGGGCTGGCCTGTGCGTGCGTCCTGTTCGCACAGACGGCGGTGCAGGCGCAGCCGCACGCCGTCGAGCCGTTGCCGACGCCATTCTTCGCCGTCGATCAGGCGACGCCGCTCAGCGCCGCCGTCGCGCCAGGCAGTGTGCTTTCGAAGCCCGGCCCGACGATTGCCTTCAATTTCGACGGCTTGGGGCTGACGGCCGACGACGACCTGAACGCGTTGTCCTTCAATCGGGCGGTTGAGATCAGCCCGATGCAGACGTTCGTTCTCATGTTCGGTGTGGATCGCGAGACCGCCGGCGGTGCCCCGCCGGATCCCGCCTTTGCGGCGATGAACCGGCCGTTCAACGTGCAGGACCAGGCGAATCGCAACCAGGAGGCGGGCGATCTTTACATCACAATGGATGCGTATGACTTCTTCGGCATCATCGATTCCATCGGGCCGCGGACAACGACCAACAACAACACCCTCGCGATCAACCAGGGCGACACGGGCGGTGTCGATCAGGATCTGTCGCCCGAACTGGCGCCCGCCGTGCAGGAGTCCGGCTCTCCCGACAATGCCAACGCGGCCGCCTATCCCCCGCCCGCGCGAACCGGCGTCATATTCTTCAGCATTACACGCGGCAGCCCATCGCTCTTCGGACCGGCGAACGTGTATATCGATCTCAACCCGGAGATGCCGGGGCAGGAGAGCATCTTCGCGAGCGCGGCCGAGCTTGGCCTGATCGATGCGCAGCCCGGCCCGATCGATGACATCGACGCAATGATCGTCTTCGACATGGATGCCGACAACGAGTTCGACGCCGGTGAGGATATCATCTACTACTCGCTTGAGCGCGGGTCGCCTACGCTGTCGCTGCTGGGAGCGAGCGCGGCGGATATCTTCAAGTCGATGGGCGGCGGGGTTTCGGAGCTTTATGCCGAGGCGATTCTGCTCGGGCTCGATCCGGTGGTCGATAACGTTGATTGCCTAGAGTTGTTCCCGACGTCGCCTTCGACGTTGACTCAGGACATCCACGACTGGGCGATCTTCCGGGTCTGGCCGGGCGATTTTGACAATGACGGCATCCTCGACCAGATCGACTGTTCGGCGTTTCCCACCTGCTACACCGGCCCCGGCGGCACGGTCGCCGGCATGTGCGACGTCTTCGACATCGACTACGATACGGACGTCGATTGCGACGACTGGCAGTACTTCCGCGGCGTCTACCTCGAAGCGACGATGATGAGCAACTGCGTCCCGATCACGGTGAGCGAATTCGTCACCGCCCTGCTGGACGCGGCCGCGCCCGATGAACTGAAGTGCTACGCCGACATGAACGCGGACGGCGTCGCCGACGGCAGGGATATTCAGCCGTTTGTTCATGCCCTGATCGGCTCTTGATTGATCCGGCGGCGCACCTGAGCCGCTGCGAGCGTGTTGACGTTCGATTTCAGCCCACCTCCAATAGCCGCGGCGGAGGCGTTTGAAACTCCGACCGACTGCCGCGCGCGTGAATCCGCCGCGCGTGGCGGCCGATAATACGCAGGCAGGTGCGTTGTGCTGAAGGAAGCCCGACTTTCCCCATTTCACTATTACTTCGTGCCCGAATTGAGATTGTTCAAGAGCATCGGCGCGGCGATGGAGTCCTGGGAGCAGGCCAAGACAATTCGGCCGCCGCGGCGGATCGCGGTGGTCTGCCTTGCGATTGCGCTGCTCGGCGTGCTGGCTTATTGCCTCGCCCTGCTGTATCTCCCCCCTCTACGGTGGCTGCAGGAATCTCGTTACGTGGCCGTGGGCGTATTCGTTGTGCTGCTTCCAGCCGCCTATCTGGCGTTCCGTCTTCTGCGTGAGCCGATGCGACGCGTGGTGCGTGGGGATCTGCAGGCCGCGGGTGTCCCGATCTGCATTCAGTGCGGCTACGATCTGCGGGGGCAGACAATCGCCCGATGCCCGGAGTGCGGCCAACCCTTCGAGGAGAAGCTGCTGCCCGAGAAGACCGATCGCTTGCCGGGCTGACATCGCCCGACCCTGCCCATACGATACGCGCACGCGCCCTTTCATGTGGAAGGGGCGACGTTCGCGTATTTGTTTCGGCCTTCATCAGGGCTCGAGAGTTGAGCAAGCACCGTACCGATCCGATTCTTCGTCGCCTGATACCGGAGCTAGAGTACTTTGACAACGATGAGGCCGCCGAAGAAGCACTGAGGAATGCGAAGGCCGCCCGGTCTTTCTGGGCCTTTTACCTTTTGTGCATCGCGGTCATCTCCGCCTTCTGTTGGTTATGGTTCGGCGCGGAGCTGCTGATCGCGGAGTTGTTTGATCTGGTACCGGAGTGGTACGGCCCGCTCTGGATGTTTTTGGGCTTCGTCATCGGAGCCTTCGTGATTCCTTCTTTCTTCGGTTATTACTTCTGGCGTGAGCCGATGCGACGCGTGGTGCGTAAGGATCTGCAGGCCGCGGGTATCCCGATCTGCATCCGGTGCGGCTACGATCTCCATGGACAGACTGCCCCGCGATGCCCCGAATGCGGTGAACCATTTGATGAATCGCTGCTACGAAGCGGCGGCGGCGAGCAATGCGAGGGTCAGGCAATCCATGACGCGAATCGCAGTCATCTCTGATGTGCATGGTAACAAGTGGGCGCTGGAGGCTGTCTTCAAGGAGATCGATGCCCGCGGTATCTCGCGGATCGTCAACCTGGGCGACTGCGTGTACGGGCCGCTGGAGCCGGGGCCGACGGCGGCGATGCTGATGTCGCGCGAGATTCCGACTGTGCGCGGGAACGAAGACCGGATCATCGTTGAGGGGGCCGCACAAGGCTCCGCGGCCACCATGGTGTCGTTCGCGCGCCAGAGCATGACGGCGGAGCAAATCGACTGGCTCGCCGGGCTGCCGCTTACTGCTGTCATCGACGGGTCCATCCTGATGTGTCACGGCACGCCTGCTCGCGACGACGAGTATCTTCTGCAGTCAGTGGACACGCGCGGCGCGCGCCGGCGCACCGACGAAGACATTGCAGCACGTTTGCGGCACATCGAAACCCCGGTCGTTTTGTGCGGGCACGATCACACGCCCGGCATGGAGAAGCTGGGTGACGGCCGCATCGTGGTCAACCCCGGCAGCGTCGGATTGCAGGCGTACGAGGATGACACGCCGATGCCCCACGTTATGCAGACGGGCAGCCCGCACGCGCGGCTCTGTGTGCTGACGAAGGATGAAGAAGCGTGGTCCGTCGAGTTCGTCGAGGTTGCCTACGACTGGGACGCCGCCGCGAAGACCGCCGAAGCACACGGCCGACCCGACTGGGCGGCATTGCTGCGGACCGGTCACGCACGCTGAGACGCAACAATACTGGCGGACAATTCGAACGCCTCACGCCTCACGCCGCTCGCCTTCCCAAATAGACAAAGGCCCGATCCAGTAGGACCGGGCCTTTGGTCAGTCACTCAGTTGTCGCGCGATCGTTCGCGCTGCCGACCGGCTTAGAACCGACGGCGGCGATTGATCGAGCGGATCCCGATGAACCCGAGCATCATGATGCCGAGCGGCACCATCGCACCCGAGCCGCACAGGCCGATACCGCACACGGGGTACGGCAGCGCCGGAACCAGCGGCCAGACGACCTGGAAGCCGCCGCCGTTGCCGTCCGGATTCGGCTGCGGGTTCGGATTCGGGTTCGGGTTCGGGTTGTCCGGATCGTTGTCATCCGGATCGAGGCAGGCGAACACGCCGTCGAAGTCGGCGTCCGTCAGATCCTCGACCACGCCACAACCGCACGCGCCCGGATCAAGCTTGTTCGGGTCATCGGGGCAGTTGTCGACACAGTCCGGAGCACCGTCGCCGTCGGTGTCGGTGTCAGGCACGCCGCATCCGCAGGTGCCGGGCTCGGTCTTGTTCGGATCGGCCGGGCACTCGTCGAAGCAGTCGGGCACACCGTCGCCATCGGGATCCTCGGACGGATCCTGAGCCGCGTTGTTGCGGGCGAGGACGTTGTTGTCCTCCATCGTCGTGCCGTCCGGCTTGGTCTCGACAACGGCATCACCGTCATCCAACACCGCCTTGACCTTGAACTGCTGGGCATCGACGAAGTCCGCACTGGAAACCTGGACGCCGGCAATGACCACGACGTGGTCGCCGACAGTCTTGTCCGGATCCGCGGTGATCGTGACGCAATCCAGGAGGATGTCGCCGGGCGTAACCGACGGTGAGTCGTCCATCGACGCGTACACGCAGACGTCGAAGTCCTCGACCGGCTGGTTGTACAGCACCGAGTACGTCACCTCGACGTCAAACGCGTTGTCGAGGATCGCACACGGATGCGTCAGCTTCGGACAGAGCAGGTCAACCGCGTAGATACCCGAGCCGGTGAGCTTGTTGTTCAGCTCATCGAACTCGGCAACGGCCGCCGTGGAGTCGAAATCGACCACGATGTCGACCGTCGAGCCCGAGGCCTGACCGAGCAGCAACAGTTCCGCCGCCACATCAACGCTGATGAAGTGGGCGCCGGGCGTGTTGTCGCCGGCCACCGTCGCCAGCACGTCGTCGATGATGTCGTCCGCGTTGGTGTCGCGGCCAATCACGACGTCGAACGGAGCGATGTTGCCGGGGCTGTACACACTGTAGTTGGCCGTCACGTTGAACGAACCGACGTTGATCTCGAGCGAGTCGGCAATGATGTCAATGTTGACGGTGCTCGCACTCGTCGATGTGACGTTGTTGCCGGTCTCGTTGGCTTCCTTCACGGCGGCCTCGTCGGCGCCGGCCAGGTCGAGGTCGAGCGTCGCAATGATGCGATCGCCGTACTCGATCGGCGGAGTCAACGCGTTGAGCGCCGGTCGGATGTCAGCCACCTCGAAGGTGTGGCTGCCCGGCAGGACGTCGGCACCGGTCAGGATCGTGTTGAACAACTCGTCGCCGGCGTTCGCGTCGATGATGTTGTCACCGTCGCGATCGATGCCGATCCGCAGCGAGAAGTCGGCCGTGTAGCCGAAGCTCTCGATGTTGTACGTCACGGCGGCGGACGTCGTGCCGTCGCTGTAGTTGACGTCCAGCGCCAGTGACGAAGCAATCAGATCGACCGTCATCGGAGCACGGGCGAAGTTGTTGTCCGTCTCATCGGCCTCTTCCACGAGGTTCTCCGGCGTGCCTGCGCCGTCGTCCGCGAGGTCGATCGTACCGATGAGGCGATCACCGTTCTCGAGCGGCGTCGGCAGCGCGTTGAGCGCGGCGGTCAGGTCGAGCGTCACATAGTTGCGATCGCCCGGCTTGACCTTCCCGGCACCCTCCGTGAGGGCATCGGCCGTGGCCAGGATGCCGCCCGGATTGTCGAGAATCTGGTCGCCGTCGGCGTCAACGCCCACGCGGATGTTGAACGTATCCACCGCACCAACGCTGTTCACCGTGTAGCTGACGCGGCCGACGATCTCGCCGGTGCCCGGGATCTTGTAAATCTCAAGCGCCGAGACGATCAGGTCAACCGACACTTCATCACTCGCGGTGTTGTTGCCGGTCTCGTCACCGCCGATTTCCTCGACGAGTCCGGGACCCGTGCCGTCCCACGTGAGGTCGAGCATGGCGATGATGCGATCACCGTCGTCGAGCCGATCCGTGAGACCCAAAGTGCCATTAAGGGCATCGCGCAGGTTGCCCGATGTCACCTCGTACGAACCGGCAGTCTGGGCCGGAATCGCAATTGTCTCGAGGACGTCCGCGAGAGAATCGATCAGATCGTCGCCGTCGCGATCAACACCGATGAGGATGTCGAACGCGGGCAGGCTGACCGGATCGGGGCCGACGATCGTGTAGGCCACGGTCGCCGTCGTCGTTTTCGCGATGACGTCCGAATCGACGCGGACGAGGTTGGCAACGAGATCGGTGATCTCGGTGTTGTCGGTCCCAGCCTCGTTGTTCGTCTCGTCGATTTCGGCGACGGCTCCGACGGCCGGTGCGTCGTCGATCACGGCGAAGATGAACTGCTGGCTGTTGACCTGCGTGGTGGTGTAGTCACCCACGGCGACATGCTCGCCCGGCAACTGATCACCGGCCACGGGGGCGCCAACCAACGTATCGGTCGCATCCCAGACGCCGTTCTCTGGGTTGTCATCAAGGTAGAACTTGATGTCGTACGCCGGGACGCCGCCGGGGCTGTTGACGTAGTAGCTCAGCTCGGCCAGATCCGTGTTCGAGTCGTAGGCCAACGAGATCGCGATAATATCCACCGCAAGCGGCTGTCGCGTCTTGTTGTTGTCCACCTCCGTGCTCTCAGTCACGGCGACATCCGGCGTGTGAGCGCCGTCGTCGAGCAGGTCGAGCGTCGCGATGATCCGCTCGGCGTTCTGGAACGCCAGCAGGTCAAGATCGGGGCCCAGGTCGTCCGACACGAGGCGATGCTCACCCGGCCGCACGGCGTCGATGCCGAAGTCGGCTTCAACGTCGTAGGTGCGGATCGGGCTGCCCGCATCGAGGATGCCGTCGTTGTCCTGGTCCAGACCGATGAACATGGTGAAGGAAGCGACGCTTCCGACGCTGTTCACCGAGTAGCTCACGCGGGCGCGGCGCTCGTCTGAACCCGGCGAGGTGAAGAGATTGATCTCCACCGCGACGAGGTCGACTGTCTGCTCCTGACCCGCGACGTTGTTGAGGATTTCCTCGGCTTCGCCGACGTTGTTCACCGCGGTGCCGTCCTGCAACAGGTCGAGCGTCGCGATCACGCGGTCGCCGTTGTCGAGCCGGTCCACGAGGGCCTCTAGTTCGGCGCGGATGTCGGCGACAGTCGCCGTGTGGTCGCCGGGCGTGAGGTCGGGGGCCGGAATCGTCATCAGCAGGTCGCTGGCGTCGGCATCAATGATGTCGTCGCCGTCGCGATCCACACCGATGCGGATATCGAACGCGGCCACGTCAGCCGGACTGACGATGAGGTAGGACATCGTTGCCGAGGTCGTACCGGCATCGTCGTCGCTCTGGAGGGCGAACGAGTTCGCCACCAGATCGACGGTCTGAATCTGGCTCACGCGGTTGTTGTTCTCCTCGACGTCCTCGGCAACGGCGCCTTCGTCGGTGCCGTCAAGCAGGAGGTCGAGCGTCGCAACGATGGCGTCACCGTCCTTGATCGGGGTGGTGAGGCCGTTCAGGGCCGCCCGCAGGCCGGTCACGACGATCGTGTGGGCGCCGGGCTCGACGTCGGCTCCGGTGAGGAGCAGGTCGGCCAGCAGGCCGTCCGGATCGTCGATGTTGCCGTCGCCGTCACGGTCGAGGCCGACCTTGAGGCTNNTCTTCCGTGCTGCCGGGGCTGTTGACCGTGTAGGCCACTTCGGCCTCGGTCGTGCCGCCGGGCACGTCGGTCACGACGCTGATGGAGTGAGCCATCAGGTCGATCTTCTGCTTCTGGCTGGCCTTGTTGTTGCCGACTTCGTTCCGCTCACGGACGTCGTTGATCGGAGTGTTGGCATCGTCGAGGTCGATGACCGCGATGATGAAGTCACCCTGCTTGAGCTTCGGCGTCACCGCGTTGAGGGCGGCGCGGAAGTCGTTTGACGTGATCGTGCGAGGACCGGGCTTGGACTTGTTGCCGGTCACCGGGATCGTCGCCAGCACGTCGGCGGGATCGTCAATCACGCCGTTGTCGTTGCGGTCCATGCCGATGAGGATCTGGAAGTCCTCAACCTGACCCGGCGCGTTGATGGTGTACGCCACGCGGGCCTTGGTGTTGTTGGCACTGACGTCGGTCAGGATCGTGAGCGAATTCGCCACGATGTCCACGATCGGCGCCGTCCTGATCGAGGTCGAGCGTGGCGACGATCTGATCGCCGTCCGCAAACTTCGTCAGCGGCAGCAGGCTGTTCAAGGCCGGCTGGAAGTCGGGAATCTCGTACACGTGGAAGCCGGGCTCGAGCATGACGCCCGCCATCATGTCGTCAACCAGAAGGTCCGCCGGACCGCCGTCGATGACGTCATTCGGAGGCAGCGGGAAGCCGCGGTCGATACCGAGCTTCAGGCTGAAGGGCGCCACAGGCACCGGGCTGTTCACGGTATAGGCGACGCGGGCCATGGTCATGCCCGAAACCGGATCAACGATGACTTCGACGTAGTTCGCCACCAGGTCGGTGCCCTGGGTGTTGGCGGTCGAAGCCGTGTTGTTGCCGACGTCGTCCGTCTCCGGCACGCTGCCGCCGATACCCAGAGGCGTATCGACAACGCCGAAGATGAACTGGCCGGTGGACGGGATGAACCCGCTGAAGTCGGCCGTGAGTGTATGGCCGCCCGGCGCCACGTTACCGTTCAGTTCCGCAACGAGGTCGTCGCCGGGATCGACGACGCCCGAGTTGTTCGTATCCCGGAAGAACCGGATCTTGTACGGCGCGACGTTGATCGGCGCGTCGACAAGGTAGCTCAAAGTGGCCTCTTGCAGGTTGGAGTCATACGCGATCGAAATCGCCACGAGGTCCGTCGGCGTCGTGTTGAACGCCACACCGAGGTTGTTGCCCTCGTCGGTCTCGGTAACGACGCCCGACGTTTCGATCGTGGCGTACACCGCCTGACCCGAAGCAACCGGCCAAGCGTTGTAGGCAAACATGGCGCTATGCGCACCCGGCGTCACCGGACCCGGCACCACGCCGACGATCTGGTCGCCCGGATTCTGAAGACCCGGGACGGCGTTCGTCTCGAGGTACCACTGGATGTTGTTGCCGGCGACGTCCGTCGGAGCGTTGATGACGAAGTTAAGCGTCGCCATCTGCGTGTTCGAGTCGTAGGACATGCCGACGACTTCGAGGTCGGTCTCCTGTGTGTTCGACGTCGCGGCCACGTTGCTGGCGTACGACTCGTCCACCTCAGCAACCGCACCGGTGCCGAACGGCGTGTCGATCAACGCAAAGAGGAACTGACCCGTCTCAGGCACGTTGCCCGCGTAGCTCATCGGCGGCGTGGTGTAGGTCCCGGGCGCGACTTCGCCGGGCTGGTCGCCCACGAAGATGTCGCCGGGGTTGAGGACGCCGTCGTCGTTGCCGTCGAGCCAGAAGCGGATGTTGTAGGCCGCGACATCAATCGGGGCCTGCACGCTGTAGCTCAGCACCGCCTCCTCGGTATTCGAGTCATACGCGAGCGAGATGGCGATGAGGTCCGTCGGCGCCGTGTTCGCGGCGGCGAGAAGGTTGTTCAGCTCGTCCGATTCCGCAATCACTCCGCCCGGATCGAGCGTCGCGAAGATAAGCTGACCTGATGCCGGAGCGTCACCCGCGTAGCTCTGCGTGAGCACGTGGGCGCCAGGCATAACCGGACCCGCGAGCACCGCGATCGGCGGATTGTCGGCAGGTGTCAGCAGCGTGTCATTATCTCGATCCAGGTAGAACGCAGCGTTGTACGGATCGGTATCGATCGGACTGTTGACGAGAAAGGCGAACTGCGCTTCCTGCGTGTTTGCGTCGTAAGACAGCGCGACCGCCTCGAGGTCGAGGATGTCGGTGTTCTGGGCCGCAGCCTGGTTGTTGCCGACGTCGTCGGACTCATCCACGGCGCCGTTTGGACCGGGCAGACGATCAATCCACGCAAAGATGAACTGACCGGCGGCCGGAGCGTCGGCACCGTAGTTGACTGTCAGGGTGTAGGAACCCGGCGTGGTATTGCCGGGCTGGAGCGGCAGAACAAGGTCACCGGCGGTCGGCGTACCGCTGTTGTCGGTATCGACCGCAAACTCGATGTTGTAAGCGGCGACATCAAACGGCGCATCGACCGTGTAGCTGAACACGGCGTCCTGCGTGTTCGGGTCGTAGGACAGTGACTGTGCAATCAGGTCGGTCTGCGCGGTGTTGTAAGCATCGGCCTGGTTGTTATTCTCCAGGTCCTCGACAATCTGAGCGTTTGCGTCAACCCGTGCGTAGAGCAACTGGTTTGAAACCGGAGCGTCGCCAAGGCCCGGATCGTAGAACTGCGTCACGACATGAACACCGGGCATCGTCTGGCCGGCGATCAGGGCGACCGGGGGCGCGTCGCCGCCGGCGTTGCCGCTGTTGTCGCGATCAACCATGAAGCGAACGGTGAACGGATCCACCGGCGTCGGGCTGATGACCTGGTAAACCAGGGTTGCAATACTGGTGTTGGAGTCGTAAGCGAGCGAGACGGCCACGATGTCCGTTGTGAACGTGTTAGCCGTGGTCGCGAAGTTGTTCGCGACCTCCACCGACTCATCAACATCGCCGTTCGGCGGGTTGAGGCCGGGGCGATCCATGATGGCGATAATGAACTGGCCGGAGGCCGGAGCATTGCCCGCGTAGGAGACGGTCAGCTGATGGAAGCCGGGCGTCACATCGCCGGGCTGCGTATCGACCAGCGCGTCGCCCGCGTTGAGCGTGCCGCTGAAGTCGGAATCGAGGAAGAACTCGATCGGATACGCGGCGACATCGGCAGGAGCCGTGACAGAATAGGACAGGGTCGCCTCCTGAAGTGCTTCGTCGTACGTGAGGGTGAGTGCCTCGAGGTCGGTCAGCACCAGGTTGGCGTAGATGGCATCGTTGTTGCCTTCCTTGGCTTCATTCAATTGAGCATCGGCATCAAGAATGGCGATGATATTCTGCCCCGTGGCCGGTACGAACCCGGTGTAATCAGCGGAGATCGTGTGGATGCCGGGGTTCCTTGCGGCGTTGTCTGTAAAGACAAGCGTGTCACCGCCGCCGATGCTGCCGTCGTTGTCGACGTCAAGCCAGAATTCGACGGTCGTGCCGCGGATCTTGGACGGCGCGTCGATCATGTAGGTCAGGTGAGCCATGTTGGTGGGATCGAGGCTCAGCGATTCGGCGATCATGTCGACGTAGAACGGCGTCGCGGCGACGAAGTTGTCGCCCTCGCCCAGGCCCGCGAACTCGTTGTTCGTGTTGCCTGAGTCGAGATTCGCGATCAGCCGATCGCCGTCCTGGGGCCGATCGGCGGCTCCAAGCGCATCCA
>NPIF01000986.1_pt2 | contig 13699 bp, 15 predicted proteins | sample 8637461 | NCBI WGS metagenome assembly NPIF01 (sample SAMN07420641, study PRJNA396082) | bioreactor metagenome | isolation source: sample BR12 brine-fed electro-methanogenic bioreactor BR | place: Japan: Kochi | collected 2016-12-09
GTCGCGGCTTTCGAGGGTATCCAGGACCGCGGCCGACTACCGGTGCTTGCTGGGGGCACCGGCCTCTACCTTGACGCCGCTCTGCGCGGTTATCGCCTGGTGGAAGTGCCGCCCAATCCCGCCCTGCGCAGCGAGCTGGCCGGCCTGGATCTGCCCGACCTGCAGCAGCGCCTGCTTCAGTTGCGCCCCCAACAGCACAACAACAGCGACCTGCAGGATCGTGAACGTCTGCTGCGAGCCATCGAAATCGCCGCCGGAGAAGCGCACGCCAAGCCTCTGCCCCTGCCGGCCATTGAGCCCCTGGTTTGCGGCATCCGCTTCGAGCGCCCCCTGTTGCGTCAGCGCATCACCGAACGCCTCAAGCAGCGCCTGCAGGAAGGCCTGATCGAAGAAGTGGCGCAGCTGCAGCAAAACGGAGTCTCCTACAAGGCCCTGGAATACTACGGTCTGGAATATCGTCTGGTCGCCCTTTATTTGCAGGGGGTATTGACTCGCAACGACATGTTCCAGAAACTCAACAGCGCCATTCATCAGTTCGCCAAACGTCAGGAGACCTGGTTCCGGCGCATGGAAAAACAGGGGGTCGTCATTCACTGGCTTGACGGTACCGGACAGCCTCTGGCCGAACTGCTGCGGATCGCCAGCCGCCAGGCCTCATCGGCGGAACCCCTCTCCCGATGAGGTCCCTGCCGCCATCCGTTGCCCGTTACCTGTCCCGTCACACCGCCAGCGGCCCCTGGCGCATCGAGGGCAGCGAAGAAGAGATTTTTTCCAGGGCCGTGGTGATCCCCGCCCTCGCAGAAACACACAGCCTGCCGGCAACCCTCGATTCTCTGGCCGCCAACCCCGCCGAACTCCTCGCCGGAACCCTGATCCTTATCGTGGTCAACCACCGCTCGGACAGCCCCGCTGAAGATAAACAGGACAACCTGCGCACCCTGCAGCATCTGAATAACGGCAGCTGGCAGCGCAGCGGCCTGCACCTGGCCTGGGTGGATGCCGCCTCGCCCGGCCGGGAACTGGCGAACAAGCATGGCGGCGTTGGCCTGGCCCGAAAAATCGGCTTTGACCTGGCTCTGCAGCGTCTTTCCTATGGACAACCGGAGCCAGTTTTGATGGCTCTTGATGCCGACACCCTGGTGGAGCCCAACTACCTGTCCATCCTGCAGTCTCACTTTCAGAGCACACTCGACGGAGCGGCCGTCCTGCCCTTCTGCCATCAACCCGGCAAAGATCCGGCTCACAACAACGCCATTCTTCGGTACGAGCTGTTTTTGCGGACCCACCTTCTCGGGTTGACCCTGGCCGGCTCGCCCTACGCCTTTCACACCGTCGGCAGCACCATGGCCTGCCGGGCCACGGCCTATGCCCGGGCCGGCGGCATGAACCGGCGACGGGCCGGCGAAGATTTCTACTTTCTGCAACAACTGGCCAAGACCGCCGGCGTCGCATCCCTGCAGGGAACCCGGGTCTACCCCTCGGCCCGTCCCTCCAGACGCACACCCTTCGGCACCGGTCGCAGCGTCAACGCCCTGCTCGAGGAAGGCACGGCAGCGGTTCTATTTTATCCCGCCGCCTGCTACTCTGTGCTCGGCGCCTGGCTGACCCTGGTCCGCTCTCTGCCGGATCTGGAGGGGGCCAATCTTTTGATCCAGGCCGGACAAATCCTCCCGGAGCTGGCCGATTTTCTGACACAGGAAAAATTTCCGGCTCTGTGGGATCGGTTCAGAGCCAACCATGCTCAGGAGCAAGCCCGCCTCAAAGCTTTTCATGACTGGTTCGACGGCCTCAAAACCCTTCGCCTGATACACACCCNNGGGCTGTTATCCTCGCTGTCACCCCGAAGCCGTGCTGCCGATCCTTCTGGAACAAGCGGGCCTGGCGGTGTTTCTCTGCCCGGAGCAACAGCTGGACACTCTCCGCCGCCATCAAGAGGGGCTGACTTAACCGATTGAAAAACATAATAATTGCCTGACCCGTCAAAATATTGTAACGTTTCAGAAAAACCCGCCGACATAATTTTGCAAAGGAACCAGCATGAGTGACGATCAGGCTACCCAGGAGTTAAAAGAGGCTCAGCGGCGCAAGCATCTCCGCGCACCGATGATCATCCTCAACATCATCAACGCCGGCGGCAATAAAACCTTTTTTGGTTACGGCAAAAATATCAGCCGGGGCGGTCTCTTCATCAGCACGGTCAATCCCCGGGAAACAGGCGCCCGCTTCCGCCTGGAAGTTCCCTTGCCCGCGCCGATTCTCAAGATCATTCAGTGCGAATGTGAAGTCGTCTGGAATCGTCAATTCAGCAAAAATTCAACCCTCGAGCCGGGCATGGGCCTGAGATTTCTCGACCTGGCCGAAGCCGATGCCGAAATCATCGATCGCTGGATACGTCAGCATCAAGACTAATCTCAGCCTCCGCCTTTTCCGGCTTTACTGAAAAACAAACCCTGTGTTAGACTTGCGCGATGTTTTTTGCGGAACGGCCAGTACACCCGAACCAAATTTCCGGCCAGGCAGGAGCTCCGACAAGCCAGCGGCAAAGGTCTGGCGCCCGACCTTGTCCGTCTTGACCCCGCTGTAATACCGGTGTACTTTTGGAAGGTAAGGTGGCTGACAGTCCACAGAAACACGTGCAGGTTTACATTTTTGTTCATCAAACACAATGGAGGGAACCATGAAAATGCGTCACGTAATCATTGAACTGCCCGCTCAGAATGATGCTTTCGACAAGATCATCTCTGATGAACGTCACAACGTGACAAGCATCAACTTTTCTTCTGCCGTCGTAGATGGCGCGCTGAAGCATTTTGCCATGATCGTTTGGCACGACTTCGAATACGGCGAACATGCTTTTTAATCTTGCTGCGGACGGTCACTAAGCCGTCCCGCTGGATCGTTCGACCCAACAACAAAGCCGCTGCCATTACTGGCAGCGGCTTTGTTGTTTCCGGCTCCGCATCTCAGTTCGTCGGCCAGGCCAGCCGCAAACCAAGCAACACCAGGACGCTGCCAGCCGCCCGGTCAAGGCGGCTGGCGATGGCGGGTTTACCCTGCAACCAGGCCCCTATGCCTCCGGAACAAAAGGCCACCAGGCCAAAACAGATCAGGGTCAGAACCACAAACAGGGTGCCCAGAAACAACATCTGCAGGGGTAGCGCACCCCGGTTGTGATCGAGAAACTGAGGGAAAAACGCCAGGAAAAAAATCGCCACCTTGGGGTTGAGTACATTGGCAACAATGCTCTGGATAAAAATAGTACGCCCCCGCTGCGGCTTCATGGCGGCGAGATCTGTTGATCCTGACTTGCTGAAAAACAGCCGGACACCGAGATAGATGAGATACAGCGCACCGGCATATTTAATCAACTGGAAAGCACGGGCGGAAGATGCCAGCAGGGCCGAGAGACCGATCAGCGCGAAAAAGATGTGCACAAAATTGCCGAGGCTGAAGCCAGCTGCCGCCGCCAGGGCCGCTTTGCGCCCCTGGGCCACACCGCGGGTCATGACATAGATAATATCCGGCCCCGGAGTGAAGATCAGCACCACCGAGGTCGCAATAAAGAGCATCAAATGAGCTTGGGATATCATTCTCTCCCCCTTGGCAAAAAAAAATCAGCGTGTATCCCCCCGAACGCTAGGTGAACGAAGGGCTGTTTTCAGATCGGATGCGAGTCATTTTTTCAAGGTCAAGAAAATCAGAGAACTCCGCGGAGGCGTAGCTGGCTACGCCGCACAGGCAATCGAGAAGAGTGACGCAGAGATTGGAAAAAAGGGCCGCGTCCGGCTGAACCCTAGCTGGCCTTGCGCTCCATGGCCAGGCGATAGTCCACCAGATCGGCGACCGTCAACACCGGCAGATAACGACGCCGGGCAAACTCAATTATTTCCGGCAACCGGGCCATGCTGCCATCGACATTGGTCACCTCGCAGAGCACACCGCAGGGCTTGAGCCCCGCCAGGCGCATCAGGTCTACGGTGGCCTCGGTATGGCCTTCTCGCTCCAGGACCCCGCCGGGACGGGCCCGCAACGGAAACACATGGCCGGGCCGGCGCAAATCGTCGGGGGCGGCGCCGTCGGCGATGGCCGCCTTGATGGTGGTCACCCGATCTGCCGCGGAAACCCCGGTGGTCACATTGTGAGCGGCTTCGATACTGACCGTAAAGGCCGTCTGATAGGCACTGGAATTCTCCTCTACCATCATCGGCAAATCCAGCTCGCGGACCTTCTGATCGGGCAGACACAGACACACAATGCCGCTGCATTCCCGAATCAGCAGAGCCATCTGCGCCTCTGTGAGGGTTTCCGCAGCGTAGATCAGATCCCCTTCGTTTTCACGATCTTCATTGTCGGTAACCAGCACGCCTCGGCCGGCCCGCAGGGCCTCGAGGGCCCGTTCTACGCGCTGTCGCGAATCGCCGAACTGCTGTAACAAGGATTGGCTCATGAAACTACCCCTTTTTCCGGTTAGGCAAACCATGATGGCGTCGCCATCTTATGAGTTATGCGAAAGCACTAAGCATCGGAATCAGGGCATGAAAAGGCATGAAGCAAAGGCCGGATATTCTCTGGCGGGCTGCTGGCTGCCTTATCCTCTTTCGTCCGGACTGTAACCGTCGGCTCTGGAATCGCACCAGATCTGCTGACCTCCTTCTGTAAAAGGAGCGCTCGCGGGCTCCCCAGAGCAACCTGGGACACCGCCGGTGGGGACTCTCACCCCGCCCTGAGAACAAGCATGTAGACTGTAAAACGTTCGGGCGGTACCTGTCAACCGCCTTTCTAATTCCCGTCCCGGCCACCTGAATTCAATGTTCCGTCAGAGAGACACCGAATTCCTTAACGCCTTTGTCGGAACGTTCTGCGGCACCTTTTTATAGCGTCGGTAGGACCATTGATACTGGCTTGGCGCCATTCGGACACAGGCCTCGACACCGCGATTAAGCGCCGCCGCCGCCGTCGCTTCATCGGGGTCGGCGATGGCGCTCTCCGAGTCACGAATGTGGATCCGAAACCCCTTGCCTTCGGGCAACCTTTCGGCAAAAGCATAATACACCGGGCAGCGGGCTTTTTGCGCCAGCTTGGCGACCAGGCCCATGGTCTTGGCCGGATGACCAAAAAACGGCGCCACCACGCCACTCTTTTTGCCGGGGTACTGGTCGGGCAGGATGCCGACGATTTCGTTGCGCCTCAAGGCCTTGAACAAGGCCCGGACTCCGGAAACATCCGTCGGCACCAATCGGGCTCCGGCCCGCTCCCGGGCCTGTTTCATAAAACCTGCGATGGACCCGACCCGCGGCGGACGATACAGACTGGTGACAGGATAGTAAACCGATCCATACCAGCCCATCAGCTCCCAGGCACCGAGATGGGGGGACAGCAGAATCGCCCCTTTACCACGGGCCAGGGCCTGTTCCACCCTGGTCATCTCTTCCGCCTGAACCAGGGGCAGTATTTTTTCCTGCGGCCAGAGCCACAGGGGGGCCATTTCGGTCACGGTTTTACCCAGCTCGATCATGCTGGCCTCGAGAAGACGTTCCCGCCCCTCTTCCGAAAGCTCGGGAAAGGCGATTTTCAGGTTGTTGTCACTGGTTCGCTTGAGCGGGTTGGGCGTTTTCCAAAGCACCCAGCCCAAAAAAGCTCCGAAGCGATGGTTCCAGCGGAAGGGCAACCTGGCCAACAGATACAGAACCGCTTTAAACAGAGCACCCAGTAGCGGATGCTGTTTTGCTTTCTTTTTCAATGATGAATTCTCCGATGAGCCCGGTTTCGCCATCGCGGCCGGTAGCGATCAGCGCAAATAGGAACAGCAGTAATCCGTTGGCTCCTTGACCCGAGCGACAAAAAAAGATCCGGCGGGGACCACAAAGGCCTGTCCTGCCCTGAGGGTCTTCCACTGAGAATCACCGGCAATCTGCACCTCGAGTTCACCGCTCAAAATCTCCATGGTTTCCTGAACCTCGGCGTTGAAACGGTACTCTCCCGGCAGCATCAGCCCGAGGGTTTTTTCCGTGCCATCCTCAAAGCGGATCGTCCGGCTGCTGACCAGACCGTCAAAGTAGATATTGGCTTTCTTGACCACCGAAATATTGTCGAATGAACTCATCCCATACTCCCCTGTTTTGCTGTGTGTGTTTAGTTGATGCTTTCGCAAAAACTCATAAGATGGCGACGCCATCTTTAGTTGTTCAGATAGTGGCTGTTAAATTTCCAATAAAGCCCTTCGCGGCACAGGCGGAACAATCCCTCACCCTCCGTAAACCAGATGCGGCAGCCACAGGACCAGATCGGGACAATACGTCAGCAGCAGCAGTATGGCGATCTGGATCAGCAAAAACGGCAACACCGCCCGGGCCACATAAAACAGATCGCGATGGACCACGGCCCCGGAAATATAAAGACTGACCCCAAGCGGCGGGGTGCAGTAACCAATGCCGAGATTAAGGGTCATCAGCAGTCCGAAATGCAGGGTGTCCACCCCGAACCGGGCCAGCAGAGGCAGAAAGATCGGGGTCAAAATCAGGGTGGCGGAAATAATATCCATGAACATCCCGATCACCAGCAACAGGATGTTTACCGCCAGCAGAAAAACCCAGGGGCTGTGGACCTGCTCCACCACCACCGTGGCAATCTGGTTGGGAATCTGTTGAAAGGTCAGATATTCACCGAACACCGAAGCTCCGGCCACGATCACCAGCAGGCTGGCCGAAGTCACCGCGGAAGAGACCACCACCTTTTTCACATCCCGCAGACGCATGTCCTTGTGAATGACAATTTCCACGAAAAAGGCGTAGAAACAGGCCACCACCGCCGCTTCGTTAGCAGTAAACAGGCCGGAATAGATGCCGCCAAAAATGAGCACCGGCAACATCAGCGCCCAGATACTCTCCCGCAGCACCTTCAACAGTTCCCTCAGGGGGACGCGCGGTGCGGTGCGGGAACCGGATCGCCGGCAATAAATCCAGGCGTACAGGGACATGGCCCCCATGATCAGCAATCCTGGAATAAACCCGGTCAGGAACAACGCCTCCAGGGGATCGTTGGAAATCATCGAGTAAAGAATCATCGAGATTGAGGGCGGAATAACCACGCCGAGCACCGGTGCGGTAGTCATCAGGCCGACGCTGAAGGAATGATCGTAGTCGTGCTCGATCAGGGCCGGGATCATGAAGCCGCCAATGGCCACCACCGTGGCCACCGTCGAGCCGGAAATGGCCCCGAAAAAGCCGCAGGCCAGTACCCCCGCCATAGCCAGGCCGCCGGGCAGAAAACCGACCAGGGCATTGGCGGTCTTGATCAGCTTGCTGACGATACTGCCGGTGGTCATGATGTTAAAAAAAAAAAAGAAAAACAGCACCACCACCAGGGCAAATTTGTCCATGCTGCGGTACAGCACCTCGATCACGATCTGCGGATCGATGCCCGCCAGAATCAGACCAACCAATCCGGTGAAGAACAGTGCCATGAAGACCGGCACAGTGGTCGCCAGTGCACCAACCAACAGGCCAAAAGCAATCAGATAGGTGATGTCCATAAAAAAACACTATTCCTGCAAAGAAAACCGGGCTTAATTATTTGATGCTTTCGAAAAACATGCAGATCAATACAATAAGATGGCTAAGCCATCTATTTAGCCGGGAAACCGTACCAGCCCTTCAACAGCAGCAGCAGGGTTCGCAACAGCAACATGCCCCCCAGCAGCGGCAGCACCGCATAGAAATACCATTCCGGTATCTGTAGCGTCGAGGTGCGGGCAAAAGGATCGCTCCAGGCCGATACGGTCATGGTCCAACCATAGCGGATCATAAACCCGGCAAAAACCAGCACCGCCAGATGACTGACGGCACTTAGCGGTTTCTTCAGCCCCCGTATGATCTGCGGCAGGGCGTCGATCCGAATCAGGGCGCGTTCGCGCAGCGCCGCGCTGCAACCGATATAGGTCGTAAAAAAGATGACTTTTCGCACCACTTCATCGGACCAATAGAGGCTGATGGAGGTCGTCTTGCGCAGCACCACGTTGGCCATGGCCACCAGCAGGGCGATCGCTACCGCAATAAAAAGGGACCAGTCCTCGATCAGCTCGAGAGACCGGTCCACCCTCTTCAACAGGTTACGCATCATTGCAGACTTTCATATCAGAAGCCTATCGGCAGACATTACGACCCATCGCCAAGACGTTGCCGCACCTTCTGCAGATAGTCGGCGCCGATCTTTTCTCCCCAGGATTCGTACACCGGGGCGCTCAGTTCGATCAGCTGCTGACGATCGGCTTCACTTAACGAAAAAAACTCGACCCCCTTGGCCTCCGCAGCAGCAATCTGCTCCAACTCCTGCTGAAGGGTGCGGGCTCGACTGGCGGCGCTCTCCTCGGTGATCACCTCCAGCAGAATTGCTTGCAACTCGGACGGCAGCCGTTCGAACCAGGCTTTGTTCATCATGTGGATAAACAGACCCTGGGCATAATCGACCCGGGTCATGTAGCCGGCGACTTCAAATTTATGGGTCAGATTGCAGACAATGGGAGTATGATCGAGACCATCAATGACTCCGGTCTGCAGGGCCTGGGGAACGTCCCCCCAGGGCATCACGGTAAAGCGCAATCCCCAGCTTTTGTAGATATCGGTATTGACCGGCGCTTCGGCCACCCGGAAATTGATGGTGCGGGCATCTTCCAAAGTGCGCACCGGCTTTTTGGTGGCCCAACCGTAGGACCCGTGACCGGTCACATCCACCACCATCAGCCCCTGGCCGAGGGCACTGTTGCTGAATTCAGCAAACAACTCGGGATCGTTGCGAAAGGTTTCGAGCTTATCAAAACTGTCCACCACAAAGGGTAGATTGACGATACCCAGGGTGTCGGCCACGTTGGCCGCCGCCACCGAAGAACAGAGTACGCCCTGAATCGCCCCCAGACGCAGTTTGCTCAACACCGCCCGTTCTTCGCCAAGTTGCGACAAAGGCCGAAAATCGACATACAGCCGGCCTCCGGAGCGCTCCCACACTTTGTCGCGAATCCGGTAGCCCACGGACACCCCTTCAATCGCCGGATGAGAGACATTGGACAGCAGATAGGTATATTCCTCGCCACTCGGATCGAAAGCCGGTTGCCAGGCGTCCAGGGGATTCTGCTCCCTGGCTTGAGTCGCCGTCGCCGCAGGGGCTGAATCCTGCGTCCCTTTTTCGGTTTGTTTCTCTCCAGGGCAGCCGGCGAGCAGCACCGCCAGGAGCAGTCCGCCCAAAACCAGACTCCATCGTTTCATTGTCCCCCCTTGATTCCAAAATACAGATTTCCGGCCTCAACCAGAATCAATTATCGCCAAAAAAATGTTAAATTTCCACGAACTCGACGATTTGAGCATCGAGGCAGGAGAATAACCATCGGTCGCTGGCCGGTCAAGGGTTAATCTTGCCGAACCTGTGCTGTTCCAGAGACGATCAGCGCTCGGCCAGCGTCTTCTGTACCCGCTGCAGATACGCCGGTCCGATTTTTTCCGCCCAGTCGGCGTACACCGGAGCCGAAAGCTCGATAAGCCGCTGACGATCGGCCGGGGCCAGCTCAAAGACCTGCACCCCCTGTTGAACGGCCGTGGCAAGCTCCTGCTCCTCCTGATCCCGGGTCAGGGCCCGGGCCCGGGCGCTCTCTTCTTCGATGGTCTGCAACAGAATCGTTTGCAGATCCTCCGGCAAGCCTTCGAGCCAGCTCTTGTTGAGCAGATGAATATACAGACCCTGGGCGTAATCGACCCGGGTAAAGTTTTTGGCCACGCTGAATTTTTTGGTGACGCCGCAAACGATGGCGGTGTGATCAAGCCCGGAGACCACCCCGGTCTGCAGGGCCTGGGGCACATCGGGCCAGGGCATCACGGTAAATTTAAGACCCCAGGCTTTGTAGCTGTCGATATTCACCGGCGCCTGAGCCACCCGGAAGTTGATCCGGCGGGCCTCCTCCAGGGTACGCACCGGCTCCCGGGTGGCCCAGCCGTAGGCCCCGTAGCCGGTAAAATCCACAGCCAGAATCCCCTGCTCGGCGGCGGCGTTGCGAAACTCGTTGAACAATTCAGGGGTGTTGCGAAAGGTTTCCAGTTTATCAAAGCTGTCCACCACAAAGGGCAGATTGACAATCCCCAGTTTGTCGGCCACATTGACCGCCGCTACCGAGGAGCAGAGCATGCCGTGCACGGCGCCGAGCCGCAGCTTGGTAATCACGTCTCTTTCCCCGCCCAACTGAGCCATGGGACGAAAATCAACATACAGTCGGCCTCCGGAGCGCTCCCAGACCTTATCGCGGATATGATAACCCACCGCAATGCCCTCGATGGCCGGATGATCAACATTGGACAGGACATAGGTATACTCGGCCCCCTTCGGGTCGAAGCGAGGCTGCCAGTCCGCCAAGGGATCGGTGGTTTCCTGTTTTGCCGTCGCGGGCGAATTCTTCGGTGCCGCAACCTCCGACTCCCGTTTACAACCCGTTATGCTTCCCAGGGCCAGCAACAGGATCAATCCCGGCAGCACAACCCGCTCCATATATTTCATATCCGCCTCCACTGGTAAGATTAAAGGGTGTTTCCCGTACCGCATTAAACAATGTTTGGCAGCATAAGCCAGCTCGCTTGATCCAGTAAAGAATAATTCAATCCGAAAGGCTCACAACCCTGCCTCATTGACCCGCCTTGCGGAGTACTTTCCTACTTCAGGCCGCCGTGCTAGCATATCAACATGACTAACCAGAGCGTATTTTTTGACACCCACGTGCATCTCGACCGTCTCCCCGCCGACCTCGATCCGGCCACGGAGGTAGAGCGCGCCCGTCTGCACGGCATCCAGCGGTTTCTGGTGCCCGGGGTTGAACCGCGCCACTGGCAGCGCCTGCTGGAATTGGCCCGGACCCTTCCCGGTTGTCTGGCGGCCCCCGGGGTACATCCCCTGGCGGCCGACCGCTGGGATCAGGAGATCGCCGACCAACTGAAAACAGGGCTCACACACAAACGGGTAGTCGCCATCGGTGAAATCGGTCTCGACGGCACCCTGTCCTCCCCGACGCTGGCAACCCAGGAACAGGCGCTGCGCGGCCAGTTACGTCTGGCCCGAGAAGCTGGGTTGCCGGTGCTGCTGCACTGTCGCAATGCCACCGGTCGGCTACTGGAGATCTTACATGAAGAAAATGCCGGCGACATCGGCGGCATCTGGCACGCTTTTTCCGGAAGCATCGAAACCGCCCTGGCCGCCATTAAGCTTAATTTTGCCCTCGCCTTCGGCGGTTCCCTGACCTGGCCCGGCGCCCGGCGCGGCCCCGAAGTCCTGCGAGATCTGCCCCCGGAATCGATCGTTCTGGAAAGTGACGCCCCGGACATGGCGCCCCATCCCCATCGCGGAACGGTCAACCGTCCGGCCTATCTCATCTTTATCGCTCAGCAAGTCGCCGAAATCCGAGGCTGGAGCCGGGAACAAACCGCCCAAATCACCAGCGCCAACGCCTGTCGCGTTTTAGGACTGCAACCCGCCAACTGACGGCCAGCTGAAATCAGGATTTTACAGTGACCAGACGACCAAGTTCTTGCAGGTCGCGCCCCCCCGGAGCCTGAAAAGGTCGCAGGCCGAATTCGGGCAGCACCGCAAACAGGTGATCGAAGATGTCGGCCTGAATTGCCTCGTAGACCGGCCAGGAGGTGCTGTTGGCAAAAACGTAGATTTGCAGAGGCAGTCCTTCGGCGGAAGGCGCCAGTTGGCGAACCAGAAAGGTCAGGCCCTGGTGGATGCCGGGATGCTGGCGCAGATAGGCGACGCAATAAGCGCGAAAGGTGCCGATGTTGGTCAGACGGCGCCCATTGGCCAGCACCTTGAGTTCGTCGGGGTTGATCGTCTGCCGATTATGCTCCTCGATCTCCCGCACCTTTTCTTCCAGATAGGGGCGCAACAGGCAGATGCCCTTGAGATGTTCCAGCATCTCCTGATCGACAAAACGGATGGTGTTCACATCCAGGGGAATGGCCCGCATGATACGCCGCCCACCGCTCTCGCTCATCCCCCGCCAGTTGCGAAACGAGGACGCGACCATCTCATAGGCCGGAATGGTGGAGATGGTTTTATCCCAATTCTGGACCCGCACCGTGGTCAGGGAAACATCGATCACATCGCCATCGGCGCCGTGTTTGGGCATCTCGATCCAATCGCCCTGACGGACCAGATCCATGGTGGTGATCTGCACCCCCGCCACCAGACCAAGAATGGAATCCTTGAAAATCAACAGCAGGATGGCGGTCACCGCCCCCAGACCGGAGATGAAAAACAACGGGCTGCGGTCCGCCAACTGACCCAGAGCCAGGATCAGACACAGCAGGAAACCAAACAGCTTAACCGCCTGCACCAGGCCGCGAATGGGCAGGGCCTGGCGGGCCGGATTTGAGCGATAGATATTCATCCCCGCATTCAGCATGGCGTCGAAAACCAGGAACCCGGCCAGAATAAAATACAAGTTGTTCAGTCGCACCAGCAGAGAAAACAGCTCGTGATCCGCTTCGAGCACCAGCGGCAGCCCAAAAGCGAAGACCACCGCCGGCACAAGATGGGCGAGACGATCCACCACCTTGTGGGCGACCATCATGTCATCCCATTGGACCCGGCTTCGTGCCGCCCCTTTTTTGATCAGCGGCACCACCACGCGGCGGGCAAAAGCATAAGAAACCAGAGAGACCGTCAACAGAATGACGTAGGGGAGGATCTGCTGATACTGTATGGACATAACAAACAACTCCTGTAGTGATTTTGGACCCGGCGAGGCTTCCGGCAGTCTTCTTCATTGTGCCAGAGACTTCCACTTATACCTGACCTTGTCAACCCTTCACTGCCTGGGATATAACCGGATCGACTTCATACAAATCTCGACAAAACCCCGAGGAGCCCATGGAACATCATCGCTTTGAACGTTTAGAACGACTGGTCGGCAGCGACGGCCTGCAGCGCCTGCGCGAGGCATCGGTCGCCGTGGTCGGCGTCGGCGGGGTCGGCAGCTACGCCGTCGAAGCCCTGGCCCGAGCCGGTATCGGGCGCCTGACCCTGATCGATTTCGACCGCATCGCTCTCAGCAACATCAACCGCCAAATTCACGCCCTGGAGCAGACCGTCGGCCAGACCAAGGTGGCCGCCATGACCAGCCGCTGTCTGTCCATCAATCCCGAAATCAAGGTCCAGCCCGTGGAAGCTTTTTACAGCGCCGAGACCTGTGACCAGCTGCTAAGCGGAGGCTTCGATTATCTGTGTGATTGCATCGACAGCATTACCTCCAAGTTACACCTCATCGAAAGCTGCAAAAATCGCAAGATACCGGTCATCTCCGCCATGGGAGCCGCCAATAAACTCGACCCGACCCTGATTCGGGTCGGCGATCTGTCCAGCACCCGAAACTGCCGCATGGCCCGTATCATGCGCAAGGAACTGGGACGGCGCGGCATCCGCAACGGGGTCAAGGTGGTTTATTCGTTGGAAGAATTCATTTCTTTGAATAGTGAAGGGGACGGGAAGCCCACCTCCGACGGTCGGCGGCCACGGGTGACGTTGGGTAGTTCTTCGTATATTCCGCCTTTGTTTGGTTTGACGATGGCGGGGGAGGTTATTCGGGAGTTGCTTGGGGGAAAAGAGTGATCTTTTGTAAACTTTTAAATCAAATTCTACTTCAGGATCGGCGGGACGCGCCCCGCCAGGC
>NPIF01006153.1_pt1 | contig 13687 bp, 15 predicted proteins | sample 8637461 | NCBI WGS metagenome assembly NPIF01 (sample SAMN07420641, study PRJNA396082) | bioreactor metagenome | isolation source: sample BR12 brine-fed electro-methanogenic bioreactor BR | place: Japan: Kochi | collected 2016-12-09
CGGCGTTCTTGGACAGCAGTGGGGCAAGCCCTTTCCCTGCGGCCGTTCACGATCGCTGTGGATTGCAACATCGCGTCTCCGTTGTATGGAGAACGCGTCGACGACGACGCCCCCGAGGGGGGCGACAGGCAACCCGACCGTGCGTAGGGCCAGGGTTCATCCCTGGCCGGGCGGTGCGAAGCACCGCAAGTCAGGGGCAGGCGGTGACGACGCGCCCCGCGCCGTACGAGCCCCCGCCATGAGCGTTCTCGGCGCGCGGCAGGTAGTAGAAGCCGTCGCCGGCGCTCGGGTCCGGGCGGGTGTCGTCCCACGCGGTCGCGGTGAGGTCCTCGGCGAGGCAGCTCGCTCTCGAGCAGTTGCCGTCGGCGAGCAGCTCGGTGAGCAGGCCGCCCGCGATGTCATAGCGCGTCGCGTCGGCCGTGGGTTGCCAGCTCAGCGCCGTGGGGGAAGCGCCCGTGAGCGAGAGACCGGCGACCTCCCCAGGCGCGCTGCCGCCCCCGGAGACTTCCGCCGTGGCCTCGTAGGTGACGTCGAGCGCGCCGTTACAGTCCTGGGCGTCGACGTAGCGGGCGTGGAGCGTGTCGCCGGGGCTGACGCTGACGAGCCCGTCTCCGTGGCTCGGCGCGGCGGTCGTGGTCGCCACGTTCGCCGCGAAGACCATCGAGTTCGGGGACTGCTCGACGACGAGGAGCTCCTCGGGCTCGGTCTCGGTGCTGCTCCACACGAGGATGGTCGCGCTCTCGACCTGAGTGGGGTGGGTGTCGAGGTCGCGGTCGCCGACGACGACGCGCGCTGTGGCGCCGGGCAGAACGCTCGGATCTTCGAAGGTCACCTTGAAGGGCTCCGCGAGCTCGGCGAGGGTGGCGACGGTCGCCTTCACCGTCGCGTAGAAGAAGGTCGGGTCGCCGTTGTTCGGGATCGTGTCCTGCGTCGTGTGGTAGTAGGGGTAGTTGCCCGGGTGATCGCAGTAGCCCTCGTTGTCGGTGATGCCGCACAGCGCGGTGTAGCCACGCTTCCAGAACGAGTAGTGATCGGAGGCGGTCAGGCTCGGGCAGTAGAACGCGTCGACGGCCAGGCCCGTGTTGTAGTCGGCGGCGTTCTCGACGTAGGCCTGGGCGAGGGCGGCCGAGTCGTCGTTGTAGTTGAGGTCGAGGTTCTCGCCGCTGGCCGGCAGGCCGTCGCCTTCCCAGCCGTTCATGTCGAAGTTGAGGACGGCGCGGATGTCCTCGCCACGCGCCTGCGCATCGGCCGCGTAGGCGTCGGAGCCGTAGAGGCCCCACTCCTCGCCGGTGACCGCGAGGTACTTGATGGTGCTGCGGAACGCGTAGCAGCTCGTCGCGCGCGCCGCCTCGAGCACCGTGACCGAGCCGGAGGCGTTGTCGTTCGCACCCGGTGCGGTGCCCCAGAAGGGCAGGTCGTCGAGGTGGCCGATGACGATGTAGACGCGCTCGGGGGTGATCGCTCCGGTGTGGGTGCCGATGACGTTCGGCGCGTGGCTGCTCGAGTAGCTCTGGTACTCGCCGGACACGTTCGCGGCGGTGAAGGCGTTGAGGCAGTACTCCGCAGCGTCGCGGCATCCGGCAGTCTTCGACTGGCGCGTGCGGGTGGGCGGGTTCGCCGTCAGGTCCTGCCAGTACGTTTGGATGTGAGTGACGGCGACCCCGTCGACGATCTGCTGCACGAGCGGATCCGCGCCAGCGCGGCCCAGGGTCTCGAGCGTGGGAGGCGCAGCGCTGCGTGGCGGCAGTGGCGCGCGCGGCAGGCGCGTGACGAAGACGCGCGCCGGGGCGAGCGCGTCGAGCGGGGCGCCGTGCGGGACGCGGATCAGCCGCCAGTTCTCCTCGTGCGCGAGCTCCGTGCCGAAGGCGCGGACGGCGGGCATCAGCGAGTCGGGGCGGGTCCCCACCTGCAGGTAGTCGGACTGCGCGGCCTGCCGGTCGAGCACGCTGGCCTCGTAGCCGGCATCTCGCAGCGCGGCCAGGCTTGCGGCGTCGCCGAGCGCGAAGAGCACGGGCCGCGTCTCGTGGACGATGCCCACGCCGAGCTTCTGCAGCCGCGCGAGGTCGCCCGGGGCCTGCCGCTCGACGCGGATCAGCCAGGACTCGCTCGCGCTCGTGGCGGTGACGAGAATCAGGAGACACAGAAGGACCGAAAGACCTCGAACGCGCATGTCGATCTCACCCTCGCCGCCGCGTCGTTGCGCGGATTCGCGCAGCCGGAAGGCGGCCTCCACCCGTTGGAAATCTACTGGAATCGCTCGCTTCGGGGCGCGACGTGTTCGCCGGAGGACGATTCTCCCTTGCAGATCTGCAGCACGGGGTGCAAGGAGGGGAGAATTCGGCGTCTCGGCCGGAGATTTGTTCAGTGTTCGGGGTCCGGGTGCAGGGGCTCGGCATCCTCGCGGAGCCCAGGACTGGCGCGGAACTCGCGCTGCATGGCCTCGGCGAGTGCCTCGGCCGCCTGCTCCGGGCGGGTGATCTCGTGGCCGATGCGGGCGGCGACGGTCTCGTAGGCTTCGGCGTGGCGGGGGAGGCGTCCGGCCGTTCCCGCCAGCGCTTCCGCGAGGGCGGCCGCGTCGCGGAGGAGTTCGCGTCGGCCCGCGAGGGTCTGCGAGAGCGCCAGCTCCGACCAGAGGACCGTGAGCCCCCGCGCGAGCATCGCGCTCATCGCTTCGCGTTCGGCGGCGGCGACGGGCGCGGGGATGGCCTCCTCGTCGCGGCGGCCTCCGAGCGACTGGAGCTGCGCGATCCAGAACGCGATCTCCGAGAGCGTGCCGTCGCGCTCCGCCTCGAGGTCGACGGAGAACTGGACCCAGCGCTCGGGGTCGGGGACTGCGTGAGGCAACGCGTTCTCGCAGCGCTCGACGGTCGCGCTGTCGAGAGCGCCAAGAGCGAGGAGTCGCTGCAGGACACGCTGCGCCTCGCGCCGGTGATTGCTCCAACCGACGGTCGGACGGCCAGGGAGATTCGGGGGGGGCGGATCGGCGCGCCAGCCTTCGTTCATCGGAGCGTTCCCGTCACTCGTCCCGCCCTTCGCTCTCGCGCGGCTTCGGCGGGGAGATCTTGCCCGGGAGCAGCTCGCGGATCGCGCTCCGCAGCTCCCCGAGATCGAAGGGTTTGGCGAAGTAGGCGTCGCAGCCCGCGTCGAGCACCGTGTCCGAGCGGATCACCCCCGCGTAGCCGGTCAGGCCGACGATCGGTGTCGACTCGAGTTCCTTGTGGCGGCGCATCTCGCGCACGACATCGAGGCCGTCCATGCCCGGCAGGCGCATGTCGAGGAGGATGAGGTCGGGGAGCTCCTGGCGCGCCGTGCGGATGGCCTGCTGGCCGTCGGACTCGGTCAGGACCTCGCAGCCCATCTGGCGCAGGAGCACGGTGAGCACCTCCGCCACGGTGACGTTGTCGTCGACGACGAGCACGCGGGCCGAGTTGGACACGGTGACCTCCTACGGACGAGAATGCTGCGCCCATGGTAACCCGGATCGTTCGCCGCGCGCCGTCGCGGCGGTGGAGTGCTCGATGCCTTTCGAACGAATGACACGGCGCCGCTCGGCGCTCATCCTCCCGCTGCTCTTCGTCCTGCTCGCCGCGCTGGCAGCTTTCGGCGCCGACCACGGCGGCGGCGCCGAGGAGATCGCGACGCGTTTCCTCGACGAGTCGGCAACCGCCTGGAACGCCGGAGACCTCGAGGCGTTCTGCGCGTTCTATGAGGAGGACGCGTTCTTCGTCTCACCGAAAGGGACGCGCCAGGGACGCGCCGAGGTGCTCGCGTCCTATCTCAAGAGCTACCCGGATCGTGCGGCGATGGGGCGCCTGAGCTTCGAGCTGCACGAAGTGCGCGCGAGCTCGTCGCTGAGGCGGCGCGGCGCGCTCCTTACGATCGCCGCGCGCTGGCGGCTGGACTTCGAAGGGAAAGACAGCGCGACGGGACACACCCTGATCGTGCTGCGCCGGACCTCCGCGGGCTGGCGCGTCGTACAAGACGCTTCGATGTAGCTACCAGATGCCGAGGTGGTCCTTGACCTCGTCCGAGGCCATCTCGGCCGGGTCCCACGGCGGATCCCACACGAGCTCGACGCTGACTTCCGAGACCCCCGGCACCTCGGCGGCCGCCGCGTGCGTGGCGGAGAGGATCTGAGGGCCCAAGGGGCACATCGGCGAGGTCAGAGTCATGTCGATCTGGACGGAGCTGCCGTCCTCGCCGAGCTTGACGCCGTAGATCAGCCCCATGTCGACGATGGACAGGCCGACTTCGGGGTCTTCGACCGGGCGCAGGGCCTCGAGGATGCTCGCTTCGCTGGGCGCGGCGACCGCGCCGTCCTGCTGGTCGTTCATCGTGTCTCCGTCCGCTCGTCGAGCGCGGCGAGCGCTTCGTCGAAGGTGGTCCATGCGAGGAGCGCGCAACGCGCGCGCACCGGGAAGGCCCGCACGCCTTCGAGCGCGCGGAGCTCACCGAGCTCGAGCCCCGCGGGCGGCTCTTCCCCTGCGAGGAGCTGGTTCAGCGCGCCGCGTAGCGCGCGGGCTTCCTCGAGCTCGCGGCCAGGCATCAGCTCCGCGAGCAGCGAGCCGGACGCGACGCTGATCGAGCAGCCGCGGCTGTGCACCCCGACCGCTGCGATGCGGCTGCCATCGACTGCGAGTTCGAGCTCGACTTCGTCGCCGCAGAGTGGGTTCTTGCCCTCGCGGCGCACGTCGACGCGCTCGAGGGGTTCACGACCGCGCGGGGCGCGATAGTGGTCGAGGATGACGTCGCGGTAGAGCTCTTCGAGGTCGCTAAGAGCCATGCCCGAACAACCTCCGCGCGCGGTGGATGCCGTCGACGAGCACGTCGATCTCTTCCTTCGTGTTGTACGCCCCGAAGGACGCCCGCGCTCTGGCCACGATGCCCAGCTTAGCGTGCAACGGCTGCGCGCAGTGATGCCCGGCACGGATCGCGATGCCGTACTGGTCGAGGATCGTCGCGAGATCGTGGGGGTGGATGTGGTGGTCGACGAAGGTCACGAGAGTCGAGCGCTTGCTCGCGTCGAGCGGGCCATAGAGGGTCAGCTCCTTGAGCTCGCGGAAACGCTCGATCGCGTAGGCGGTGAGCTCGCGGCCGTGCTCGCGCAGGCGCTCCATGCCGAGATCCATCACGAACTCCGCCGCCGCCGCCAGCCCGATCGCGCCGGCGACGTTGGGTGTGCCGGCTTCGAAACGGTGCGGTGGGCGGGCGAAGGTCGTGCCTTCGAAGGTCACGGACTCGATCATCTCGCCGCCGCCGAGGAAAGGCTTCATCTCGTCGAGGCGCTCCGGGCGGCCGACGAGCACGCCCGCGCCCATCGGTCCGTACATCTTGTGGCCGGAGTAGGCGAGGAAGTCGCAGCCCATCGCGGGGAAGTCGACCTTCATGTGCGGGACCGACTGCGCGGCGTCGACGACGGTCAGGGCCTTCGGCGCGACCTTCTTCACCTCGCGTACGAGCTCTTTCACTGGGTTGATCGTGCCGAGCACGTTCGAGGCGTGCACGATCGAGAGCACGCGGATCTCTTCCGTCAGCAGCTTGCGGAAGCTCTCCATGCAGAGCGTGCCGTCGGGTGTGACCGGGATGTAGCGCACGACCGCGCCGACTTCCTTCGCGAGGATCTGCCAGGGCACGATGTTCGAGTGGTGCTCCATCTCGCTGAGGAGCACGACGTCGCCGGGGATCAGGTGCCGGCGCGCCCAGGCGTAGGCGACGAGGTTGAGCGACTCGGTCGTCGAGCGCGTGAAGACGATCTGCTCGGGCTCGACGCCTCCGAGGAAGGTGGCGAGCGTGGCCCGCGCGGCTTCGTAGGCGTCGGTCGCCTCGGAGGCGAGGGTGTAGACGCCGCGGTGCACGTTGGCGTTGTTCTGCTCGTAGTACCCGCTCTGGGCGTCGATCACCGAGCGTGGCTTCTGCGTCGTCGCCGCGTTGTCGAGGTAGACGAGAGGCTTGCCGTGGATCGTGCGCTCGAGGATCGGGAACTCGCTCCGGATACGCGCGACGTCGAGCCCGCTCGAGTCGGGGGAGGTTCCGGGGCGGGTGAGGCTAGCGCTCATCGTCATTCCCTCAGCGGGCCAGCCGCTCTTCGATCAGCGTGCGCGTCTGCTCTCGCAGGCGTTCGTCCGGGATGCGGGCGACGAGGGCCTCGAAGAAGCCGGCGACGATCATCGCGACCGCCTGCTCCCTCGGCAGGCCACGGGCCTGCAGGTAGTAGAGCTGCTCCTCGTCGATTGGCCCGACCGTCGCGCCGTGCTTGGCCTGCACCTCGTCGGTGAGGATCTCGAGCTCGGGCAGGGAGATCGCGTGAGCGCGCTTCGAGAGCAGGAGGTTGCGGTTCTCCTGCACCGCCTGCGAGCGCGCGCCGTCCTCACCGATCCAGAGGAGGCCGGTGGTGGAGGAGTGGGCCTTGCCGTCGAGTACGGCGCGGACGTCGAGCTGGCTCGTGCAGTCGCTCGCGACGTGGCGCTGGACGACGTGGTGGTCGAAGCGCTGCCGGGCCTTCCCGAAGACGAGGCCGAGGATGTCGGCGTGACCGCCGGGGCCGAGCAGCTCCGTCGTCAGGTCGTTCTTGCTCTGTGCGCCGCCGAAGCCGCCGAAGACCCAGGAGAGCTGCGCGTCGCGCTCCATGCGCACGCGCGAGACGCCGTGGAGCGTCGCATTGCCAGGCGCCTCGTTCAGCGTGACGACGTCGAGGCGCGCGCCGGCGCCGAGGGCCACCTCGATCGCGCGGTGCATCAAGACACTCTGTTCTCCGTCGCCGACGACTTCGTCGAGGAAGGTGAGCCGCGCGCCGTCGCCGAGCACGATCAAGGTTCGGGGGAGGAAGACGCCTTCCTTGCCGCCGAGCTCGAGCGTGTGGCGTACGGGCAGCGTCAACTCGACGCCGGCCGGCACCTCCAGGTAGAGCCCGCCGCTCCACAACGCCGCGTTCAGCGCGGTGAAGGGGCTCTCGGTCGGCGGCACGAGGCGGCCGAGCAGCGGTTCGACGATCTCGCTGCGCTCGCGCGCCGCGGCGGAGAGGTCCATCGCGATCAGGCCAGCACGCTGGGCTTCGTCGCCGACCATGAAGTGACCGGGGCCGCCGGCGACGCGGCGGATGTGCGCGGCCACGGCACGCTCGCTGCTCTGCACCGGAGCGAGGAAGTCGCTCGTGAGGAGCGGGCGCTCGCCCGGGAGAAGACTCTGGGGATCGGTGTATCGCCAGCGGTGCACCGCGCGCTCCGGCATGGGGAGCTCCTGGTGGAGCTCGTAGGCGCGGGTGCGCTGGCTCTGGAGCCAGTCGGGCTCGCGGCTCGCGAGTCCGACACGTTGCTCCTTGCTGACCGTAGCTCTCGTCATCTTGTTCACCTTCGCTCGCGGCCGGCTCAGCCGACCGAACCTTCCATCTCGAGTTCGATCAGCCGGTTCAGCTCGACCGCGTACTCCATCGGCAGCTCCTTGGTGAAGGGCTCGATAAAGCCGTTGACGATCATCAGCGTGGCTTCTTCCTCGGTGAGGCCGCGGCTCTTGAGATAGTAGAGCTGCTCGTCACCCACGCGGCTGACGGTGGCCTCGTGCTCGACGCGCACCGCGTCCTCGTCGACCTCCATCGTCGGGTAGGTGTCGGAGCGCGAGTTCGGGTCGAGGATCAAGGCGTCGCACTGGACGTTGACCTTCGATCCTTCGGCGCCTTTGTGGACCTTGACGAGGCCACGATACGAGCCGCGGCCGCCGTCCTTCGAGATGGACTTCGAGGTCACGCGCGAGGTGGTGCGCGGCGCGCCGTGGATCACCTTCGCGCCCGCGTCCTGGTGCTGGTCGGCGCCGGAGAACGCGACCGAGAGCACCTCGCCGTGGGCGCCTTCGCCGAGCAAGTAGATGGCGGGGTACTTCATCGTCAGCTTGGAGCCGAGGTTGCCATCGACCCAGTCGACGCGGGCGTCCTTGTGGGCGATCGCGCGCTTGGTGACGAGGTTGTAGACGTTCTTCGACCAGTTCTGGATCGTCGTGTAGCGGATGTTCGCGCCCTCGAGCGCGATGAGCTCGACAACGGCGGAGTGCAGCGAGTCGCGGCTGTAGACCGGCGCCGTGCATCCCTCGATGTAGTGCACCGAGGAGCCCTCGTCGGCGATGATCAAGGTGCGCTCGAACTGGCCCACCGCCTCGCTGTTGATGCGGAAGTAGGCCTGGAGCGGGATGTCGACCTTGGTGTTCTTCGGCACGTAGACGAAGGAGCCGCCCGACCACACCGCGCTGTTGAGCGCGGCGAACTTGTTGTCGGCCGACGGGATCACGGTGCCGAAGTACTGCTTGACGAGCTCGGGGTGTTTGCGCAGCCCGTCGTCCATCGACATGAAGAGCACGCCCTGCTTCTCGAGCTCCTTCTCGACCGAGTGGTAGACGACTTCGGACTCGTACTGCGCCGTCACGCCCGCGAGGAACTTGCGCTCGGCCTCGGGGACGCCGAGGCGATCGAAGGTGTCCTTGATCTCGTCGGGCACGTCGTCCCAGTCCTGCGCTTCGCGCTCACCGGGACGCACGTAGTAGGTGATGTTCTCGAAGTCGATCTCGCCGAGCAGGCCGGTGTTGCCCCAGCCGGGCATCGGCTTGCTCTCGAAGAGCCCGAGCGCCTCGAGCCGGAACTCGGTCATCCACGCCGGCTCTTCCTTGATCTGGGAGATCGTGCGGACGATCTCGGCGTCGAGGCCCTTGCGCGTTTTGAAGATCGACGTGTCGGGCTTATGGAAGCCGTACTTCTCTTCGTAGCCCTTGCCGATGTCGAGATCGGGGCCGCTCATCGGGTGGCCTCGAGGCTCTCGGTCTCGAGCCAGTCGTAGCCGCGCTCCTCGAGCTCGTGCGCGAGCTCGGGCCCGCCGGAGCGCACGATGCGGCCGTCGATCATCACGTGCACCACGTCCGGCTCGACGTAGCGCAGGATGCGCTGGTAGTGCGTGATCAGAAGAGCGCCGCGCTCGGGGGAGCGGTTGCGGTTGATACCCTCGGCCACGACCTTGAGCGCGTCGATGTCGAGGCCGGAGTCCGTCTCGTCGAGCACGGAGAGCTTCGGGGCGAGCAGCGCCATCTGGAGGATCTCGAGGCGCTTCTTCTCGCCGCCGGAGAAGCCGTCGTTGAGGTAGCGCGTGGCGAAGGAGGGGTCGACGCCGAGCGTCGCCATCTGCTCCTTGACCTCGCGGCGGAAGCTCTTCGGGTCGAAGCCCTCGCCGCGCACCGCGCGCAGCGACTGGCGCAGGAAGTTCGCGACGGTGACGCCGGCGACTGCCATCGGGTATTGGAAGCAGAGGAAGATCCCCGCGCGTGCGCGCTCGTCCGTCTCGAGTTCTTCGACGTCCTGGCCGCGGAAGAGGATGCGCCCGCCCGTGATCGTGTAGCTCGGGTGGCCCATGATCGCGTGGCTGAGCGTGCTCTTGCCGCTGCCGTTACGGCCCATCAGCGCGTGAGTCTCGCCGGGCATGATCGTCAGGTCGACGCCCTTGAGGATGGGCTTGTCGTCAATCGCAACCTCGAGGTTCTCGACCTGGAGGAGGGGGGTCGTGGCTGGGGTCTCGCTCATCGGTGGTACTCCGCGCCACGCGGGCGCCAGACGGTGTCGCTAAGAGGGAGTGGCGCCGGCCTCGCGGGCGGGGGGCGCGGGAGGGTTCTCGTGCGCGCTGCTCAACTTGTGGAGCACGTTGAGCACGCGGTCGGTGGCCGCCGTCTCTTCCTGGACGAGATCGGCGATCGAGATCTCGGCGAGGAAGGCGTGCACGATCTCCTCGAGCTTGGTCCACATGGGTCTCAGAGAGCAGTCGCCCTTGTGGATGCACCCCGGGGACGCCTCGCTCGGCCCTTCGCAGCGCTCGAGCTCGAAAAGCGAGCCCGCGAGCTTCTCGATGACCTCGGCCACCGAGATGCCGTCCGCGGGGCGGGCGAGGACGTAGCCCCCGTCCTTGCCGCGGATCGACTGGGCGAAGCCGAGCATGCGCAGCCGGCTCATCACTTTCGCGGTGTTCTCTTCCGAGAGCCCTTCGGCCTCGGCGATGCGCGCGATCGTCACCTTGCCGTCGGCGCGGGCAAGCTGACTGAGACACCGGATTCCGTATTCTTCGAGCGTTGAAATCTTCATGACAATGGCAGAGTACTAATCTGGAGTCGATTGTCAAGTATAGATTCGGGCCACGGGAAGGCCGCCGCCGAGCGGTTCACTCGGGATTTCCTTAAAGTGCTGCTGTGTCAGGGTTTAGCGGGTTGGTGCGCGTTTAGCTCAGAAGCAGATTCGACGAAAGATCTGCGAGACAACGCGGCCCGCGCGGCCGCACGAAGTGCAGCATCGCGATGTAGGCGTAGCAGAGGCGCATGCTGAACGGGGCCTTCCCGGGGAGCTGGGCTTCGGGGTTCGCCTCGAAGTGGGCGAGGCGCATGGTGGCCGCCATGATCAGCGCCTCGAGGAGCTCGTCCCAGTCCCGGCCCTCGACCCGCAGGTGCAGCTCCAGGCAGTAGCCGACCCAGTTCCCGCCGCGCTTCGGCCGATAGCCGCAGCAGCGCAGGATACGAGGGACGCGGCGCCCGTCGGGCGTCGTCTGCTCGGCGCTGAGGGTGGAGACGGCGGTCATCCTCGCTCCTGGGGATCGATCGTTGCCAGGCGACACGAAACTGTCACGTTCGTGTCACGGCGCTCCCATCAGAGTACCGACAATCCGCGCGCATGGGTAGCCCGGGGCGCGATTGACCCAGAAGCCCGACCGTCCTACTCTGCGCCAGCACCGCGGCTTCCACCGCCGCGGGCGCTTCGCCCGAGGCCACGATGTCCACCCACAAGGCACGCGTGCTGCTCACGAACGACGATGGTGTCCGCGCTCCCGGGCTGCGGGCGCTCGTGGCCGCGGCGCGCCGCCATTTTGCCGAGGTGCACGTCGTCGCGCCCGACCGGGAGCAGTCGGGGGCCTCGCACGCGATGACTCTGCGCAATCCCATCCGCGTCCAGAAAGTCGACGAACGCTGGTACGCGGTGGAGGGCACGCCGACCGACTGCGTCAACCTCGGCGTGTTCCACTTGCTCGGCGCTGCACCCGATCTCGTCCTCTCCGGCGTCAACGCCGGCTACAACCTCGGCGACGACGTCACCTATTCGGGGACCGTCGCGGGGGCGATGGAGGGGCGGATCCTCGGCGCTCCGGCACTGGCGGTGTCGACGACACACCGCGCGGGCCCGGAGGAGTTCGAGCTGGCGGCGGAAGCCGCCTGCCGCATTGGCACCACCCTGCTCGAGAAGGGACTCGACGAGCGGGTCTTCCTCAACGTCAACGTGCCGCCCGCCGCGAAGGGGCACCGCGTCACCAGCCAGGGGCGCCGTGTCTTCCGCGAAGGGCTCATCACCGGGCGCGACCCGGTCGGACGCGAGTACTACTGGGTCGGACTCGCGCCGGAGGAATGGCACCCGGAGCCGGACGCGGACCATGCCGCCGTCGAGGCGGGCTATGTCTCCGTGTCTCCGCTCCACGCCGACCTGACCTACCGTCGGGCGCTCCCGCTGTTGCGCGAGTGGGACCTGCCCGAGGAGTCCCTGTGAGACGTCCTGCTCCGCTCCAAGACCGCCCGCGGCGACAGATGGTCGCCCGGCTCCGCCAGCAGGGGATCCGCGACGAGCGCGTCCTCGAAGCCATGCTCCGCGTCCCGCGCGAGCTCTTCCTCCAGGAGGGGCTTCGCGGTCAGGCCTACGCCGACGCGCGGCTGCCCATCGGCCACGGCCAGACGATGAGCCAGCCGTGGACCGTCGCGCGCCTCGCCGAGCTGCTCGCCGCGCCCCAGGGCACACGAGTCCTCGAGATCGGCGCCGGCAGCGGCTATCAGGCCGCCGTGCTCGTCGAGATGGGGCTGATCGTCTTCACCGTGGAGCGCCACGCGGGCCTCGCGCGCAGCGCCTCGACGCGCCTGCGCGAGCTCGGCTATCTCGGCGCCACCGTCAAACACTTCGACGGGACCTACGGCTGGGCCGCGATGGCGCCCTACCACGGGATCATAGTGACCGCCGCCGGCCCCGAGGTGCCGCCCGCGCTCGTCCGCCAGCTCGCTCCGGAGGGGCGCCTCGTGCTTCCGCGCGCCGCCGCCGACGGCAGCCAGCGCCTCGTCGTCGTCCGCCGCGAGCTCGACGAGAGCCTCGCCGAGGAAGACCACGGCCCGGCCTCCTTCGTGCCGCTGATCGGGCGTTACGGCTACGAGGGCCACGGCCTCGGGGGCGGGGGAGGACCCCGCACCGTCGCGCCGCGACGCACCCGCGGCCCAGGCGAACGCTGAGCCGCACCCCGCGAACACGCCCAGACCGCGCCAGCGCCCACCTGGCCCGGCTTCCCGCCGGAAGCTAACCGTCCAGAAATGCCCGATTCGCGTTGACAGCCGCCCGGTCGTCGGCTACCTTCCTGGCTCAGGTCGTCACCTCCTTTTTCTCATCGGAGGACGAGGCCGTCCCGGGCCCTCGTCGACGCACCGGCACCAAGGTCGGGGTGTAGCGCAGCCTGGTAGCGCACTTGCTTCGGGAGCAAGGGGTCCCCGGTTCAAATCCGGGCACCCCGACCAACAGAAGCCCTTGGAAATCAATTACTTAGCCGCCTCGGTCAGGCGGCTTTTTTCGTGCTCCTGTTAGCAAGATCGTGTCGTCTTGGTAGCAAGATCGCGTTTTCCACAGCCTAGTGCCGACGTTGATCTCGTGTCCGTCGAGAGCGACTCTCGAGCGTCCCGCGGCGAGATTCGATCGAAGCGGTAGTAGCTTGTGGCCAAGGGGTGAGATCGCCGCGGATCCCCGGCGCAAGGCAGGGGAATCGACCAGCGGCAGCGGGTCCAGGCTGGAACTCGAAGACGAACTCGGACTAGTAGGCTCCATGACCGCAGATCGTTGGGCCATACGTACCATCGAATGTGATGCGTGTAAGTCGGACAGGGTTGAGAAGAAGATCACCTACCGGATCAGGGCGGTTGGTCTGGAGCGCACAGTGACGCCCTTGCGCCGGGCGTGCTCCTCGGCGAGTGCGTAGAGTTTCGCGCGCTGCTCAAGCATCACCCGCTGCGCCTCCGGGTGCCACGCCATGACGGCTTCTCTGACGCGCTCCTGAAGGTCCTGGATTCCGGGGTCCGTCGGGTCGATCGCGTAGCCGCAACGCTCGCAACGCGTCGCCTCGCCTCGCAGAGAGGCGTGGCAGCCGGGGCAGGAGTTGAGGTGGCGGAGGGTCATCCGTCGATCAACCGCTCGGCGGTACCGGCGCCACTTCCCAGCGCGTCGAGGCGAGCAATGGTCACCAAGAACGACACGGGCTTTTCGTTGACCACTCCGGCTTGGATGTGGCGCTGAATGCGCGTCACGGATGCAATGATTCCGCACGCCTCGCTGTGCCACCTCCACGTTTCCTGATCGATGATGTTCCCCGTGTGGATAGGCGGCACGAGCCACCCCCCGGTCTCAGGCTCGCCCCATCGCGCGCAGAATGCCTCAAGAATGTCTTCAGGCGACGTCTTCTTGACTCTCATGACGGTTGTGGCAATCACGGACAGGCCAGATTCATCGAACGTGACGAAGTGGTAGAGGCCCGTGCTGCGGTCCTCGGCCGCCATCATGGCGAACCACCCAGGGTGAGACTTTCTCGCTTCGCGGGTTCCCCGGCGATAGCGCTTCAGCTTCGGCTGCTCGAGTTCGACCTGTTCGACCGTGAGGCCGATCCCT
>NPIF01000435.1_pt1 | contig 13686 bp, 26 predicted proteins | sample 8637461 | NCBI WGS metagenome assembly NPIF01 (sample SAMN07420641, study PRJNA396082) | bioreactor metagenome | isolation source: sample BR12 brine-fed electro-methanogenic bioreactor BR | place: Japan: Kochi | collected 2016-12-09
AACGAGGGCTGGAAACGGATTGAGCACCCGGACGCGCCCGGTCAGTATCTGCTGGCCGCACCGTGGGATTGGGGCCGAACCGTCCTCACAGGGGCCATGGCAGAACATGAAGAACTGGAATCGATCCGCCCTAGGATGGCGAGCATAGAGGAACAGATGAATGAGGTCATAGAATACCTGAACGAGTCAAATGAGCAGGTCGAGGAGAAAATCAATAAGGCCGTCTCGCAGGCATACTGGAGAGGATTCAAGCATGGCGGCGGGCTCGGTGCCCTCATAGGCATCGGGCTCGGCATCTGGATCGCAGACTGAAGAGAAAGGAGGGTTTTATTATGGAACAGGCTACCGGCATCTTGAATTTACCGTCCCCGTGGAACGTCATCGGGACGGTGGCGGCGCTACTTCTTATCGGTACGTTCTTGTATAGGATGTTCAAAAAGGAGTGGTGGTGGGAGCACTTGAAAAGGCAAGCGAAATAAAGTATGATGAATGCGAAGGCGCCTCCTCATGCCTTCTTTCCCTCCCGGCCCCCTGGCATTTTTGTCAGGGGGTTTTATTTTACCTATTGACAAACTACACAAAAACGCTAAAATGGACAATGGAATATAAAAAAGGGAGGGATGTAAGATGGAAAAAGAACATGAATTAGAAGCAGTTGAAAGCAGTCCGATCGTTGACCTTGCCAACGAAACGTTGGTAGGGTTGGCGACGCAGGCGGAGCGGAGAGTAGAGGCAATTAACAAAATTAAAGCCTACTCGCTTCGTCTGACACAGCCGAGTGATTGGATCGACCAGAACGGGAGACCGTATCTCCAAGTCTCTGGCGCCGAGAAAATTGCTCGGCTGTTTGGTATCTCATGGCGGATTGATGAACCGATCCGCGAGGAGCTTGAAGGGGGGCATTACATTTACACGTACAAGGGGTATTTTAGTCTCGCCGGAGCAGAAATTGAGGCCATTGGATCCCGCTCAAGCAAGGACCCCTTCTTCAAGCGTTATGTCTACGAAGGCGGGGAGCGCAAAGAACTCCCGCCCTCCGAGATCGATCCCGGCGATGTGAAGAAAGCCGCCTATACGAACTGCATCGGCAATGGGATTACGCGATTGCTCGGTCTCCGTAACATCAGCTACGACGACCTTGAAAACGTCGCAGGTATACGTCGCGATCAGATCGCGAGGGTGGAGTACAAGTCCAAGGGACGTTCAGACAGCGGCATCGCTTCGGAGGAAGCGAAAGAGGTCACTGGAGAAGTGGCCGACGTTCGTATGAAGAAGGGGAAAACCAAGGCCGGAAAAGAATACGTACTGTACACTATTTTTTCCGGAGGCGACCAGTACAAAACCTTCAGTGAGAGTTATGCCAAGATCGCCAAAGAAGCGATGGGAACCGGGACACCTGTGACCATCCGGTATACGTCTGACAATTATGGACACACTGTCGAGTCTATTGTGACTGCCGAACGCGAGCCGGGCGAGGAGGGCTAAAAATGACTATCGTTGAACGGATAATGGCAGCGAAGCAGAAGAAGATTAAACAGTTTCCTGTCAACAGCAACCGGGCATCGGACCTCGGTCAGCCGTGCGTGAAGTACCACGTGCTGAACCGGACAAAGTGGCAGGAGAAGGAGCTTCACGGGCCTGAGTTGCAGTCCGTATTTGACCTTGGGAATGACTTTGAGAAGATCATCATGAGCGACTTAGCCGAAGCAGGGCTACAGGTAATTGAGCAGCAGCGGCCGTTCGAGTGGCGTGAATATCAGATCACGGGACACATCGACGGAAAGCTGTTGGTCGATGGTGAGATAGTCCCTTTCGATGCCAAGTCATGTTCGCCCTTTGTCTTTGACTACATCAATGACATCAACAGCTTGAAAAGGGGCAAGTACCCTTACCTTCGCAAATACCCTACACAGCTCAACTTATACATGCTCATGAGTAATCATGAACGAGGGTTGCTGTTGTTTAAGAACAAGGTCAGTGGTCTATATAAGGAGGTTTGGATGGACCTTGACTACGAGCTCGGAGAGGAAACGCTACAGCGCGCCGAGGCAATTAATCGACACCTTGTAGAAGGAACGTTGCCGGAGCCGATCAGCGATCCTTTCTGGTGCAATGATTGTCCTTACGTCCACATTTGCAGACCGCCTATAGTCGGCAAAGAAGTTGAGATCATCGATGACAATAAAGTCGCTGAAATGCTGGACAGACTGGAGGAACTTAAGCCATTCGTTCAGGAGCACAAGCAGCTTGACGACGAATTGAAAAAGATCCTCGAAGGCAAAGAGAAGTTGCTTGTTGGCAATTGGATCGTAACGGGCAAGTGGATGGAACGGAAAAGTTACGACGTTCCATCAGAGATCAAAGAGAAGTACGTGACAGTCACAAAGTATTGGAAACGAAACATAGAAAAAGTCACGGCGGAGTAACAATCAGCGGGGCGCCTCGCGCGCCCCTGCTGACATTTTGTCATAATACAAGGAGGGTTATGAAATGGTAATTAGACTAAAGCACGAAAGAAAAGAGAGAGGCATGTCACAATTCGAGCTTGCGCGGCGGACTGGCATACATCCTTCAGACATCAGCAAGCTTGAGAGCGGTAGGTATCCTTGCCATGACAGCTGGAGGCGGCGTATCGTGGAAGCTATGAATTGGCCTGCCGACAAGGCGGATGAGTTGTTTCGTGAAGAATAAAATAACGGGGTGGCGATGCTTGCCGCCCTTTTTATTTCGGTATTGTCAATATTAGAGTTTATATGATATGATAAGACAACGAAAGGAGGTTATAATATGGACGGAATAATGTTTTTAACCGCTGAAGAGGTGGCCGACATGCTACGGGTAAACGTGCAAACGGTACACAGACTAATAAGAGATGGGAAATTGAAAGCCTTCAAATTTGGCCACCAGTGGCGAATACCAGCTGAGGCTATCAATGAGATGATAGAAAGAGATGCGAGCAAAAGCAAATGAGAAGCATATGTCTAGCAAGTGTTAAGCAAAAAATACCGCCACGAATGAGGGTGATGTTGTGGCAAGACCAATAAAAAAAGGCGTGGAATATTTCCCTCATTTATGCACACATGGCCGGACTATATATATTTTGGAGCAACGTTGGGGAAATGACGGATACGCTTTTTGGTTTAAGTTACTCGAATTGCTAGGAAGCACAGAAGGGCATGTTTTAGATACCAAAAACCCAACCACAAGAGAGTTTTTGGCAGCGAAAACGCGTTTGTCTGTAGAACAATGTCACGAGATATTAGACTTGTTAGCCGACCTTGATGCAATAGATCAAGAGCTTTGGAAAGGTCATCAAGTCATCTGGTGTCAAAACTTTGTAGATCATTTGGAGCCAGTTTATAGGAAACGGCATACGGAAACTCCAATCAAACCGAGTTTTCGTGACGAAAACACAAGTATAGCTGATATTTCCGTTGCAGAAAGTACACAAAGAAAAGAAAAGAAAAGAAAAGAAAAGAAAAGTAAAGAAAAGGAAAGTAAAGAAGACACACTATCAGCCGACGAAAACGTCGGCTTGAGTGTGCAAAAACCGCATCAAAATAACCACATAGAAAAGCCAAAAAAACACACATTATCTAACCATCAACTGGAACGCTTCAACCAGTTCTGGGAGCAATATCCCAAGAAAAAAGCCAAACTTGCCGCTATGAAAGCATGGGCCAAGCTCAAGCCTGACGAGATCCTCTTTGGGGAGATTATGTATGGACTTAGTAGGGCTAGATCCTCGATGGAATGGAAGCGTGAAGGCGGACGTTTTATTCCGCATCCTGCAACGTTTCTGAACGAAGGCAGGTGGGAGGACGAATACTTGCCAGCTGAGCAGCAACCTACCAAACGAGACTTGCAAAGCATGTCTGTTGAGGAGTATGTAGAAGCTGTAGCCGGTGGTCCTGATGTGTCTGTGAAAAACATTGACGAACTATGGGGTGATGCAGGTGAAACATGATGATTTCAAGCCGTTCATGGCGATGTTGACCGTAGTCGCCGATACATACGGCCAACCACGTTTAAGCGAAGGAGCGGCAAAGCTGTATTTCAAGGTACTGTCGGACTATTCACTCGACGAAGTGTCAAGGGCTGTTGTTGAACATCTGAAACAAAGCCCGTTCATGCCAAAACCTGCTGACGTCATCAGGAACATCGAGGGAACAGTTGAAGACCATGCAGCCATAGCTTGGGGGCACGTGGTGAAAGCGATCCGACAATATGGACACTACGAAAGCGTTCGGTTCGACGATCCGGCAATACATTACGCTATCAATCGAATGGGGGGGTGGCAAAAAGTATGTCAGGTTCTGGAGGAAGAGTTGCCGTTCCGCGAGAGAGATTTCGTAGCACACTACAAGCGAGGGAAAAACGCAACATGGAATGACGTCCCGAAACGTTTTTTAGGTGAGCATGAGTTGCATAATTTGCAGTGTGGTCGTGACGACATGATCCCGGAAACGGTGTTTATTGAAACTCGGAGAGAAGTCAAGAGAATCGACGCAGGAAACAACAAAAGGGAGGTAATGTCATGACAACGAAACGTGAATTGTTGCTGGTGTTAGTAGTGTTGGTCTTCACAGCCGCTGTTTTACATCTTGCCAATAACGAGCATAAGCGCGTAGTTGCTGACCATCAGGAGCAGGTTGCTGCGCTCCAAGCCGAGATCGAGGAGCTTACGATGTCTGTCGAAAACCTTATGGCCGCTGTTGAACCAATGGACTTTGAAATTTACACATGGACCGCGACGGCATATGCGCCGCTGGACCCTGATGCTGTCGAGGGTGTGTGCTATGCCGGAGACCCGAACGTCACGGCATCCGGGAGAGAGATCCGACCGGGCATCACCGTAGCCGCCGGGCCGTCCATTCCGTTCGGGACGTGGATCTGGATCGAGGGGTTCGGCTGGCGATGTGTCGAGGACCGGGGAAGTGCGATCAAGGACGGACACGTCGACATTGCTATGATAAGCCGTCAGAACGCGCTCGACTTTGGGCGGCAGGAAGTGCTTGTCATAATCCCGAAGTCGCCTTTGAATTAAAGAGAACCATGAATGTCAAGCGAGCCACCCGAGGACAGAAAACCGAAAGTAGCGAGCGCGCCAGGCTGGTTTAGAAAACCAAAACACCCGAGCGGGCCATGTTGCAGGAGAAAACCAACCTACAGGAGCGAGCCACGTGAAGGAAGAAAACCAGAATTGCCTAGCGAACCATCTGAGCCGAGAAAACCGAAGTTGAGGAGTGTGTCGTGTTTGTCAAGCAAACCAATATAGGTTAGCGTGTCATGCATACGAAAGTGAACCAGAAGCTGTTAGCGGGCCGTTGGGACCAAGCCAACCAAACAATATGAGCGAGCCAGAAAGAACAAGGGAACCGGTCATGGGAAGCGGGCCATTTTGTAGTAGGAGACCGCGAACACGAAGCGGGCCACAGACCAGTAGGAGACCACAAGTAGGGAGCGAGCCGTTGACTTCTAGAGAACCATGAGAAGAAAGCGCGACTCTGAGAGCGAGCCGCTGAGGATTAGAAAACCGAGTGCCGGGAGCGGGCCACGCGGGACTAGAGAACCACGGCGTAAAAGCGAGCCAGAAAAATAAAGAAAACCGAGGGTTGAAAGCGGGCCGTAGGCCTTGAGAAAACCATGAAAATTAAGCGAACTAAAAAAGGGAGGGTGCAAAATGGACAAAAACATCATCAGGAACTTGGTCAGGGGTTTTTACGACGTTCAAAAACTGCGCATCAGCACTGGTAACCGCATTGTTGCGAATTTCCACGCCAAGCTGGGGCGAGAGCCGGGGCAGAAGTTAGAGGAAATGGACCCCGAAAGTAAGAAAATCCTCGACCAGCTTGTGCAGGAGGCTAAACTCATAACGACCGCCATTGCAGAGAAAAACAGCAAGCCGGGGACTGTAATCAAAAAACACGAAGGCATTATCGACGACGAGATCGAGTATGAGCTTGTGATCGATTACCTAGTATTGCTTGAGACCGAGGAAAGGTACACAAAAACCATCGAGAAAGCCGTCCGACAGTTTCCGATTTGGCAACATTTTCTTTCAGGAGTTAAAGGTTGCGGTCCGCTGATGGCGGCGGTCATCATCTCGGAATTGGATCCTCACAAAGCACGCCATGTCTCCAGCTTCTGGAAATATGCTGGTCTCGATGTTGTAGACGGTGAGGGGCGAAGCCGTAAAAAGGACCATCTAGTCGATGTTGAGTATGTCAACAAAGATGGCGAACTTGCGAGGAGAAAGTCCATAACGTTCAATCCTTTCCTGAAAACAAAACTAATCGGTGTCTTGGGTACGTCGTTTTTGCGAAGCAAAAGCCCGTACAGCGAGATCTTCTACGACTACCGTGCACGGCTTGAAAATCATCCTCAACACAACAACAAAACGCCGATGCATAGAAAAAACATGGCAATAAGGTACATGGTCAAGATGTTCCTCAAGGACCTGTGGGTGGCATGGCGGACGTTAGAGGGTTTGCCAGTCACGACAGATTATGCTGAAGCGAAACTGGGATTGAAGCACGGGGGAGGTAAAAGTGATGAATAGTTTTACTGAGAAGTTTGCAATGGAAAACAAAAGGAGACTGGAGCGAAACTCGCGTTTTTACTATGAATATCGTAATGCCGTTGCAGAGGTACTAAATCAGCTTCCGAAAAGTTGCATGCTTCCGTTTAACCTAGCAGTAGCTCTGGGAAATCTCCAGAGGGTCCACGAGGAAGCGGAAGCGGAGAGAGGGGAATGAAATACCGCTGCAAGCATTGCTTGTGGTTTACGGTGGACCGCATCCCGGGGGGCAGATGCAATGCACCTGTCCCTCAGTGGGTGCCAACATACTTCAGGCATGAGGCGATGGGCGTTGAGAACGATTACGCAAACGACTGCCCATTGTTCAAACTACGGGACGAATTTATTGAAATTGGTAAAGAAAACGCTTGACAAACTATATATAAAGCTATATAGTATAGACACACACAAAAAGGGAGGGAAACAAAATGAAGGTAAAGCTTGAAAAGAATGGAAGGTTGGTCACCCTTACGGTCGAGAGTGAGGACCATATGAGTATTAGGTGTATCCCCGCAAAAGAGGATACGCCGGAGAATAGGGATAAGGGCCTGCATGTCGGCTGGATCAGCGATGGCCGTATAGCAGTGCGGCTGGACCATATAGGTCAGATCAAGTGGGGGTCCTATCCTAAAAGCGAACCGCACAGGTACAAAGACGCAGTTCGCTTTTCAGTGACGGGTGAAATCCCGGAGGATTCGTTAATCCGTGCTGATGGGTCCAAGATTTTTGAAACAAATGACCTTGTTGACGTCGAAAGAACCGCTTTGGTCTACCAGAAGCACGACGTCAACATAAGGTTGTGCATCAAAAAAGAGGATGGTAAAGCACTTGGAATCAAAGGAGTACAGGAAAAGTACGATCCTCTTTTACTCATGGGGGAAGTGCTTAAGCAGGAGCGAGACGTTAATTACGATCCTGTTTACGTTTATGACGATGTCGAGGATGGACCTATAGCAGTTGTCATGCCGGTAACGATATATGACGACTGCATGGCATCTCTTACTAAAACGGCTAGGGATATCCTAGCCGTTATTGCCTAGGGGGGGCGAGGAATGCGATTGCGAGAGATTGGAGAGGCAATATGCGGCGATTGCCGCTTTCTGAGAGAGTGCGTTGACACGGAGGAGTTTTGGGGCTTCCCGTGTCAGCGCACTACTTATGAGTGCGAGTATGTATGCGGCAGTCCAGAGGACCCGCAATGTCCGGAGCATGGTAGGTGGGAAAGGATAATTGCCGCTGGTGAAGTGTCCGGGGACTATAAGCTGGAGGATGGTGAAGATGATTTGTAATAATTGTGTTTATTGGGATGAAAATATGTGCATGAAAGACTATCAACCTGAGGACGAAGATTACTGTATATACTTCTTCGCTGAAATTAAATGGCAGGAACAACGGCGACAGGAAATGCTTAAGGAGGAAGTGGAGTGAGATGAATGCAAAAAACGGATTGGTTGAGTAAATGGAAGCCGACGGCTATTGAGACAAAGGTTGACGTCCGTCTTACCAGAAAACAGGAAATGGACGTTGTTAAGAAGATTGCTAGGCTTTGCCCGGAGCTATTGCAAGTTTTGTTAGAAAATCCTAAATGGAAGTGCCCCTTTCCTTTTCAGTGTAATATATTCCCATGTGGAGAGGACGGCTGCCATGCGGATGTGTGCGACAATGGACACGCATATAGACTCAGTTAAACATTGCGGCTCCTGCATACACTGGCGGGACGCGCTGAGCGGGTGGTGTGATTACTATTGCTGGCCTATGGATGCTGACGATATGGAACCATGTAAGGCATACGAGGCTATAGCTGATAGTGAGAATTACGCCCCGACCATGGTAAACGAACTTATAGAACTTGAAAGGAAATTGCAGAATGAGGGGAGAAGTCAAAATGAATAAAATTTTCCATCGAATCGCTGAGGAAATGGCCGAGACCGTGAGTAGGAAGAATGTGGACTATGGCAATAGTTATTTCAGATTGCGTAGCGAATGGGGAGAAATGTCATTCGGCGCACGTTTAGGCGATAAGTACTACAGGCTTACCAATCTCCTCCAGGGCCATAATCCGCAAGTGGAGGAAAGCATTGAAGATACTATCCGAGACATAATAGGGTACTGTTTACTGGAGCTTGCTTACAGGGAGCTTGATGAAGGTGGTGGGGAAAAATGAAGCTGGTATTGAGAGTTATCTTGCGAAACGAAGCGCCACTTTTTCATTGTAACGACAGCCCGTCATACAGGTTGGTGTCTATCGAGATGACACCGGAACAAATGGAAAAACTGAAGCCGCGTTTCTGCTATCACACGAATGGTCAAGATTTTCATGAAGAGATCAGTCACTGTTTTCTGGAACGTGTGGAGGTGAACGAGTGATGCCAAACCGCAACATGCATGAGATTATGGGCCACCTTGGGAAAGATCCGGAACGTAGTGAGACTGCGACGGGAAAGGTTGTATGCCGGATAAGTATTGCAACCTCAAATAATTTTTTCGATGCCCGGATGCAGGAGTGGGTCCAGAAAACGCCGGACTGGCACAACGTCATCATCTGGGATGACCTTGCAGAAAAGGTCGCGCAAGAATTTTCCAAAGGTGACGCGATCATGGTCCGGGGTAAAAGCCGGACCCGGGAGTATCAAGACAAACAAGGGCAAACAAGGCGTATTACAGAAGTCACAGCGAACGAAGTTTTCAAGCCAATATACGTTCCTCGGAGGGATAGGCAAAACAAAATTGACGATGATGATAGCTGGACAATTGATGTAGTTGATGGGCAGGAGGATATTGAAATACCGTTTTAGGTTACTGCCCATACGTCGAATTGTGCGAAACGACCTGTATGAAATTCCAAACATGCAGGTCGTTTTTTATGCGCACGTATACAATATACATGCCAAAAAGGGCTTGACAAGAAAAATATAAATATATATAGTATAGATACAAAGACAAAGGGAGGGTTCAAAAATGACAGCGAGAGAATTTGTAGAGGAATATGCGGAGAAGTTAGGGGTACCGGAAGAGAAGATGCTCCACATGTTGGATCAGTACCTCACTGGAACGGCCATGTTGTGGTACTCGGACTTCCCGGACGCTGATTTGCCGGGAGAATTTCTCGAAGCCGGGGACGAACCGGCGGCGTTCGAGGAGTGGCTTGAAGAAAATTTGAGTTTTGGGGAGGAGAATAAAATGGCAGGTGTCCAGTAGTGTGAGTAATAGAGCAGGGGTATTTGCCCCTGCTTTTTATGTCAAGTTAGGAGGTGAATCAAATGAAACACAAACTGATAAACTTCAGAATCCCGGAGCAGCTTCTGCGGAAGTTTAAGGCGCAGACTGCTATGGAGGGAGTAAGTATGACGCAGAAAATATTGGGATGGATCGAGGAGTACGTTGAAAACAATGAGAAGGGGGCTTGACGTTGTGACGAAAAAGCGGGAGATACAAATAGCAAAAAAAAGAGTAGGCGACTTGAAATTCGAGATGCAGAATCCTAGAAAAATCAAGAAAAGGAAACGTGAGGAGCTCCAAAAGTCACTCGAAAACTTGGGTGACTTTAATGTTATATCAGGGTTCCAGCGAGCGCAAGTGCTTGCTGATATGGATCCTGACCAGCTTGTGGACTGCAAGGTGTTGGTTGGTTATACGGAGAAAGAAAAGAAGATCATAAACATAAAGCCGGACTATTTGATGATTTCGTTCCTAGGGAATAATCAGGGACATAACACAAAAAGGTCCCTTATCAAAGGGGTCTTTTTTGATGGATTATACATTATACACAAAGAAAACGCTTGACAAGATATGTATATACATATAAAGTATAGATAGATAGAAAGAAAGAAAGAGGAACAAAAAAGGGAGGGTTCAGAAATGTCGGAGATGGAAAAGAAGATAATGCAGGCAATTTGGAACATGCAGGGGCCGGGGGAAGCAACACTTGACACAAAGATCGACGGATACTGCTTCCGGACTAAGCGCCCCCGCACTAAAAAGTGCAGGAAAACGATCCGCGAGTTTGCTGAAATAGTAGAGCAAAGTCCGGATATAATAGAAGCGGTTCTAGTGCATGGAAAATGCTTCTATTTCCGTTACTAAAAAGGGGAGGGATTAGTAATGAAATTGATGACGAAAGAGTTAGAAAAGAAGTTGCCGAAACTCTATACTACAGAGCGATATACTGATGAAGGTGATCGAAATGATGATATTACAGTAATAGCAAAGTTTTTCACGCCGGATTCAAATTGGACGTGGTACGTTATCGAGGGAGAGCAGCGCGGGGATGATTGGCTGTTTTTCGGGTACGTTGAAGGTCTTGAAAGAGAGTTAGGCTATTTCACGCTCTCTGAACTCGAAAGCGTAAGAGGACCCTTCGGGCTTAAGGTCGAGAGGGACAGGTTCTGGAAACCGAAAAAGCTTTGTGAACTTAGAGTAGCAGCTTAAAGAAGAACAAAGCCCCCTTGTATGATATAATTCATTGCAAGGGGGTTTCTTTATGGAGCGTATTGCCACGTTCACTATACCGGGCCGCCCACGAGGAAAAGAGCGTCCTAGAATGGGAAAGGGAGGCAGGTTTTATACTCCGAGACGGACCCGGGAGTATGAAGCATATGTAGCATGGTGTGCAAGAGCTGCGTATAGAAAAGATCCTACCACGTTGCACGTCAGACTGAACCTCATTATCCGATCCTCGAAAAGCAAGGCAGACACGTCGAACATCTTGAAGGCTGTCGAGGATGGTATGAATGGCGTTGTATACGTCGACGACAGGCAGATAAAGGAAATTCATATATCGCGTGTTGCAGGAGACGGTGAAGGAGTTGATGTCACCGTTTTTTTGTTGAGGAATGGTGATGATGGCTAAGCAGACAGAAAATGAATCAAAGAAAAAGAAGAAAACGCCTGCGACCAAAAACAAAGGTGGTCGACCACGTAAAGTCATAGACTGGGAGCAATTAGAAAAACTGTGCGCAATACACTGCACCGGGGAGGAATGCGCCTCTGTGCTAGGTGTCAGCTATGACGCGTTAAATGATGCTATCAAGCGGGCAGGGTATAGCGGATTTCCGGAGTATTTCAAAAAGCACTCTGGCCCCGGAAAAGCATCGCTTCGGAGGATGCAGTTCAAGTCAGCTGAATCGGGAAATGCCACCATGTTAATATGGCTTGGCAAGCAGTATCTTGGACAGAGAGATTATAAGTATGAGCCGTTGGATGAAAAAGAGATACCGCTTGACAGGCTCGTGGAAAAGTTGACTATTTTGAGAGAACAACGGATAGCAAAAAAGTCGGAGGAAAACGATGGCTCGTAGACATGTGTCAGCGGGGACATTTGAATGGGGCGACTTCAGCGACACGGCGTTGGAATCTATACTGGAATCTGATGCACGTGTCAATCTGTGGGAAGGTGCCGTGCGATCCTCCAAAACAATATGCTCGCTTGTCAGATGGTTAGAATACATCAGGACGGGGCCTCCCGGGGCTTTGCTTATGATAGGTCGAACGGAACGGACCTTGAAGCGCAACGTCATAGATGTCATGAGGGGCATGCTGGGAGACCTTATGGACTATCACCAAGGTTCAGGTGAAATATACATCGCAGGGAGGACCATATACCTAGCAGGGGCAAACGATGAGCGAGCGCAGGAAAAGATCCGGGGACTTACTATTGCTGGGGCCTATGGAGACGAGCTTACGTTGTGGCCGGAATCGATGTATACAGTACTTCTTTCCAGAATGTCAGTTGATAAAGCAAAGGGCTTCTTTACGACCAATCCCGACAGTCCCTACCATTGGTTAAAGGTTAAATACATTGATCGTGCGCACATGTTAAACATGAAAACCTTTCATTTCCGCCTTGAAGATAACCTCACTTTGTCACGAGATTACATAGAGTCACTCAAAAAAGAGTATACAGGGGTATGGTACCAACGATTTATCGAGGGACAATGGGTCATGGCTGAAGGGATGATATTCGATATGTATGATCCGCTTCTTCATGTTACCAAGACATTGCCCGAGATGAAACGGTACTGGGTCGGAGTTGACTACGGAACAAGCAACGCGACGGTTTTCCTGCTTGTCGGACTTGGAGCCGATAACAAATTATACGTTGTCGACGAGTACAGACACGAAGCAGGGGAAGGGCTTGCGCGTTCTAAAACTGATGCACAATACGCGATGGACTTTGTGTCTTGGCTCGGTGACCGCAGACCGGAATGGATATTTATCGATCCTTCGGCTAAGTCGTTTCGATTGACACTTTGGAACTTGAGGGGTAAATACCCTGCGTTGTTCAAGGTCGCTGCTGCAAACAATGAAGTGCTGGATGGTATACGAAAGACCGCTTCTCTATTGAATGCCAAAAAACTGCTGATACATGAGAACGCTAAGGGATTACAGAAGGAAATGTCGAGTTATGTATGGGATGAAAAAGCGCAGGAACGAGGAGAGGACAAACCGTTGAAAATGAACGACCACGGGCCGGACGCTCTTCGTTATGTTATCAATGGAATCACTAAGGTTTACAACAGTGTAATTGCAGGTTGAAATAAAGCGTGCTAAAATCGCAACGGGGAGTGGTGTATGTAAATGAGAATATCTGGAAATACCTCATGGCCTCCGAACAACGCGTGGAACAACGAACGGGCGAAAATACAGGAGTGGGCGGCTTGGTATTCAGGGGATACTGAGATGCTCGCTAATTTTTATCGGAACATTTGCAGCTACTCCACTACATCGAAAGGCCGGTTTTGGGGGAAAACCTATGACGACGAGAACCGACCGTTGCTCCACGTTCCTATCGCCGGAGACATAGCAGGCGTTGCAGCCGACCTTCTGTTTTCCGAGGAACCTTCTATAGAGATCCCGGAAGCGAGTGGAAACGGAAGCAAGAGCAAAGCGCAGAAGGCACAGGATAGGCTTGACTACATCATAGAGAGATCCGGGTTTATTTCAACGATGATAACCGCAGCTGAAGTAAGTGCAGCGTTAGGCGGTTGTTATCTGAAAGTTGACTGGGATAGCGAGTGGTATGACGTCCCAATCCTCACAATTTGCCAACCAGACGTAGCATTTCCCACCTTTGGAGTCGCAGGCGACCTTCGATCGGTTTCGTTTGT
>NPIF01002199.1_pt1 | contig 13661 bp, 12 predicted proteins | sample 8637461 | NCBI WGS metagenome assembly NPIF01 (sample SAMN07420641, study PRJNA396082) | bioreactor metagenome | isolation source: sample BR12 brine-fed electro-methanogenic bioreactor BR | place: Japan: Kochi | collected 2016-12-09
GCCGGGCTCCTCGAGCTCCGGGGACGTGCGGGCGAATCACTCGTCGCGCAGCTCGGGCGCCCGGATGTCGCGGTGGTCTACAGAAACGATTGCCGAATCTGAGGTCGAAGCCGTCGCGTGCCCGGTTCCTCGCGCGATGGAAGTTTGTTGGCGGGCTGCTACGAGCCCGGAGCGCGAAGAAGCCGGGGGACAAAGAAAGGGCGCCCCGGAGGGCGCCCGTTTCATGCACCGCTTTCAGCGCCGATCAGAAGCCGAACGTCGCGCCGAAGGTCACACCGTCCCAGCTCACGTTGTCGGTCTCGACACGGAACAGACCCTCCGCGACGTCGTCCGGGAAGTAGCCGGTGTCGTGCACGTTGTTCCACTGGCTCAGCTCGTAGCCGAGGTGCAGGGAGAACTTCGCGCTCGGCTGCCAGACGATGCGGCAGCTCAGGTCGAAGGTGTTCATCGCCCGCTCTTCCTCGCGGGTGACGTCGACCCAGGGCGCGCTGTCGCCGTCGTCGATCTCGATGTGGGTGGTGACCACGTCACCCTGGATGAACGAGAAGCCCACGCTGCTCTCGAGACGCCAGGTCTCACCGAAGGGCACGACGCCGCGGAGGCCGGCGATCAGGCCGAGGCCGTCTGCCGTCGAGCGGTTCGTGACGACGTAGACGTCATCCGGGTCGTCGAGATCGTAGACGTAGCCCGTGTCCTGCTGGGTCTCGAACTCGAGGTTCCGAAGACCGGCATACCAGACCAGGGTCAGGTCGTCCTTCTCGACCGCGGTGCGCCAGTAGGTGAAGTCCATCACCTTGGCTTCGACATCCAGGAAGGAGCTCGCGCCGCCCTCGTAGTCGTCGTAGCTGTCGTCGGCGTGTGCGAGGACGTCCCACAGGTAACCCTGCACCTGGGAGCGCTCGTCCTCGTTGTAGGTCCAGTAGCTCAGCGACCAGCCGGAGCCCTTGTCGCGGCCGACGCCGATCGTGATCTTCGGCGAGAAGGTGCGCGAGAAGTCGACGGACTTGTACTCGCCCATCGGGTCGCTGTCGTCGTCTTCGCTGACGAGCACGTAGTCGGTGCCGAGCCCGGTCGGACGGAAGTACTTGCCCTCGACGTCGATGAAGAAGCCACCGTCACCGGCCATGGCAGCCGGGACGATCAGGGCAAGGAGAACGATGAGAATGGCGTAGTGTCGGGACTTCATGTCTTTCTTCTCCGCGGGGGTTCCCCCACCGCTCGATGCGGACGCGCGCGGACGAGTCCCGGGCTCCGACCCTCCTCGGCCCCGGGGAGGTGACAGCCGGCACGCCTCCCTCTTTCTTGGCGACTGCGTTGCGGAAGCTAGTTTCACAAGAAGAGGAAGTCCACCGAACGCTTTTTTGAACGCCTTTTAATCCCTCTTCGCTCGAGAATCGGATCTTTTTCGCCGAAAGCCCCCCCTTGAAACGAAAACCAAACGAGGTGACAATAACAATCGTCGCCAAGCACTCGCCTTACTTGGCGGTTACCAGAAGCGGTTAACATGTTTCCTGACCCGTTATCAGGAGGCCCTTTTCCACAAGCCGCTTTTTTTCAACAATTTCCCGGAATTACGAAACTCAGGCGATTGACCTAGGAATCTAACCTGGTCAAGCTTCTACCGGCACTCTCGCCGGAGGTAGAAGCCATGACCGCGGGAGACGGCCAGCCTGGGGCGTTTAGGGGCCCGGGGTATCTCGGGCCAAACTCAACCGCGGAAGATCTGTACCGGCTTCTCCGTCTCTCCCACATTTTCTCGACAGCCGTGCGCCGCCGCCTCGACCGCTCCCCCCGTGAACGTCTGAGCTGCGGAGGGATCGGGCGCAGTCACCTCGAACTTCTTCGCATTCTTTTCGAGAACCCCCGCATTCAAATGAGCGACGCCGCCGAGCGCCTCGGCGTCACCCCCTGCGCCGTGACGAAGAGCGTCAACCGTCTCGAGAAGAAGGGCCTCGTTGCCAGGCTGCCGGTCCGTCAAGACCGCCGCGCCGTGCGCGTTGGGCTCAGCCTCGCCGGGCGGGCCGCGCTGCGCGAGTTCGAGAGCCGCGAAGCGGAACGCTTCGACAACGCCCTCGCCACGCTCGGCAGCGAGGAGCTTGCGATCTTCGGCCGCTGCCTCGAGCGACTGACTCTCTCCCTTCTCGGAACGAGCGCGCGGAAGGACGCGCGCTGCCTCTGGTGCGGAGCCCGCTTCGACCCGGAGTGCCCGGTGGCCGGCGCCCGCGGCGCTTGTCCCCGCAGCGCCCCCCCACCTCCTCCCGACGNNCGACGGCTCCACCGATCTGTCCCCCGAGCTGCCCCCCGACCCCTCCCCTGATCCATCTCCCGATTCCTCCGCTTCCCCCGAACGAGGTCCGGAACCATGAGCGCCTTGCCCCCGAAGCGTTACTGGAGAACACCTCTCGACGCAGCCGAGATCCTGCCGATCCGCGGCCGGGTGTCGTTCTCGGAGACTCGATGCAAGGGCTGCTCCTTCTGCGTCGAGTTCTGCCCCTGCGATGTCCTGGTGCTCTCCGACCGCATCAACCTCAAGGGCTACCACCTCCCCGACGTCGTCGCGCCCGAGGCGTGCCTCGCTTGCCGGTTGTGTGAGCGCATCTGCCCGGAGTTCGCGGTCTCTGTCGAGGAGTTGCCCCCCGAGGAGGTGTCCCATGCGTGCTGATCCCGCGGGCGTCCTCACGGGCGTGCACTACCTCGACGGCGACCACGCCGCCGCCGAGGGAGCGCTCGCCGCCGGTTGCCGTTTCTTCGCCGGCTACCCGATCACGCCCTCGACCGAGATCGCCGAGCGCGTCGCGCGACGTTTCCCGCGCGTCGGCGGGGTCTTCCTTCAGATGGAAGACGAGATGGGAGCGATGGCCGCCGTGATCGGCGGCGCGTGGGGCGGCGTCAAGGCGATGACCTGCACCTCGGGCCCCGGCTTCTCGCTGATGATGGAGAACCTCGGACTCGGCGTGATGATGGAGACGCCGTGTGTGCTGGTCAACGTCCAGCGCGGCGGACCGTCCACGGGACTGCCGACGATGGTCGGCCAGGCGGACATGATGCAGGCGCGTTGGGGTTCCCACGGCGACTACGAGCTCATTGCGCTCGCTCCGAACTCCCCCCAGGAGGCCTTCGACATCACGATCGAGGCCTTCAACCTCTCCGAACAGTACCGCGTCCCGGTGCTCGTCATGATGGACGAGTGCGTCGGACACATGACCGAGAAGGTCGTCATCCCGAAGTCCGACGACATCGAGCTGACCCCGCGCCGCTTCACGGAGAAGCCGCCGGAGGAGTACCTCCCCTACGCGGTCGGCGACGACCTCGTGCCAGAGATGATCGCTGCCGGGACCGGCTACCGCATTCACTCGACGGGGCTGACCCACGACGAGCGCGGCTATCCGGTCATGAGCGTCGAAGCCCAGGACGCCCTGGTCCACCGCCTCGTCGACAAGATCAAGAACGCTGAGGGGGAGATCGCGCGCAGCGAGGAGTCCGGCATGGAGGACCCAGAGGTGGTCCTCCTCTCCTACGGCATCACGGCCCGCGTCGCCCGCGCGGCGATCAGCCGCGCGCGCCGCGAGGGGATGCGAGTCGGCGAGCTCCGGCTGATCACCGTGTGGCCCTTCCCTGAGGCGCGGATTCGCGAGCTCGCGAAGGCGATCAAGGGCTTCGTCGTTCCGGAGATCAACCTCGGGCAGGTCGCGCTCGAGGTCGAGCGCTGCGCGGCAGGGCGCGCGCGCACGCTGCACGTCCCGCACGCCGGGGGCGGCGTGCACGATCCCGAGACGATCTACCAAGCCCTCGTGGAGGTGTGCTCATGAGCGTCGAAGCCCAGGCGACGAAACCCGCGACGAGCTTTCATCCCCACGAAGATTGGCTCCGCTCGGACCGGCTCCCACACATCTGGTGTCCCGAGTGCGGCATCGGCACGACGGTGTCCTGCCTGACGACCGCGCTCGAAGGCGCCGGCCTCTCGCCGGACGAGGTTGCCGTCGTCTCCGGCATCGGGTGCAGCGGCCGAGTCGCGGGATATCTCAAGATCGACTCGTTCCATACGACTCACGGACGGGCGATCCCCTTCGCGACGGGACTCGCCCTCGCAAACCCCCGCATCAAGCCCCTCGTCGTCAGCGGGGACGGAGACCTGATCGCGATCGGCGGCAATCACTTCATCCACGCCGCGCGGCGCAACGTCGACATGACCGTCCTTTGTATCAACAACTTCAACTACGCGATGACGGGCGGCCAAGTCGGCCCGACGACACCCGTGACGGCGCTCGCGAGCACGACCCCCTACGGGGCCTTCGAGCACCCGTTCAACCTGCCGGCACTCGCCGCGGGCAGCGGCGCGGTCTACGTCGCGCGTTGGACGGCGCTCCACGTCCGCCGCACGACGCAGGCGCTCCAGGAAGCCTTGACGAAGCCGGGCTTCTCGTTCGTCGAGGTCATCAGCCCCTGCCCGACCCTCTACACCCGCAAGAACAAGCTCGGCTCCGGACTCGACCTCATGCGTGTCTTCCGCGATCGCTCGGTGATCAAACACGGCGCGAGCGCGGCGGAGACCGAGATCGAACACGGCGGCCCGATCGTGCTGGGCAAGTTCGTCGACGTGGACAAGCCGACGCTGCAGCAGCGCTACGAACAGGCGATGGAGCGCGCGCTCGGAGACGAGTTCCGCAGGCTCGAGGGTTCAACAACCGTGCAAGCGGCCCGCCGGTCGCTTCGCAAGGCCTAGGCGAAGGAGGCGACGATGAACAGAACGGAGATCCGCCTCTGCGGTTTTGGTGGTCAAGGGCTCATCCTCGGAGCGTACGTCATCGGCAAGGCGGCGGCGGTTGCCGAGAACCGCCACGCCACGCTCAACCAGAGCTTCGGGCCCGAAGCGCGTGGCAGCTCCTGCAGCGCGCAGCTCATCCTCGCGGACGAGCCCGTCGCGTACCCGTACGTACGCCGCCTCGACGTGCTCGCGGCGATGTCCCAGGACGCCTACCGCCGCTTCGTCGGCGAGGTGGGCGAGAGCGGGATCGTGCTGATCGACGACTCGCTCGTCACGCCGGATCCGGCGCTCGGCATCGCGACCTACGGCGTGCCCGCGACGCGCCTCGCCGAAGGACTCGGCCGCCGCATCGTCGCCAACATGGTGATGGTCGGCTTCTTCACCGGCGTCACGAAGCTCGTCGGCGTCGACGCGGTCCGCGAATCGATCGAGAGCTCGGTGCCCTCCGGCACCGAGGAGCTCAACCTCGCCGCGTTCGAGACGGGCCTCGACCAAGCCCGCGGCCACACCGGCGCCACGCCGGCGAAGGAGGTGCTCGCATGAGCCAGGCGCCGCTGTCCGAACGCCTCGAAGAGCTCGGCATCGAGCCCGCCTCGCTGATCGTCCCCGCACTTCAGCCCGAGGCGTTGCCCGTCCGCGCGATCGCGCCCTCGCCCTGCACCTCGGCGTGCCCTGCGGGAGTCCCGGTCAAGGCCTACGTCTCGTTGATCGCCGAGCAGCGCTTCGACGAAGCGCTCGAGGTGATCCGCAGGCGCTGCCCCCTGCCGGGGATCTGCGGGCGCATCTGCCACCACCCCTGCGAGGATGTCTGCCAGCGCGGCGACGTCGACGAGGCGATCGCGATCCGCGAGCTCAAGCGCTTCGTCGCCGACGTCGCACGCGAACACCCCCACCCCAGCCCGCCCCCCGCGGCCGAGCGCGCCGCGCGGGTCGCCGTGATCGGAGCGGGACCCGCCGGTCTGACCGCCGCCTACGACCTGCGCCTCGCCGGGTACCCGGTGACCGTCTTCGAAGCGGAGAGCGACCCGGGCGGCATGTTGCGCTACGGGATCACCTCCTATCGCTTGCCGCGCGAGGTGATCGACGCCGAGGTCGACGTCATCGCCCGCGCGGGCGTCGCGATCGAGACGGGGCGGCGCCTCGGCCAGGACATCGAGCTCGAGAAGCTCCTCGGAGATGGGTTCTCCGCGGTTCTGCTCGCCGTCGGCGCTCAGCTCGGCCGCAAGCTCGACCTGCTCTCCGAAGAAGCCTGCCCCGAGATCGAGGACGCTCTCGCGTTCCTGAGGCGTGTCAACAACGGCTCGCGCGACTTCCCCGGCGAGAAGGTCCTCGTCGTCGGGGGCGGCTCGACCGCGGTCGAGGCCGCGCGCACCGCGCTGCGCCTCGGCGCGAGCTCGGTCGAGGTGATCTACCGCCGCTATCGCGAGGAGATGCTCGTCAGCCCCGAAGAGTTGGCCGCGGCCGAGCAGGAGGGCGTGCGATTCCGCTTCCTCGTCGCACCCGGTTGGGCGTCGATAGAAGACGGCCGCCTCACCGCGCTCGAGTGTGTCGAGGTCGGCTTGCGCGAGCCCGACGCGAGCGGGCGCCGGCGGCCGATCGAGATCCCGGGTAGCGAGTTCATGATCCCGGCCGACCGCATCCTCGCCGCCGTCGGCCAGAAGGCGGATCTCAGCTTCGTGCCGCCGAGAAGCCGCACCCGCCTGACGGAAGGCACACGCCTCGCCGCCGATCCCGCAACGGCGATGACGCCGTTCGCAGGTGTCTTCGCTGCGGGCGATGCGGTCACCGGTCCGCTGACCGTCATCGACGCGATCGCCTCGGGGCACGCCGCGGCCGAGTCGCTCCGTCACTACCTCGAGGAGGGGCGGCCGGCGATCCGCGAGCAGCACCCCGAGAACGACGCACCGGCAGAGCTCGAGCTCCCCGACACCGCGCCCGTCGAAGCGATGCGCATCCGACCGGAGCTCACCGCACCCGCGATGGGCCGCGAGTTCGCCGAGGTCGAGCGCCGCTTCACCGGAGACGAAGCGCTCGCCGAAGCCCGTCGCTGCCTGCGCTGCGGACCCTGCGGCGAATGCCGCACGTGCGCATCGACATGCCAGAAACGCCACATCGTCGTCCGCACGCCGGAAGAGGGCCAGGCCCGCGGCATGGCCCTGATCCGCGCGCCGAGCAGCGTCGCGCTCGCCCTTTCGGACAGTGGCCCGACGAGCGGCTACCTCGTAGACGGCACGGACAAACACCTCGCCGCGCTCGACCGCGAGCACGCGCACCCGATCGAGCTCCTGCCGGTCCGCAGCGCGATCGCGAGCGAGCACTGCCGGAGCTGCGGCCTGTGCGGCGAGATCTGCCCGTTCGGAGCGATCAGTCACGAGCGCGACGCGAGTGGCGCTCTCACCTCACCGGCCCACGTCGAGCCGGCGCTCTGCCGGGGCTGCAACCTCTGCACGGCGGTCTGCCCAACGGGCGCGGCGAGTCCGAACACGCTGTCCCCGGAGTGGTGGGGCGCGCGGCTCGAGGACGCGACGCGCTTCGCCGCGGAGCGTACGCCGCCGGCGGCACCCTACGTCGTGCTCGCGTGTCAGCGCCGCGCGGGGGCGATCGAACACGCGTTCGACCGCGGCGGCATCCACCTCGAGGTCATCCGCTTCCGCTGCGTCGGCCAGGTCGAGGCGGGAATGCTGCTCAGCTTCCTCTCCCACGGCGTGCGCCATCTACTCGTCGCCGGCTGCGACACCGAGCGCTGCCGCTTCGGCGACGGGGCGCGGATGGCCTCCGCCGCCGTGGAGGAAGCGCGAGCAACGTTGCGCCTGCTCGGCCGGAACGAGGTCTCGATCGCGACCGACTGGTCCGTCTCCCGCGCCCACGACCCGCTGCACGACGCGGTCTCGCGCTTCCTGCGCGAGCAGGAGGTGAGCGATGCATGAGCTGACCGAGCTACGCCGCCGCACCGGCGCCGCGCTCTGTCTCGAGTGCGGCAAGTGCAGCACGATGTGCCCCCTCGCGTTGCGGGGAGAGTTCTCGGCGCGGTTGCTCGCCCGCCACGACAAGGGCGCGCTCGACACCGACGACGAGGGTCTCGCGCGCTGCCTGACCTGCGCCGCGTGCGAGGTGCGCTGTCCCCAGGGCGTGAGCTTCGCCGAGTACGTGCGCGGACTGCGCACTGCGAGCGGCCCGAGCGCGGAGCACCCCCCTCCCCACGGTGGCGCGCTTCACGCGGCAAGCCTTCTGATGGCGGACTCGATCGCGGCCGAGCGCAGCCTCGATTGGATCGGAGACGAGCTCACGGTCGCGAGCGAAGGCGAGACTGCGCTCTTCGTCGGCTGCCTCCCCTTCTTCGAGCTCTTGGTCGACGGCGCCGCGGAGACCCGCCCGCTCGACAGCGCGCGCGCGGCGATCCGCGTGCTCAACCGCGCGGGCATCGAGCCGGTCGTTCTCGAGAGCGAGCTCTGTTGCGGACACGACCTCCTGTGGCGCGGCGAGAAGGACGCGTTCGAGAAGCTCGCCAAGGCCAACGCGGAGCGTTTCGCGGAGCGCGGCGTCAAGCACATCGTCAGCACCTGCGCCGAGTGCACGCGCACGTGGCGCAAGGACATCCGCGATCAGGTCCCGGAGTACCAGCCCCGCGTTCAGCACTTCGCGGAGTTCCTCGCGGAGAAGCTCGAGGACGGCACGCTGCACGCCCAGGAAGGCCCGGAGCGCACCTTGACCTATCAGGATCCCTGCCGACTCGGCCGCCACCTCGACGTCCACGACGCGCCGCGCGCGGTTCTCGCCGCGATGTCGGGCACGACCCTCGTCGAGATGCCGAGGAGTGGCAAGGACGCGGTGTGCTGCGGGACCAGCGGCTTCATCCACTGCAACGAGACCTCCCGCCAGCTCCAAGCCGAACGTTTGCAGGAGGCTGCTGAGACCGGCGCCGATGCGCTGGTGACCACCTGTCCCAAGTGCCTGATCCACTTCCACTGCTCACAGTCCGCGCACCGGCGCCAGGAGGACGCGGGTGCCGAGATCGCGCTTTGCGATCTGGCCGTGCTGGCCGCCGCGGCCTTCGCGGAGGACCCAGGAGAGGAGAAGATGCGATGAGCGAGAAGACGCTGCGCATCGGCGTGTTCGTCTGCGACTGCGGGCACAACATCGCCGGTTCCGTCGACACCGAGGAGGTGGCGCGCTTCGCGGAAGGGTTGCCCGACGTCGTCGCCGTCGTGCAGAACCGCTACACCTGCGCGGATCCGGGACAGCAGGAGATTCAGACGGCGATCGGAGAGCACCAGCTCAACCGCGTCGTCGTCGCCTCGTGCACCCCGAAGATCCACGAGCCGACCTTCCGCGGCTGTGTCGCCGACGCTGGCCTCAACCCGTACCTGATGGAGATGGCCAACCTTCGCGAGCACTGCTCCTGGGTCCACATCGGCGAACGCGAGAAGGCGACCGCGAAGGCGAAGGATCTCGTTCGAAGCGCGGTCGCGCGCGCCCGGCACCTTCGGGCCCAGGACGAGAAGACCTTCCCGGTCACCGACGCGGCGCTCGTGATCGGCGCGGGCGTCGCGGGCATCGAGACGGCGCTGACCCTCGCCGACGGGGGGCACCAGGTGTACCTCGTCGAGAAGGAGGCGTCCATCGGCGGCATCATGGCCGCGCTCGACAAGACCTACCCGACCATGGACTGCTCTATATGAATTCTCGGACCTAAGATGATGGATGCCGGTCGGCATCCTCGCATTGAGCTCCTGGTCGATAGTGAGATCGAAGACATCACCGGCTTCGTCGGTAACTACCGCGCGCGCATCAAGCGGAAGCCGCGCTACGTCGATGCCAGTGAATGCAACGCGTGCGGCGAGTGCGAGAAGGTCTGTCCGGTCGTCGTCCCGGACGAGTATCAGGAGGGTCTCTCCTCGCGCCGCGCCATCCACCTCCCCTTCCCCCAGGCCGTGCCCTCGGCGTACGCGCTCGACATGGAGGCTTGCCTCGGCCACGAGCCGATCGCCTGCGGCCGCTGCCTCGACGTGTGCGAGAAGAAGTGCATCGACTTCGACGCGAAGGAGAACATCCTCGAGGTCGAGGTCGGGACCGTGATCGTCGCGACCGGGCTCGAGGTCTACGACCCACGCGAGAACGACGAGTACGGATACACCCGCTTCCCCAATGTGATCACGAGTATGGAATTCGAGCGCCTGATCTGCGCCGGCGGGCCGACGGGCGGGCACTTCGTTCGGCCCTCGGACAAGCAGCTCCCCCAACGCATCGGCTTCGTGCAGTGCGTCGGATCTCGCTCCGCCCCCCCTGGCGAGGCCTACTGCTCGAACATCTGCTGCATGAACACGGTCAAGCAGACCCTGCTGCTCTCCGAGCACTACCCCGACACGCAGTCGACCGTGTTCTACACGGACATCCGCGCGTTCGGGAAGGGCTTCGAGGACCTGTATCGCCGCAGCCGCGAGGCCGGCACCCGCTACGTGCGCGGGCTGCCCGGCAGCGTGGACGAGCTCCCGGGCACGAACGATCTCACGGTCAAGGTCGAGAACACGACCGCCGATCGCATCGAGACCCACGAGCTCGACCTGCTCGTGCTCAGCGTCGGCCTCGTCCCGCGCAAGAGCAACGGCAAGGGCCGCTCGATCGACAGCATCCTCAGCCTGTCCCACACCCCCGACGGCTTCGTCATGGAGTCGCACCCCAAGCTCAAACCCGTCGACGCCCCGACGCGGGGCGTGTTCTTCGCGGGCTGTGTCGAGTCACCGAAGGATGTCAAGGATTCCGTGACCCAGGCCTGCGCCGCCTCGGCCCGCGCCGGAAACCTCCTCTCCGCCGGCGAGGTCAAGATCGAGGCGATCACTGCGCTGCTCGACCGGAGCCAGTGCAACTTCTGCGGACGCTGCTCGACTGTGTGCCCGTACCACGCGATCGCCGCACCGGACCGCAAGGAGAAGCTCTACCCGGACATCGTCGAAGCCGCCTGTGCCGGCTGCGGAACCTGCGCCGCCGAGTGCCCCGCGGACGCGATCACGATGCGCCACTTCGAGGACGAGCAGATCTTCGCGCAGATCGACGGCATCCTCGCCGAGGACCGCATGGACAAGGTCCTCGCCTTCGCGTGCAACTGGTGTTCCTACGCGGGTGGCGACATGGCGGGAACCTCACGCCTGCAGTACCCGCCCTCCGTGCGCATGATCCGCACGATGTGTAGCGGCCGCGTCGACGAGAAGTTCCTCTGGTACGCCCTCGGCAAGGGCGCGCCCCTCGTCCTGCTCTCCGGTTGCCACTTCGCCGACTGCCACTACATCAACGCCGTGACCTGGACCCAGAAGCGCGCCGAGAAGACCTGGAACCGGATGGAGAAGATGGGCATCCGTCCCGAGCGGCTCCAGCTCGAGTGGATCAGCGCCGCCGAAGGTCAGAAGTTCGCCCGCGTGATGAAGGAGCTCGACGTGCTCCTTCGGCAAGTGACGACGGAAGAGGTCGCCGAGACGATGGCGATGATCGCGGCCAAACCGAAGCTGACGCGCCGCGCGCTCGCCCCGGCCGAGCTGGAGGCGCGATGAAAGAGGAGAAGACCTTCTATTGCTTGCGTTGTCAGGCTCGCTTCCCCGGCGTGGTCGAGAAGGACAAGGTCTTCGAGCGCACCTGTCCGAAGTGCTTGAGCAACTCGGTGCGGCAGGAGACCCCGCTCGCCGCGAAGGCGTTGGCGGAGAGGGAAGCGAGGCGGCCCAGGGCCTAGGGGCCGTGCCGTGAAGGACAACCGCGCCCGTTCGAGGGGAGGGTGACTCGGCGAGATTCGCCGGGCGGGAGAAGCGCGCGAATCGAAGAAACGAGTCCGGACAAGAGTGCTCTGGCTCCGAGTCTTGCGTTCGAGACGACTGAGTTCCTGCCTCCTCGAGGTTGACCGGGTAGCAGAGTTCCAGACTGTCCCGCGTGCGCAGGTTTCCAGCGCCACGCATCGGGCGACATCGCCGTATATTCAGTCGCACATTCTCATTTCGAAACACGGGCAGAACGTCAAGCCTCGTGCCGGCCACGGTCTTGCCCGGGCATCCTTGTTCTTTTCTTGGGGGGACGACGATGACGAGGAGCCCGAGTCGACACGCAGTCAACAACCGGCGATTCTTCGGCGTCGCCGCTCCTGTTCTCTCCAGCCTACTACTCGCTGCCCCGGTGTGGGCGGCCCCACCCACCGAGCTCGAGGCTCTTCACCAGAGCGGTCAGACCTTCCTCACCTGGACCGAGATTGGAAGCGACACGGCGAGCTACCGCATCTACCGTTCGACTTCGATCATCGACGAGCCAGCCGATCTCGACGGCGCCGAGCTTCTCGGGGAGGTCGGCAAGGACTCCTCGGTCGACATCCGCGAAGAGCAACTCGACTTCGGCGCACGCTCCTACAACTTCATCATCGAAGCCGGTGGCGATCCGCTCTCCGATCTTCAGGGCCTTTTCGTCGCGACGACCCGCGTGGACGGCAGCTACTACTACGCCGTGACCTCGATCGATGGAGGAGTCGAAGACAGGTCGATCACCTTGGCGAGCAGTGGGGGCAACAGCCTCGACACGGCGGTCACCGAGTCGGTTCGGATGCCGCGGCCGGTGCTCCAGGAGCTGGAGGCCAACGACATCAGGCGCTACACGCTCTGGACCTGGGACGAGGACCTGCCGTGCTGCCGGGCGACGGGGCACGTGCCGTCGCTTCCCTACAACATCCGGACACGCAACGAAGCGGCGAGCAGCCCACGCGCCGCGCGGATCCTGCTGCACGGCCGAGGTTGGTCGAGCCGCGTCCCACCCGAACCGCGGGCCGTTGCCCCTGAAATGCTGGTCCTCACCCTCGACGACTGGCTGAAGGATCATCCCCGACCCGGAAAGGCCCACCAGTACTGGCTCGGCATCAACGAGAACTACGGCAGCGGCGAGGACCTCGAGGCGGGCATCGTACGCGACACGAAGAGCACCTTCGTCCGTTGGGCGCGGTCGTGGATCATCGCCGATCTCGATGTCGATCCCGACCTCGTCGCCCTAGGTGGTTCGTCGATGGGTGGAATCGGCACCCATCTGACCGGCCTCTCTCACCCGGGCCTCTTCTCTGGTCTGCACATGGTGGTGCCGCTCTTCGGCCCAGCCGGAAGCAACCCGGAGGACGAAGCCTGGTGGGTCTTCGATCGAATCTGGGGGCACTGGCAGGTCGCGACCAACGACGGCATGTTCAATGACGACCGCTTCTTCGCATTCGCCCGCGCGGCAGCGCTAGAGCCGCGCGACGACGTGCCTCCCATGACCGCCGTCTCGGGGCGGGAGGACCCGACCATCCTCTGGCACGACAAGCCGGGCTTCTACGACGTGGTCCAGGAAGCGCGCCTGCACGGAGTCTTCTTCTGGGACACGAGCGGCCACACGGGCGGCGGTTACTGGAAGGGCTACCACGAGAAGTGGCTCGACTTCTTCCTCACTCTGCCCCGCACGGCGGCCTACCCGGCGATGACGAAGCTATCGATCGACGACGACGCCGGAAACGGGGCCAAGGACGACGGCGACTTGATCGGATGCATCAACTGCTACGCAAGCTGGATCCCGGAAGCCACGGTCGATACGCCCGACCGGCTCGAGCTCCTGGTCCGGCTCAACAACAGGTCGGGAGAGCGGGACGTGGCGCCCGTCTCGACGGCTTTCGTGGACATCACGCCGCGTCGCGCCCAGCAGTTCATCACGGAAGCGGGTTACGAGTACAGGTGGGAGAACAGGGACCCGGGCACCAACGCGCTGCTGCAATCGGGAACGCTCACGGCGGACGAGTACGGCCTGGTCACGGTCTCTGGTTTCGAGATTCGCAAGACAGGCAATCGACTGATCCTCGACGCCGAGTCCGGCGTCGGTGACCGCGACGGCGACGGAGTCGTCGTCGACAACT
>NPIF01001439.1_pt4 | contig 13658 bp, 10 predicted proteins | sample 8637461 | NCBI WGS metagenome assembly NPIF01 (sample SAMN07420641, study PRJNA396082) | bioreactor metagenome | isolation source: sample BR12 brine-fed electro-methanogenic bioreactor BR | place: Japan: Kochi | collected 2016-12-09
GCTCGCTTCGCTCTCTCGAGAACACGGAGAAAAGCTTACAACCAACAAATTTGTTAAGAATCTTATGGCCCCTGTACTCTGTTGGTTTTCCTCGGTGCCCTCTGTGTTCTCTGTGGTTCTATAGGTTTGGCCTTATCTGCGTTCATCTGCGTTCATCTGCGTTCATCTGCGTTCATCTGCGTTCAAAAAGCTTTTAAAGCCCAAAGCCCAAAGCCCAAAGCCCAAAGCCCAAAGCCCAAAGCCTGAAACCTGAAGCCTGAGCAACCGCATCACTTCCCACCAACTTTGCGCAACAACGCCCCGGTGCCGACAAGCAGCAGCATCGCCATGGCAAACACCGCAAAACCGGCAAACTCGTGGAAAAACCCCTCCGCTGCGGCGGTTCCGTAATACTGGGCGAGAAACCCGGTTACGATAACCCGCAGCATATTGGTAATAATCGCAATCGGAATGGTGGCCAGAACCAGAAGAATTCGTTTCAGATTGGTGGTCTGGGAGAAAAAGGCAAAAGCGACGCCCAGGGCCAGCAGGGACATTAAGGACCGCAAACCGCTGCAGGCGTCTGCCACCTCCAGTACCGTCTGCGGAAACATGATGATATTTCCCTCCCGCCAGACAATGACACCGGAAACCTTGAGTACCCAGACCGAGACCTTGGTGATAAACAATTTCAGCGGAAAGGCCATGGCGTCGTAAACGATGTACGGCAGCGGAACCATAAACAACAAAAACCCGATAGGCAGGGCCAGACATCTCAACACCGGCCAGCCGAACCAGTACAGTACAATACCGGCCAGCAAAAAAACCATCGAGGAGCGCATGGTAAAATATTCGGTGCCGGCAATTCCCACCATCAGCAAAGCCAGGCTGCACAGGATAACCGGCAGTCCCAGCCAGTTGGGGCGGACAGGGGTCAACTCCAGACTGTCCCACTTTTGGTAGACAAAATAACCGGCAATCAGCGGCACCAGAAAGCCATGAGAATAGTTGGGATCTTCGGACCACTGCCCGACCATTCCGGGAACCACCGTGGCATAAACAGCCGCCAGCAGGGGCACCAACAGCGCCAGATAGCCGACATTGCGCCTCGCAGCTTCAGTAAAAAAGGTCATCAATCCCTCCATAAACTTTATATAAAGATTTAGATATTACCCTGTGTTGCCTGTAATGGCCAACCCGAAACCAAGCCTGCCGGGAGTTTTGCGGAAGCATCTTCAAAAATGGCGAAAACAATTTTTCCCGGCGGCCTTGGCTTCATACATGGCTTTATCCGCCTGTTGCAGGAGTTCGTCGGGATTTTTAGCGTTACCGGGAAACAGACTGGCTCCGATACTGGCTGAAATGGTTATGTTTCTGTTGCTCAAGAAAAAAGGTGTCTGCAGGCTGTCCAGAATGCGCCTGGCTACCTTGTCGCTCCCCTGTTCGGGTTCCACGTGAGTCAGGATCACGGCAAATTCATCTCCTCCCATCCTGGCCAGGGTATCGGCCTGCCGAACACAGCGCAGCAGACGCCGAGCCACCTCCTGCAGCAAAAGATCCCCGGTATAGTGTCCATAGGAGTCGTTGACACTCTTAAAACCATCCAGGTCGATCATCAGTAATTCCAGGGGGGTCTGATAACGGTACGCTTGCTCGAAGCAGTACTCGAGTCGATCCTGAAAAGCTTTGCGGTTGCCGATTCCGGTCAGGGTATCGACCATGGCCAAACGGAAAAGTTCCTCTTGGGCCGCCTCTCGACGAACGGAACTCTGGGCCAGAAGGTAACTCACACCCAGGATCAAAAAAGCGGTCAGGCTGCAGATCCAGAAAAAACCATAGCGAAGCCCCTGTCGACTGGCCCGCAGAACCTGTGCCGGAACGTGGGAGACAACCACCCAAAAGCAATCGCTCTCAGGGAAGACGGCCTCGCTGAATTCAACTGATTTCCTGGCACCAGGGCGCGGATTGTCTGCCCCGGCAAAAGGCCTTATCGAGACGAAGCTGAACAGGCCAAGAGAATTTTCCATTTGACCCGATTCCGAGCCACACATCATGTCCCAGACAGAAGGAAAAAGCCGAGCAAAATTTCGCTCCTGTCGCTCCGCCAACATGAACCCCCAGGCGTCATCGGGATCCACTGAGGCCAGCCAATATCCCTCCGAGTTAAGCAGCATAAAATCCCCTTCGGCGCTACCTGACGCTTCCTGAAGGGCTTTGAGCAAATCGCCGGCCAGATAGTTGAGCAGCACGATGCCCCGCTTTTGCCCCGCAGCGTCCAACACCGGCATACCAAAACGCAGCATTGGCTTAAAGGGCTTTTCGATCTGGCCCTGCTCGATGTTCAGATCAAGAGGGGAAACAAAGATCTGCCCGGGGCCCAACCGCCAGGTGTCCTCAAAATAGTACCGACCACCTTTATCCTGCAGTGCGGCTTCGGCCACTATTTCCGGCCGGCCTCCCCGGTAATTGACCCGGACAACTTCCAGCCCCTCCTGATCCAAAAATCGGATTTGATCATAGATGGCGCGACTGGAACTCAACGCGAGATACTCGCTGGCAACCCCTTGCAGCCAACGGCGGTCGCCACTCTCCAACCATTGATGCAATTCGTTCTGCTGGCTAAGCCACTGAAGGTCTGAAGCTATCCGGCTCAGTTGAGTCTTTATCAGGATCTGATAGACGTCGAGATGAACTCTTTCATGCACCTGGATTTTCTCCAGGCGGTGCTTCGTCTCGGCGCGAAACAGCAGGAGGATGGGCACGATCAGCAAGAGACCGGCAATAGCGCTGATAGAAAGGAACTTTATGAGAAAGGTCAGACGCAGATTTCCCTTTTTGCCGTCGAACCAATTCGGTCGTGTCCATGGCATAAACACCTCCAGGCAAAGGAATAAAAAATCAAGTCGGCCGGCAGTCTGTTCCGTTCTTTGGCCACAATCCAAAAAGAATCGATCTCTGCTTGTTTAGCTGTCGCAGGCCGGACGGATGTTGAAATTCCCCCGCCAGAGGTTGTCGGGATCGTAACGTCTCTTGATGGCCTGCAGTCGGGCAAAATTTTTATCGTAACAGCCCTGCACCAGGGTTTCCTGATTCTCGGCCGCCCCGGGAAAATTCAGATAAACTCCGGTACGCGAAGCGGGACGCAAGGTGTCCATAAAATCGCCGACCCAGGCCTTATTGTCCTCGAAACCCTCGCGCCCTTCCCAGTTGGCCTCAACCGCCAGCATAAAACCACAATCCCGTTTGCCAAAGGCGGTTTCATCCACGGCGACCCGGTTCATCGCCCCTCCCAGAGCCCAGATATTAATGGAAGAGAGAGGCGAGACGCTGCGCCGGGCCTGCTCGACGATTTGTTGGATGATCGCATCGTCGAGATCGTCGAAGAACAGCGAACCCCAGTAATAACAGCGACCTTCGGGATAGTCTTTGTCGAACAGGCGCTGCACCTCCAGATGATAATCCATGGGCCGGGAAAAGTCCGCCAATGGCTCGGCCCATTCCCGCAGAGGACGAATCACGGCCTCTCCTTGTTCCAGTGGCCCCGAATAACAGGCCAGAAAAGCCACCACCGGCTGGCGGGTTCGGTGCCCCTCGGCGGCCTCCAGAAGTCCGCCGCGCAACACACAGAATGAACTTAATTCGTCCGGAGCCGTGGCCATAAAGGCCTTCCAGAAACGAAGCGCCTCGCAGGCCTGATCCAGAGGATAAAGCACGGCAGCAAACCAGACCTGGGGCTTTATTGGCAGCAGACGAAAATGAAAAGCCGTCACAACCCCGAAATTGCCGCCACCTCCCCGCAGGGCCCAGAACAGGTCGGCATGCTCATCGGCGTTAACGGTGATACACTGACCATCCGCGGTAACGACTTCGAGAGCCAGCAGGTTATCGACGGTCAGACCGTCTCGCCGCAGTAGCCAACCCATGCCGCCATGCAGGGTCAGGCCGCCGATGCCCGTGCGACTCACCACGCCTACGGGCACCGCAAGGCCGAAGGGCCGGATCGCTTCATCCACATCTCCCAACCGTGCCCCGGCCTGCACCCAGGCCGCCTCAGCCGCGGCATCCACCTTAACCCCCTTCATGCGCCCAAGGTCGATAACCACCCCTTCGTCGCACAGAGCTTTACCGGCCACGTTGTGTCCGCCGCCCCGTACCGTCACTCGCAGATTGTGGGTCCGGACAAACCTGACCGTAGCCACCACATCCTCCCGATCGGCGCAACAGACCAGCAAGGCCGGGGTGCGATCGATCATACCGTTCCAGACCCGGCGGCATTCTTCGTAGTCAGGATCACCCCGGCGCACCAGGTCTCCCCGTAACTGATCGGAAAATGTTTCCAGAACCGACTCGGACAGAGCGACACAGGAATCGTCCAGAGTGGCAACGTTCAAAGCCATGAATCACCTTTCAGCATGGATGCTCTCGCAATATGCCATATAAAAAAGCCATCAGGTCCATCCATCGGTTCCGAATGGCCATCCTCGGGAGGCTGTTGAACTATCTGGACCGCATTTACAGCCGGCGCATGGAGTGTCCGACAGCCTCCTAGTGAATCTCATCGTATCTGCCCGCAAGGTGATTGTCCAGTGGCATCTATCCATAAGGGTTTACTGGTATTACCATCAATACAGGGTGTTTTTCAGGAAAGATTCTAAAAAGCAGGAAATTTTCTCTTGCAGAGAGGAGCAACGGATTAAATTCTACTTGAGCCCCGGCGACCGATAGGGCAAACTAAGCCCATGCCGAAATCCGTATTCAATGCCATCGAAAAAAGTATTAACACCTTTCTCGGGGGGGTAAAAGTATCCCTTACCGAATTGGAAAAAGGACAACCGCTGCCGGAAGCGGAAGACCAACGGAGTATTCTCACCGGGCTGACCATCGATAACACTATTTATCTGTTTCGAGCTCGACGAAAAGACCTGGTCTTTACCGAAACGGAAAAAACCTTTATCAATGAATTGCTTGCCGCTTTCGAAGGTTTATTCTGCGGTTTCTCCGCCAAGGGGTACGACGCCCATTTTCGAACCGCCCTGCTGACCTCCTTGACCGACATTGCCGTCGCCCGCTATATCCGCGGTGACCGAAAGGGAATTTTCTGGCCGACCCAGAGCCTGGTTCAATTGCTCAAAAACCTCTCCTATCAACGTTACGAGGGTTCGCCGGCCACTACCGGTTTTCTGGTCTACCGAACTCAACTTGAAGACTTTCTGGGATCTCTGCAAAAAACCCGTTACGATTGGCTCGACCTTGGCGACGACCGCCGGCGGATCAATAACGATTTTTTTCGCAACCCCCTCTCCTATCGCTTTGTCGACGGCTACCGGGCCCTGTTTGTCTGCGACATCCGCATGAACGTCAAGGGCACCATTCGCACCAGCGCACCGGGCCCCAGTGACAACATTGAACAGCTCTCCAATCGGGAAACCGTCTCTCTTCTATCCCGGGCCGGCAGCGGTGCCTTCGCCATTTATGTCAACAAGGCTTCAGAAGTGGAGATCGTCCTCGACACGGACAAAGTGCTGCTCTGGCGCAAAGGCTACTGGAGAATCTACGATCCGGATATTCTGCATGAGTTTCTGACGGGAAAACTTGAAAAACGCTCGATTGACTATCTGGTTTGGACGGTTTATGCCCTTTCCAAGGCTCGCCACGGAACAGTGATCCTGGTCGCCGATGACCAGATCGATTTTGAGACACTGCGCAAAGGTGCCGTTGGCGGCCATGATCCCCTCAGCCGCGCTCTGATCCGGCACGTGCGCGGCGCTAAAATCGGCACCCTGAAACGCTCGGGAGAATTGAGCCGCATCCTTTCCTCCGATGGGATGACCATCATCAATCGCAAGGGCGAACTCCTCGACACCGGTGTGATTATCGACACCTCCCGCGCCAATTACCTGGTCACCGGTGGCGGTCGCACCACCGCAGCCATCGCCGCCTCCCATTTCGGCCGAGTGGTTAAGGTCTCCGAGGACGGTCCGGTGGAACTTTTCCACAACGGACGCCGAATCTACCGCTTTGGTTGACGGGAGCCTCCCGCATATCTCATAAAACGCTGTCAGACAGAGAAGAAGAACTTTCGTGCTGTTCGAGCCACTCATCAATTTCCGCCAGATCGAAAGGCTTATAAAACACCTTACACCCCATATTTTCGGCCTGAGTCAATTCATCCTGAGTCCAGGTCCCTGAAATAACAGCCTTCTTTTGCATTGGCACCTTGCAGCCACCGCCCATCTGGCGCGCTATCAAATCCAAACCGTTGATTTCCGGCATCTGGTTGTCGGTAAGAAGAACCTGACTACACGGCTTTTCTTTAGAACACTTAAACAACTTATCGTTATACAATTCACAGGAACTGGCAGAATCAGCACACATTACGATATAACCTTTTTCCCGCAAATAATTTCCAAGTAAATCGCGACAAAAGTCATGGTCGTCAATAACTATGGCTGTCTTTTTCATAAAACCCTCCAATAATTATTGAACGCAGCTTTGTAAAAACCACCTCTCTATTTTTTAACAGGTAAGTGTTGAATATCAATGCCGCACCTTCTTATAAATTGCTTTTTATAACAAACTAACTGTTGCAACAAACTTACTGGCGTTCATCCGGAAACTGGTGCGTATCCGATAATTATGCATCGACAAAGTGTGGTTTTTTATATAGGAAACGAACAAGGTTTTCACATCAAAAGCAATCAAACGATTACAGGAATTGACGCAGCGGCCGGGCAAAAAGCCGGTTTTGAGGGAGAAGTTCCTGAAGTCAAGGCAGTCCGTGCTCACCGCACAGCCACTGGTCGTTCGGTTATGAAGAATAAACCGAAACCCGGTTCCGGCCACTTTCTTTGGCTATATATAAAGCCAGATCGGCCTGTTTGATCAATTCTTCGCGGGAAAAGCGCTGAGCATATCCGCAGATCCCCGCGCTGACCGTGCATTGATGCTCAGCGTCCAGCAGCACCTGGGCAGAGAGCTCTTCGCGAATCCGCTCTGCAAAGAAACAGGCTTCTTCGATGGTGGTCGCCGGCAATAAGGAGATAAACTCCTCACCACCGAAACGAGCCGAAAGATCTCCCTTTCGACCGTGTTTTTTCAACAGACCGGCAAAATATTGCAGGACCCGGTCGCCGGCGTCATGACCGAACTGATCGTTGATCTTTTTGAAGTGATCCAGGTCGAAAAGCACCAGGGAAAAAGCCTCCCCCCCCTGCACGGCCAGCTCCAGAGTCCCTTGAAGATGTTCGAGAAAACAACGGCGATTGGGCAAGTTTGTAAGTGAATCGGTTTGGGAAATATGTTCGATCTCCCTATACGCGTTCTTAAGCTCCCTGTGCTTTTGTGCCAGCTTCATGTTGATGCCGGCCATTTCATTGGTCAGCCGGGAAAGCGCATTGAATGCTTCATCTTCTGTGATATTGAGTCGTTCCCCACAAATCAGGGAGCCTTCAGCCGACGGTAAAGTCACGCATCGAAAATAACAATTTCCGGGCCTGCTGCGCAACAACCGGGTCGCCGATGCTTTTCCTTTGAGTGTTTTGTCGATAAGCGGATCTTCTCCTTCCGGTGCGGTCAGCAATTCGTCAAAGGCCTTACCTTCAAGATCCGGAGTATCGGGAAACAGATGGTCAAAAGCCGGATTCCAGGCCAGCAGCCTATCCTCACCATCCAGAACAACCAAAAAGGTATACTCCAGAACCTTGAAAAGCTGTTCCCACAACCCGACATCTCTTTGAACGAAAAGCGACAAGCTCATCGGATGGATTTCTCCCACCAGGTATTGGCTATCCCTTTAGCCGTGACGCAATTACAGGCATAACCATCCGAACCCAAGGCCCCATGCAATTGATCGCTGAGGCGAAACACCTGACCTCCCACCAAAGTGTAGGGGCGCTTATCGACGGGCAGTGTCTTTACCTGGTCAATAATCGCCTTGACATGACGAAGATTAAAAGGCATGGCAATGGACAGCGCCAGAATTTTTGGCTGTTCCGTATCCACCAGGGCTAACAGGTCGGAAATGGGGGTGTTGGCTCCCAGATAGAGGGTTTTCCACCCATCGAGTTCCAGGGTATTAGCCACCATCCAGGCCCCGATTTCGTGAAACTCATTAGGGGCCGCTGTGACCAGCACGGTGCCTTTAACAGGTGCCGGCGGGTCCAGCAGGGGATAGATGGAAGCCAGTAAACGCATGACCATAGCCGAGGCCAGATGTTCTTTAGCGACGGAAATTTTCCCGGCTTCCCACTCCCGACCGACCCGGTACATGGCCGGTTGAATGATATCCAGGTACAGACGTTCCAGAGAAGGCGACTGTTCCAAATAATCCCGTCCCAGAGAAAAACATTCCTTGAAGTCCCCCCCCAGCAGATAACGATAGAAAATTTCAAACGGCTCGTCCTCACTATCGTCATACTCAGCCTCTTCCCTGGTTCGATCCAGAGCCAAAGCCAGAAAACTGTCATGGTGTTCCAACATGAAGGAATAGGTGGCGATAATAGCCTCTCCCCCCTCCGCCATGAATTTTTGCAGGGCCGCCTTCCAGGCCTCCAGCTCCACCAGAAAATAATCTGGCAGGAAACCGTGATTGATATAGGCGCGATAGACCCAGGGCACCATCCGGACCAGCATGTCGTAGCTCTGGAATTCAAAAACATTAGCCATGAAATCGAAATGATAACGATGGTTATCAAACATGACCTGAGGAGGGTTTCCTCCCAGCAATTCCGACAAGTCTTTACGGGCAAGCAACGTTGCATTGACCTGCTCCAGCATCGCGTCACGATGCCGAAGATAGGCAGCAAGAGACTCAGAAGTAACAGCTGTCAGCCGCTCGGCTTGCTGCAGAAGACGTTCCATAGGAACCTCCCTTAAACGAAATCGGGACCCAATGTATCATTAAATTCAGAATTACCATATCAGGATTAAAACGCAAAGAATTGTTTGTCCGTCGAACTGCAGAAATACGGACGGCGAAAAAAACAACGCCCCGCTCTCCACAGCCAGATGCCTATCCATGGAGAGACTGTCAACTCACCAACTCAACAGGGGCAATTTTCCATTTCTCTCTGAACCAAAATATATCACTTCCCGGCACCTCAGTCGTTCCCCCCAGCCCCTGCTGCTTTCCCCGGGTCAGCTTTTCCAGATCTTTTTCCACGATGTAGTCATGGAAGGTTGGCTTGTCGCTTTCGGGGTGAGCTTCGTTGGTCAGTTCCCAGCGGTAGAGCTTGTCCAGGCTTGATCCGACGAAGCTGATGGGGTTGGTGGTCCAGGCCAAGACGTTGCGGTTTCCACCCTCCGCCGGGACCATGCCAAAAGTCTCCAGCGGGGCGAGTACGGTCAGTTTTCGATGCGAGGTGTGGATATATTCGTCTTTTGGCCGTTTGAGCGCTTCGGCATCGCCGGAACGGGCGCGATGCGCCCTTCTTGCCTCTATCAAAACCTGCCACGTCTGCGCATAGATTCTATCTGGGGGCGATAATTTTCCACATCCCCTTCCACCCCCCGGCCCTGCACTTGTCCCACCTCAACCCAGGTTCCAAACTTCGGCGCGTGCCCATTAGTGACCCAAACGACCGCCTGTCCATCTGGCAGAACCCCGGTAACGATGAGTAAGTCACCATAGTCTGATTTGGGCAGTCTGCGCATGATAACCTGGGCATCCTCTTGGAGTGGCACCGTTGCCTCGTAAAACCGCTGCTGTTTGTAGTTGAACCAGCGCACGAAAATTTCATGCGGAAACGGAGGATATGGCGGAGACAGGACTATCAACTTTCCAACTCTTTCCCAGCCTTGATCGAGGCCAAGAATTCCCGGTGGAATAGAATAGAACTTACCCAACCGAATTTGCTCAATATACACGGGCTCACCCAACGGCGCGGTATATCCCAGATCAAAGTGCGGACCTTGCCGAAAACCAACACCGAAACAACCTGCGATAAGGAACAGGCTGAGAAAGCATAGGGTTAGCACGAAACGGTTGATGACGCACATGATGGTTATCCTTTGATGGGAGGTTGACTACGGAAGAATAGCCAGCTCCGGACGGTTCGGAAAAACGTTGCGCTTATCATCCTCCGTCGGGTCCATGCCGATGGTCTCCCGCAGGGCGAGCACGGCCAACTTGCGATGCGAGGTGTGGATGTATTCGTCATCCAGTTTTTTTAATGCTAGGGCATCACCGGATCGAGCACCCTCGATCAGTTGGACTAGATCAGGCGGAATCTTATCCTCGGTTTTGATTTCTTCCAAAGGCACCCCGTGCACCACGGCCTTGTCGTGCATGGCCTTCAGGGCCACTTTGGATAGATCCGGTTTGGTGCGCCGGATCTCATAGAATTGTGCCGCGTTGGGAGAAAAATCTACCGCGCAGACAATCCCGTGCTCTCGACCGATCTCACGAGCTTTGCGCTGCATCTCGCCGCACCAGATCGGATCGTTGATACCGAGATTGCTGAACGGATAATTCGGCTGGTAATAGGTCGTTTGGCCGAGAAAGAATCGTTCCGGCTCCTTGCCGTAACCGCCGCCGATGTCGGAATGTACGCCGAACAGAGTTTCTTCCATCGCGGCTGTCAAGCCGGGTGCGATGCTGGTCAAAGGGAAGTTGTGCCGGATTTCAGCGCTTGCCACGGGATGGTAAATAAAACCTGCCGAGCTTTCAGCCAAGTTGCCATTGATGAAGCCTTCGCTGTTGTTGCCCGGCCAGTAAAAGGAGCCGACGGAATCGAAGATTCCGACGAAGCGGACGCTTACCGCGGCTTCGAGGCGCGGATATCGCATTTGTCTCGTGGCGAAGGAAAAGGGGGACGGTGGCGCGCATGTCGTTTCGGCTTCACGCAGGTCGGGGAATATGCGGGTTTGTCCTGCTACGGGAGCCTGCATCAAATCTGGCAGCCCGGCCTGCACCATATTGACGAAGTGACGGGCCAGCATGGCGCCACGACTGAATCCGAACACATCGAATGTCACCTTTTCGGGAGGGCCGTATTCAGCGTGGTAACGCCTGAGCGCAGTATGTACATCACGGCGGGCTTTCTTTAATCTTGCTTCTCCTCCATAGGGCCCTAATCCCATTCCCAAGCCGAAAAGAGAAGTGTCTTGGGTTGATAATCCGTCGCTGCTACTGACTGCTTTTGTGCCGACGCCTTGAATGTATATGGGCGGGATAGGCGAAGAATAGAGTGACAAAAGCTTTGCCACATTCGTATGTCGATCCGCAGGCTCGGCAAGCATGTTGTTCCCCGTGCCGTCGAAGAACACTCCGATGACCAGATCGGGTTTGGATTTGCTGTCGGACTTCAATTCGGCGATCGGCTGAGGCTTTAACGGCTCCGCTGCAACTGCCACCGGTGCCGCCGGCGGCGCGGTGATCTCCTTGTTCACCGGACCGTAGAAATTGAGCGCGTCGGTCTCGATGTCAATGTTATTGCCGAACAGGGTGATATCGCCGTTGGGGGCGATGGCGATGCCGCCGCCGTTTTGTTCGATGAGCATGGTTCCCTGGCCATCGCCTTCGATGGTGATGGCGCCGTCGGCCTCGATGATGAGACTTCCGCCGTCGATGTGGATGATGGCGTCCTGTTCATGCACGTGGATACGGGTCGACTCGGTGATGTCGAGGTGCAGGTCCTGGCCGGAGGTGAGTTCGATGTTTTTGCCGGACTCCATCTGGATATTGTCGGCGGCGGTGATCTCGCCATCGGTGGCGGCCTGGTAGTGGATCTCCTTCTGCTTCGTGGTGGTGCTCTGGTGGTTTTCGATCTGCTGGAGGCGGTCGCCTCCGACGGTTTCAGTCAAGGTGTCGCCTGATTCTGTAGCATGGGTCTTTTTGGCATAACTCTCCATCCGGCCCAGGCCACTTGCCAGGTTGACCCGGTGGCCGGCGACGTCGGCGTTGAAGTGCAGCAGGGTGTGACCGGCGAAGGTGCAGAAGGTGATGGCAGATTTGTCCCGCCAGTCGTCCATGGCGAGTTTGTTGCCGCTGGCGGTGTACAGCAGATTCTGGTGGGCGTTTTCCGCGGTGACCACCGAGCCGTGGGCGGGGTTGGACAGGGTGCCGACCAGCATCGGCCGATCGGGATCGTTGTTGAGGCAGCCGACCAGTACTTCGTTGTCCCCGTGCAGGGGCAGGTGCCAGCCGAAGGGCATGCCGTCGGAGGGGCTGGCGTAGGGCTGCAGCCTTCGGGTGGGGGCGGAGGCTTCGGCGTGGGGGGCCTTGTTGCTGTCAGCGTACTGGCGGTAGCGGTAGCGGCCGGCGGCGTCAAGTTCAGGGATCGGGTCGCGGCTTTCGACCCGGGCGCTGAAGATCTGGGGCAGCTCGGGCACGTCGGGCAGTTCGGGGCGCCAGGGGGTTTCCCGATGGATGAGGATGGCGGTGTTGGTGTAGGGGCAGTCCTCCGCGCCGCCCAGGCCCTGTCCGGCCCCGATTCCACTAAATTGGCGGGCGCTGTGCTCGACGGCGGTGATCAGGTAGTCGCCGGAAAGAGTGGTGCTGTAGCCGGTGGTGTCGAGGCGGATCAGGGCGCCGACCCGCAAATCGGCGGCGTGGGTGCGGATCTCGAGGTGATGGCGAATGGTGGCGGCGCGCTGGGCACGGATCTGGGCCTGGTGTTTGGCTTCCTCTTCGTTGGTGGCGCCGCTGCCGAAGGTGACGGCACGGGTTTCCGTCTCGCCGGAATGGCGCTGGCCGTCGGTGGAGCGCCCCACGAGGGTCGGGTGCTCAGGGGCGTTTTCGTGGACGTCATGTACCCAGTGTTGGGCCGGAACCCGAAAGGCGCAGTCGGCGATGGCGAGCATGCCGACCTTGACGGGGCCGTCGGTGGCCTCCATCCCGGCATTGGGGGTGTAGGTCAACAACTCGCGGGCCAACATCGGGCAGCGATTGGTGGTGTCGGCCAGGTGGATCATTTCCTCGCCGTCCACCGCTTCGGACCAGAGCAGCATCCCCTGGCGTCCGGCCAAGCGCTGGACGAAAGCGAGGTCGTCCTCCTGGGCCTGGAGGGTGACGGGGCGGATCGGATACTGGCGGGCCAGTTGGACATTGAGGCGACTGTCGGCAATATTGTGGCGGTTCAGGGTCTGGCGGATGACGGCGGGCAGGGTTTCGGAGACGATCAGGCGGCTGTCGCTGCGGTGCCTGAGCAGGGCCAGGGAGGACTCAAGGGTAAGCCGGACGATGCTGCGGCCGTCGGGCAGGTCCTGTTCCCCTCCGATGGCGGTCACCACGCCGTTGACCCGCCGCTGGTAGCCGTCGGGGGCGGTCATGGTGAGGGCAGCGGTTCGGCCGAGGTGATGGTTTAGAGCCATGCAGTTATTGGCCAGCACGTGGACGCGGAAGATGAAGGGCTGGTTGAGTTCTTCCTTGCCGCTGAGCCCGAGTACTGATAAATCCGTGCCGCCAAAGGCCAGGTGCAGACGGGACCGGCGAGCTGATTGACCCATTTTCCCTCCTTCGACTTGGATAACAAACAGACTATCGAATCGAAAAAGTGAAAATTAACACAAACAAAAGGTGTGGGTCAATTAATTATAAATAAATAGGCTGATTAACGAAAATATCAGGGTGCTATGCGCCAGCGCACCAGCAGCGCCGGACCTATCACCAGAAATCCGGCATTAGCACAGCCCGGAACAATAAGGTCAAACAAAACGCCCAGTTTAAGCAGCCCCCCAAC
>NPIF01000678.1_pt1 | contig 13635 bp, 11 predicted proteins | sample 8637461 | NCBI WGS metagenome assembly NPIF01 (sample SAMN07420641, study PRJNA396082) | bioreactor metagenome | isolation source: sample BR12 brine-fed electro-methanogenic bioreactor BR | place: Japan: Kochi | collected 2016-12-09
CATTAATTCTGCACTCCTCCTTACAAAGCCCCCCGGATTGGCTTATAATGCACATATCAACGACAAGAGTTAAGGAAATGAATCAAAAAGACAAAGACTTATCCACGGGGGTCCTTTTTACTGACCTCTACCAGATCACCATGGCACAGATCTATTACCGCCATGGCATGTTGAACACCAAGGCCCAATTCGATTATTTCTTCCGCAGTTATCCCGAATACGGTTCGCACCAGGCGGGGTACTGCATCAGCGCCGGTTTGGAATGGCTGCTGGATTGGATGCGCAACGCCCGCTTCGGGGATGATGAGATCGCTTATCTCAGCAGCCTTGATAACGGCAAGGGCAAAGCGCTCTTTGACATTGATTTCCTGCGCTGGCTGAAGAACGACCACCCCTTTTCGGATATCACCCTGCGCGCCATCCCGGAAGGACGTGTCATTCATCCCAATGTCCCCATTGCAGTCATCGAAGGACCCATCATCCAGGTGCAGCTGCTGGAATCATCCCTGTTGAACCATCTTAATTACCAGACCCTCATCGCCACCAAAGCCTCACGTATTCACGAGAGCAGCCGCGGACAGATGGTGCTGGAGTTCGGTCTGCGCCGCGCCCAGGATATGGCAGCGAACGCCGGCGCCCGCGCAGCGGTCATCGGTGGAGCTGACGGCACCTCCAACGTGGGTATCAGCAAGAATCTCGGTACACCCCCCAGCGGCACGCACGCCCACAGCATGATCCAAGCGTTCATCGCCCTGGGCGGTAGTGAGCTGGACGCCTTCCGCGCCTATGCATCCGATTATCCCGATAACTGCATCCTTCTGGTGGACACCATCTCCACCCTGGAATCCGGTATCCCCAACGCCATCACCGTCTTCGATGAACTCAAAGCCAAGGGGCATAAGCCGCTCGGCATCCGCCTGGATTCCGGCGACCTGGCATATTTTGCCATCCAGGCAGCCAAGATGCTCAATGATGCTGGTTATGAAGATGCGCTCATCGTGCTCTCCAACCAGTTGGACGAGCTGGTCATCTGGCAGATCATCACCCAGATCCGCGAAGAATCCGCGCGCTACGGCGTGGATGCCAACGCGCTCATCAACCGTCTGGCATACGGCGTGGGCACGCGCATGATCACTTCGACGGGCGACCCAGCCCTGGACGGAGTCTACAAGCTGGTTTCGGTGAAGGACGACAAACACTGGCATCCCGCCATGAAGATCTCCGAATCCCCGGTCAAGACCCTCAACCCCGGCAAGAAGCGCGTCTGGCGCTTGTACGACCTGCGCGAGAAAGCCATCGCCGACCTGATCGCCCTGGACGAGGAAGAACCGCAGAAAGCGGAAGAGATCCTGCTGCGCCACCCCTTCGACCATACCAAGTCGCGCACCCTCAAGCGCAGTGAACTCTCACGCGTTGAACCGCTGCTGGAAGACATCATCCTGGACGGCGAGATCGTCTACGACCTGCCCAGCCTGGATGAGATCCGCACCAAACGCGAGAGCGACTTACAAAAGCTCTACCCCGGTGTGAAGCGGTTGGTCATCCCGCACAACTATCACGTCTCCCTCTCGCAAAAGCTGTGGGACCTGAAACACACCCTCATCCTGCAGGCGACCCACGGAGAAGCCTGATCAATCCTGTGAGATCACATAAATGAACCTGTACTCCGAGGCGCATCCAGATTTCCGTAAATTGGTCGATCTGAGTGCGCCTTTGGAGGTTTTAGGGGATTCTTTTCAATTCACTGAAGGTCCGGTCTGGCACGCGCACGAAAACTGCCTTTACTTCTCGGACATCCCAGCCGACAGCCTCTATCGCTACACGGACGAACATGGCGTGCAGCTCGTGCACAAACCGAGCGGTTTCAGCAACGGGCTCACCCTCGACGCGCAGGGTAATCTCATCGCCTGCGAACACCGTACGCGCGCCATCACTCGCTATGCAGTTGATGAGAAGCACATCCTCGCCAGCACCTACCATGGTAAACGCCTCAACTCGCCCAATGACCTGGTCATGACCCGCAGCGGTACTATCTATTTCAGCGACCCCATCTATGGGCTGCGCGCGGGCAACGGCGGTCCGGCAGAAGCCGAACTGGATTTCCAGGGCGTCTACGCCTACCGCGATGGATGGGATGAACCACGATTAGTATGCGCTGATCTTGAGCGCCCCAATGGCGTCGCCCTGACGCGCGATGAAAGTACCCTATTGGTCGTTGACACGGTCAAACAACACATCCGCAGTTTTGCCATCCAGGCGGATCATAGCCTGCGCGGCGGACAGGTCATCGCTGAACTGTGGGGAGAGGGTGAAGGGCGGCCTGATGGGCTCAAGCTGGACAGGCAGGATAATATCTTCTGCACCGGACCTGGCGGCATCTGGGTCTTGCGCGCCGACCTGCGCTACCTGGGCAAGATCAACCTCCCCCAGAAAACAGCAAACCTCGCCTGGGGAGGCGAGGATGGCAGGTCACTCTATATTACTTCCAGCCAATTTTTATATCGCCTGCGCGTGAATACGAGCGGACGATCACCACTGGCTAAGTAAATTCAACGTCTCTTCTTATCGCGGTATACAACCTCGTCGATCCACTCGCGTGACTGCTTCGGATCGGCTTTCTTCTCCTCTTTCTTGGGCAGGAACAACTGCAGGATCGACAGCAAGCAGCCAATATTGTCACTCAAAGAGGATGTTTCCTTGGGCGGCTCCTCTACTGGCGCTTCAACATGTGGTTCTTCCACGGGAACCGTTGGTGGAGTACCAGTATTTGCATCACCGGGATCGTTTTGTACAGGTTCGCTCGCGACAGGTGGTTCTTCCACCGGCACTGGTTCCGGCTCAACTTCCTCAACCGGATCAGGCTGCGGTGCTGGCGCAGGTTCGGTTGGAGTTGGAGGCGTTACGACGATCGGTTCCTCTTCTTCTTCGGGCTGTGTCTCCACACTTCCCTGCGGCAGGAATCGCTCGCGCAGATCGTCCAGCGACCCGGCGAACCAGTTCAGATCCACCGAAGCCTTGATGCCAGGGATGCGCCCGCGGTCGGAATATTGCCAGAAATCCCAAGCACCCCAGGGGTAAATGGGAGCCGGCCATTGGCTGGTGTAGCGCGCCATCCACAGCGGATATTCCGCTGCCCAATCAACATCGCTCAGGCGTTCGTAGGTCATGTAGGGGCGCCAGAAACCGCCGCTGGTGTAGATGAGCGGTTTTCGTCCGGTCAGGGTGTGTACGGTCTCGACGAAGCTCTTCACCTTGCGCACCAGCTTCGAGCCCTTGCAGCCCGCCACTTCCAGGTCGAGCACCAGGGGCAGGCTGTTCACCTCGCCCACCGTATCGCAGAATGCTTCTGCCTGGTGGATGGGATCGATATGCGTGCGGAAGAAATGGTATGCACCCCAGGGAATGCCATTATCGACAGCGCCCTGGCGATTGATCTCGAATTTCACATCCACGTGCAGGGTGATCTTCTTGTCGGGGAACTCGGTCGCCTTGATGAAAGCGAACTTGACGCCCGCCTCGCGCACCTTCTTCCAGTCGATCTCGCCTTGCCAGTGTGATATATCAATGCCGGGTATCATGCTCACCTCTTCAGCAATCCTTCTTTAGCCAGGTACTTCAATTCGCTCAGGTTACCATTGAACCAGTTCATGCCCACATTACCGCTAATACCCGGGATCTTGGACTGGTACGAGAACTGCCACAGCGCCCATCCCGCCCATGGGAAAAGCTGGGCTGGCCAATCCATGCCCGGTTCATCGATCCACAGCGGGTATTCGCAGGTCCATTCCACCGTCGCCAGGTATTTGCGCCAGTAGGTATTGGACGTGTAAATGAGCGCTCTTTTTCCGCAGCGCTTCTCCACGTTTTCCAGGAAGGTCTGCAATTTCGCTTCCAGAATGGAGCTGGTGGTGCTGTACAGCTCAAGGCAAACGACCGGGGGCAGATCCTCGCTGGCGATAGCCGCCTGCTGGAGGAAATGATCCACCTGCTGGGCAGCGTCCTGTCCCGGATTAAGCCAGTGATACGCTCCTGTCAGGAGCCCATTCTGTTTTGCGCCGCTGCGGTTCTGTGCATAGCTCGGCACCGCTTCTGTGGTGCCTTCGGTGCATTTGAAATAGGCAAAACGGACATGGTTCTTGGCGACATCCGCCCAGGAAGCAACCGTATTTTTTTCTGAGACATCAATTCCTATGATCATGCTTAATATATTGCACTTTTCATGCCAGATAGACCCAGTTTCTTGGAATAATCCAATAGGAAGTTAATATTTATCCGTTATAATACAGTTCAATTCGGGGATGATAGGCTTCGACGGAGGAGGCTGATCCCGGACTGCGAGCTGAGAGGTACCGACCTCATTAAATCAGTACACCAAACAAGTGCCAAACGCACAAACTATGCAACCCTTCCATTAGCTGCTTAGTCAGTTGATAAGGGTTCATGATCTAGAACTAGATCACGTTTGCCCATCCCGTTCTCCGGTCGGTGATGGAGCAAACGCCACAAGACCGGAGTGCCGTTTGGAACGCCGCGCTCCATGCGAAAGAAAGCTTTCGGGCTTTAGCGGCTGGTTGGAGGCAGGGTTGGGTGATTTACCCTCCTTCAACAAGACAAACAATCACCTACGCTCGTAGACGTTCGAGGCTCTAATCTTTCGGACGCGGGTTCGATTCCCGCCATCTCCACCATAGGACCAGGCACCCATTCGGGTGCCTTTTTTTATTACGAAATTGAGTCTACCTACAAAACCTTACAAATGAAACCCTTCAGATATTCACCCTCCGGAAAGTGCAGACAGACGGTGTGGTCGCGGCTCTGGAAGAGACGCTCTTCGATCACGACCTGCCTTCCGGCGTCGGCTGCCGCGCCGCCCAGGATCTTCTGGAAGAAATCGGCGCTGATTCCGCCCGAACACGAGAATGTCACCAGCCGGCCGCCCGGGTTGAGCAGCTGCATCGCCAGCAGGTTGATATCCTTATAGCCGCGCGCGGCGCGCTGCGCCATGCTGCGCGTGGGGGCAAACTTGGGCGGGTCGAGGATGATCACGTCATATTGCTGCCCTGCCTCGCGCTGTTCGCGCAGATACTGGAACACATCCGCCACCACCAGCTCATGCTGCGTGTACTCCGGGAAGTTCAACTGGCAGTTCTCGCGCGCCAATTCCACCGCTTCGGCGGAGGAATCGACCGATATCACCTGGCTGGCACCACCCTTGATGGCAGCCGCGCTGAATGCTCCGCTGAAGCAGAAGCAGTTCAACACGCGGCAGTCCTGCACATAGGGGATGATCTTCTGGCGGTTCTCGCGCTGGTCGAGGTAGAAGCCGGTCTTCTGTCCGCTGCGGATGTCCACCTTGAACTGCAGCCCGTGCTCATCGATCAGGATGGGTGCCTCGGGTTCCTCGCCCAGCAGCAGTCCGCTGTGCTGGGTTAGTCCCTCCAGTGCGCGCACTTCCACATCCGAACGCTCATACAACGTGCGGGCATGGGTCTCCTCCTGCAGGATGCGCGCGATGGTCTCCTTCCAGTGCTCCACCCCCGCGGTGAGGCTCTGCAGCACCAGGGCGTCCGCGTAGCGATCCACCACCAGACCGGGCAGATGATCGCTCTCCGCGTTTACCAGGCGATATGCATTTGACCCAATCTTCTCTCGCAAGGAAATGGCTATGCGCAGTTTGTTTCTGAAGAACGAATCGTCCACTTCCTCCTGCGCATCCCAGGTCCACATGCGCGCACGGATCTTGGATGCCGGGCTGAAGGCTGCCTTCCCCAATATGGTGCCGCTGCTGTCGCGCACCAGCACCGTCTCCCCCATTTCCGGTTCGCCCACCACCTGGTAGATGGCGCCCGAATAGACCCACGGGTGCCCCTGCCGGATGGGCTTCTCCCGCCCGGGTTTCAATATGATCGCTTTTTCACTCATTTTGGTTGTACCAGTTCCTTCAATCCATCCTCGTCCAGGATGGGAATGTTCAATGCCTGCGCTTTGTCAAACTTGGAGCCCGGTGACTCTCCGCACACCAGGTAGCTGGTCTGCTTGCTGACCGAGCCAGTCACCTTGCCGCCGTGCGCGCGGATGAACTCCGTCGCCTGGCTGCGGCTCATGTTCGGCAGCGTGCCGGTGATGACAAAGGTCAATCCCGTCAATTGCTGCTGCGCGGGAGCGTTCTGCTCCGCCGTGGGATACACACCCACCTGCTTCAATTTCTGCAGGAGCTGCTGGTTGCGCGGGTTGGCGAACCAGTCCAGGATCGCCTGGCTGATGTTGGGTCCAAAACCCTCCACCGCTTCCAGGTCTTCATATTTCGCTAAAGCAAGCGCGTCCAGGTCAGCAAAGCGCGCCGCCAGTTCCAGCGCCGCCACCTCGCCCACTCCACGCATCCCCAACGCCGCGATCAAGCGCGCCAGAGGCTGCTCTTTGGAAGCTTGAATGGCATCCAGCAGGTTGCGCGCTTTCTTCTCGGCGAATCCTTCCAGTTTGAGCAGGTCCTCCATCTGCAATTGATAGAGGTCTGCCACATCCCCCACCAGTCCGTTCTCGACCAAATCTTTCACGATGCGGATACCCAATCCGACGATGTCCATGGCGCCCTTCGAGACGAAGTGCTCCAGGTTGCGGATTAGCTGTTCCGGGCAGGCGGCGTTCACACAGTACCAGGCGACCTCGCCCTCAATGTGTTCGGTCGGCTCGCCGCAGCTCGGGCAGCGCTCCGGCGGGACGAATTCCCGTTCGGAACCGTCGCGCACATCCAGGATGGGCCCGATCACATACGGGATGACGTCCCCGGCGCGCTTGACGCGCACCCGGTCGCCGACCCGGATGTCCTTGTCACGGATGTAGTCAAAATTATGCAGGGTGGCTTGCTTCACGATCACCCCGCCGATCTCGACCGGCTCCAACACCGCGTAAGGGGTCAGCACTCCCGTGCGCCCCACGTTGACGCGGATATCATTCACCCGCGTGGTGGCTTCCTTGGCGGGGAACTTGAGGGCGATGGCGCCGCGCGGGTCCTTGCCCACAAAGCCCAAACCCTCCTGCACCGCCAGGTCATCCACCTTGATCACCAGCCCGTCGATCTCGTAGGGCATGTCCTCGCGCTTCTCCTGCCACTCGTCGCACACCGCCAGCACATCCTGTATGCTCTCGCACAGGCTGACGTGCTCGGTCACCGGGAAGCCCAGATCGCGCAGGTATGCCAGCAGATCCCACTGCGTTGCGGGCATATCTCCATCTGTAGCGACGATGGCATAGGTCAGCAGCGTGAGTGGGCGTTGGGCTGTCAGGCTCGAGTCGAGCTGGCGCAGTGCTCCCGCCGCGGTGTTGCGCGGGTTCTGGTAGGTTTTCAATCCTTGTTCTTCAAGCTGCTTGTTGAGAGCTTCGAAATCATTCAATGTGATGAAAGCTTCACCGCGCACCACCAGGTTGGCGGGTGCCACAGGCCCATCGGTAGCGATCGGGATGTGCAGCGGTAGGGCGCGGATGGTGCGGATGTTATCTGTGATATCCTCACCCACCTCACCATTCCCGCGCGTTGCGCCGCGCGTGTAGATGCCGTTCTCATAATGCACCACCACCGTCAGCCCGTCAAACTTCGGTTCGACCACGAAGCGGCTGGTGCGCACGCGCTCATCCAGTTTGGCGATGCGCTCGAACCACTCTACGATATCATCGTTCGAGAAGGCATTCGCCAGGCTCAGGATGGGATTGGGATGGCGCGTCTTCTCAAAGCGCTCGGCTGGAGATGCTCCCGCGCGCTGTGAGGGCGAATCAGGCGTGATCCATTCCGGATGCTGCCCCTCGATCTCCTTCAAACGCTTCAGCTTGCGGTCAAATTCCACGTCACTGATGACCGGGTCATCCAGGACGTGATAACGATAATTATGGAAGCGCAGCTCTTTTTTGAGCTCTTCCAACTCGGAATACAGGTTTTTTTCGTCCATTAACGGTATTATAGCAATGAAAGCTTTTTCACTGGGAGTGGAAAAAACTTTTGCTTTTCTTTTACGTATATAATAAATGACGATCGATTTGCACATATAAAACGGAGGTACCATGAAAGCAGGCAAGATAATTCTTTTTGTAATTGCCGCAGTTTTGATCTTTTTCGGTGTGATCTTTCTCCTCTCTATTTCATCCAACGGCGACCTGAGCCTGGCGATCTACGCGGGCATTTTCATCGTGGTCGCTTTCGTGCTCATCTTCCTGGCTACCCGCATCAAGAAGCCCACGGAGGAGACCACCAACGTTACCCTCAACATCGACCTTCCCGGCGGTGTCGGTATGGACACCATCAAGTGCAAGTCCTGTGGCTCACCCCTCGCCGAATCCGACATCAAGATGGTGAACGGGGCGCCCATGGTGACCTGCTCTGCCTGTGGTACGTCTTACCAGTTGACCGAAGAACCCAAGTGGTAATTGTCTAAAAAGCTCAAGAAAGGATTGTTAGGAATGAAGAACTTCAAGCGTGTCACCTTCGCGCTTTTGATCGCTGCACTGCTGACCGTATTCTCACCTGTCTATGCGCAGGATTACTATTTTCAAGTACCCAGCATGTACGCGGATGTATACATCAACGAGGACGGCACCGCCTCCATCGAATACCTGATCACCTTCCAGAATGAACCCGGCGCTCATATCATCGATTACGTTGACATCGGTATGCCCAACTCAAATTTTGAGTGGAGCAGCATCACCGCCACCATCGACGGGCAGCCCATTACGGATATCGAGTCCTCCCCCTATGTGAAATATGGCTTTGCGCTCGGTCTAGGTTCCAATTCCATCCCGGCTGGGAGCAGCGGCACGGTCTACGTGCGCGTGGATGTGGTGCGCGATATGCTCTTTTTGGCTTCCGCACAGGAAGAAGAGCCCTACGCAAGCTTCAATTTCGCACCAGTGTGGTTCGACAAGGATTACACCACCGGCAGCACCGACCTGACCGTCACCCTGCACATGCCTCCCGGTCTGACCGATGAGGAACCGCGCTACATCACCCCCAAGAAATTCCCCGGCGATGATGAGCCCCTTGCTGGCTACGACGAGGAAGGACGCATCGTCTACCAGTGGACCAGCCCGGACGCCAACCCCTACACGCAGTACACCTTCGGCGCCACCCTGCCCGCCCGCTACGTTCCCGAAACCACCGTTTCCGAGGATATGGTGGTCACCTTCGACAGCGGCTCGATCTTCGATGCATTGCTGCCCATCTGCTGCTTCGGCGGTTTCTTCGGTCTCTTCATCCTGATCATCGTGGTGGCGATCAAGTCCTCCAAGAAACGCAAACTGAAATACCTGCCCCCCAAGATCTCGGTCGAGGGACTGGGCATCAAGCGCGGTCTGACACCCATCGAAGTGGGCATCCTCATGGAACAGCCCATGGACAAGATCCTGACCATGATCCTCTTCGCGACCATGCAGAAAGAAGCTGCAGAGATCATCAAGCGCGAACCGCTGGAGGTCAAGGTAGAAGAAAAATTACCCGAAGACCTGCGCCCCTACGAAAAGGAATTCCTGGAGGCTTTCCGCCTCAAGGATAAACGCGCCCGCACGCGCGCGCTGCAAAACATGATGGTCACATTGGTCAAGAGCGTCTCAGAAAAGATGAAAGGCTTCAGCCGCAAGGAGACCCTGGCCTTCTACAAGGACATCATGGAAAAAGCCTGGAAACAGGTGGAAGATGCGGATACACCCGAGGTGAAGGGCGAACGCTACCAAGAGCAGATGAGTTGGACCATGCTCGATAACGATTACGACCAGCGCACACGGCGCGTGTTCGGCACCGGTCCGGTCTTCATGCCCTGGTGGTGGTGGCGCGCCGACCCGACCATGTCCCGCACCACGCGTTCGGCGACATCCACGGTCGCATCCGCCACGAAAGCCGCTGGCGGCAAGGCACCCAGTGCCGGATCACGCACCACAACCGTGCGCATCCCGCGCCTGGCTGGCTCCAACGCTGCCGCTTCGGTGGTGGGCACCGTGCAAGCCTTCTCGGCTGGCGTGGTCGGCAACCTGACCAACTTCACCGACCGCATCACCAACAAGACCAACCCGCTCCCCAAGAGCAGCTCTTCCGGGAAATCCTTCCGTTCATCCAGCGGCGGCGGCAGACCTTCCTGCGTCTGCGCGTGTGCCTGCGCCTGCGCCGGCTGCGCCTGTGCCTGTGCTGGTGGAGGTCGCTAAGACGGGACAAAGCCTGTTATGCTTTTTTCAAAGAAAACCAAGAACAAAATAGCAGAGCCGGGTATCTACCATTACCTGCGCTCTGCTGATGATCAGAAGAAACGCATCCATCTGCGCATTGATCCGGATGGCTACGCCACCCTGCTCATCAACGCCAACAACATCTATCATTTCAACCCCAGCGCGGCGCTGATGGCAAAGGGTTTTCTCGATAAATTACCGGATGAGGAGATCGTCCACTCGCTGGCGCACACCTACCGCGTCAAGAAGGAGCAAGCCAGCACAGATTACGCTGCCTTCAAAGCCCAGTTGGAATTGATCGTCTCCCCCACCGAGAACGCCTGCCCCTTCTGTGACCTGAACGTCGAGGTGGAAGCGCCCTTCTCCAAGCAGCCCTCCGCCCCCTACCGCATGGACCTGGCGTTGACCTACGCCTGCAACAACGATTGCGCGCACTGCTACAACGTCAAACAGCGCCATCTCAAATCGCTTTCCATCGAAGAATGGAAACAGGTGCTGCAGAAAGTATGGGACGTGGGCATCCCGCATGTGGTCTTCACCGGCGGCGAACCCACCCTGGTGCCCTACCTGCCGGAGCTCATCCAGCATGCCGAGCATCTGGGGCTCATCACAGGGCTCAACTCCAACGGCAGGCTGCTCAAGGATGCCGCCTTCGTGGACGAGCTGGTATCCGCGGGATTGGATCACGTCCAGATCACGCTCGAGTCGCACGACGCCGCCATCCACGACAAGATGGTGGTTGCGCCCGGCGCCTGGAAAGAGACCGTACAGGGCATTCGCAACGCGCTTGTCACGCGCCTGTTCGTGATGACCAACACCACCCTCATCCGCAGCAACAGCCCCTACCTGGCGCAAACGCTCTCCTTTTTAGCAGAGTTGGGCGTGCCGACAGTGGGCTTGAACGGGCTCATCCACTCGGGGCGCGGCAAGAACTTCGGCGAGGAATTGCACGAAAGCGAACTGCCCGCGCTGCTGACCATCGCGCAAGACATGACCGCGCGCGCCGGCCAGCGCCTGATCTGGTATACGCCCACCCAGTACTGCCATTTTGACCCAATCCAGATGGGATTGGGCGTGAAAGGCTGCTCCGCCGCGCTCTATAATATGTGTATAGAACCCAATGGCGATGTGCTGCCCTGCCAGTCCTACTACAGCCCGCTGGGCAATATGCTCAAGGACAAATGGAGGTCCATCTGGGAGCACGACCTGGCGGTCAGCATCCGCGAGAAGCGCTTTTTGCCGGACGCATGCCGTACATGCGGTCTGCTCGAGACGTGCGGCGGCGGCTGTCCGTTAGCGATGAGTGAAAAGGCTGCGGTTGACCCGCAGGTGATCATGCAAGTTTAGACCTTTGGGAGGGTCCATGTTCAACAAGATCAAAGAATCAATCGATAAACTGCTCAGCCCCATCAAACCGGTTCCGGTCGGAGCGTACCAGTTCCAGGGCACCAAGGACAGCCAGGTACCGTACCGCCTCAACCTGCGCGTTGAGCCCAGCGGCGACGGCATCCTCATCATCGATGCCAGCACCGTGCTGCACCTCAACCGCACCGCGGCGGAATACGCCTATCACCTGGTGCAGCAGACTCCCCCCGCGCAAGCCGCCCAGGCTGTCGCGGAGAAATATGATATCAGCCCGGAAGATGCCCAGCAGGATTTCGAGGAGTTCATCGAGCGCCTGAACACACTCATTGAGACCCCCGATCTCGACCCGGTCACCTTCCTGGATATGGAGCGCGTGGCGCCCTACTCTAAGAAATTGAGCGCCCCCTACCGCCTGGACTGCGCCCTCACCTACCGCGTGTCCGAAAAAGCCGCGCAGACCAGCGCCCCCACCGAGCGCGTCACCCGCGAATTACAGGGCGAGGAATGGATGACCATCCTCGAGAAAGCCCAGCAAGCCGGTATCCCGCACGTGGTCTTCACCGGCGGTGAACCCACCCTGCGAGAGGACCTGCCCGCCCTGATCGCCAAGACCGAAGAACTGGGCATCGTCAGCGGTCTGCTGACCGACGGCTTGCGCTTTGAAGATGCTGCTTATATGAAGACCATCCTCGACAGCGGCCTGGATCACATCATGCTGCTGGGCGACGGGGATGACAAACGCTTCTGGAAAGCTTTCAAGAACCTGATGGACGACGACATTGCCGTCACCGTGCACCTGACCGTGAGCGCGGAAAACCAGGCTGCCCTACCCGAGATGATGGAAAAGCTGGCCAAGGGCGATTTGCAGTCACTCTCTCTCAGCGCAGCGGACGAAGGTCTGCAGGAACGCTTGCAGGAACTGCAGGACGTCGCCATCCAGCTTGGCTTGTCGCTGGTGTGGGACCTGCCCGTGCCCTACTCGCAGTGCAACCCCATCGCGCTCGAGCTGCAGCAAGGCGGTGAGCGCCTGGCGAAAGGAGCCGGCAACGCCTGGCTATACGTCGAGCCGGACGGGGACGTGCTGCCCGCCCAGGGCATCAACCGCGTGCTGGGCAACTTCCTGACCGACCCCTGGTCTGCCATCTGGAAGAAACGCTAGGAGCAGCCGGTGAACTTCAACCCGCGATTCTGGCACAAGCGTTTCAGCCAGCAGGCTGGCTGGACCCGGGAAGTTCGCCGTTATATATTCCGCAGATTACGCATACAAGAAAAAGACCCCGTCCTGGAGGTGGGCTGCGGCACGGGCGCCGTGCTGCAGCAGCTGCAGAAGGACGGTATCCGCCGCATCTACGGCGCGGATATCGCCCTGCCGGGCTTGTTCTTCGCGCGCGGTAAATCGCCCTATAGGCGTCTGCTGTGTGCGGATGGCGTGCAACTTCCCCTCATGAGCGATCATTTCGAGGTTTGTTTCTGCCACTATCTGCTGTTGTGGACCGCTGACCCGGTCGCCATCCTGCGCGAGATGAAGCGCGTCACCCGCCCCGGCGGGCATCTGGTGCTGCTGGCGGAGCCGGACTACGTACAGCGCGAGGATCACCCGGCGCAACTGCAGCCGCTGGGCGAATTGCAGAATATGGCGCTGCTGGCGATGGGCGCCCAGATCGACATCGGCAGCCGCCTGCGCGCGTTGATGGAAGATGCGGGCTTAGGGGAGATCCACGTCAGCATGCTTAAACCCGCCACCCCGCACCACCGCTCTGAGAAGGATGAGGCGCTGGAATGGCAGGTGATCGCCTACGACCTGCAGCAGCTGGTCGAGCTGGGCCACCTGCAGCCCGAGCGCGTGGCGCACTATGAGCAGTTGGAGAAGAACGCGCGCGAGGAAGGCACGCGTCTGCTGCACATCCCAACTTATTTTGGCTGGGGCAGAAAATCCTGAATTTTGGGCAAATCCCTTTCTTGATTGGGAAGATGATGATATAATCTCTCTCGTTCGGGGCGTGGCGCAGTCCGGTGTAGCGCGCTTGCATGGGGTGCAAGAGGTCGGAGGTTCAAATCCTCTCGCCCCGA
>NPIF01001637.1_pt1 | contig 13614 bp, 16 predicted proteins | sample 8637461 | NCBI WGS metagenome assembly NPIF01 (sample SAMN07420641, study PRJNA396082) | bioreactor metagenome | isolation source: sample BR12 brine-fed electro-methanogenic bioreactor BR | place: Japan: Kochi | collected 2016-12-09
ATTTCGTTACGCAGATCCACCAGGGAATCGGTCGGGGCGCAAGGGAAATAGCCTTCTTTGTGACGGGGCTTGTAACCGAGGTTCGGGTACTCTTCGCGGCCGGTGTTCCAGATACCTTCACTGCTGTCAACAGAGTAGAAAGACTGGTTGGCGCTCGATGCATAGCGCACATCGTCAAAGATGAAGAATTCGGGCTCGGGGCCAAAGAAGGCGGTGTCGCCAATGCCGGTGGACTTGAGATAGGCTTCGGCTTTTTGGGCGATAAAACGGGGGTCGCGGGTGTAACCTTCCTTGGTGATAGGATCGTAAATGTTGCAGATCAGACTCAAGGTGGTCATTTCAACAAACGGGTCGATCATGGCCGTGCTGGGGTCGGGAATAATGGCCATGTCGCTGTTGTGGATCGGCTGCCAACCACGGATCGAGGAACCGTCGAAGCCAAGACCGTCTTCAAAGACCTCTTCATCAAGTTCGCTGATCGGCGTGGTAAAGTGTTGCCAGACACCGACAAAGTCAAGAAACTTGTAATCGATCATCTGAACATTTTTTTCCTTGGCAAATTGAATTACTTCTTGTGGCGTCATTGCGCTACTCCTTTAGATTTTTTAAAAAGATTCCAGAACCACACCCGGAGAGGCTTCACCGGCTTGATAAGTTTGGACCTACAAGGCATCTGCACCGCTTTCGCCGGTACGGATGCGAATGACTTCTTCGATATTCGAGACAAAAATCTTGCCGTCACCAATGCGACCGGTACGGGCCGCCTCGGAAATCACTTCCACCACCTTGGCAGCCATATCGTCCTGGACAATGATTTCCATTTTGATTTTGGGAATAAAATCGACTACATATTCCGCGCCGCGATATAGCTCCGTGTGGCCTTTCTGGCGTCCAAAGCCTTTCACTTCACTCACCGTGATTCCCTGAATGCCACTTTCGCTCAGCGCTTCTTTAACTTCATCGAGTTTAAAGGGTTTAATAATCGCTTCAACCTTTTTCATCTTTTTACCTCCGGAATATGCGTAATTTGCTTGGGAATAACGGACAGCCGGGACTTCTTCAAGCAACGGTGTCTGACATGAGCAATTCTCTTGCCAAAACAGAAGAACATCTCAAATTCAAGAGACAACAGGCCGAATTAACAGTATTTTTCTAAATATAACACACGCCGGGCCGGATTTTTCTGTAAACCAGCCCAGACCAACTGATTGTTTTTTGGGCAAAGCCCCGAGGCAGGTGATGGATCTTTATGCAGGCCTTGCATTTATTTTAAAAATACAGCAATCCCTTCCGTAAACAGGACCCTTGCCTTGTGCACACAATACAGCCAATCTTTCGTTCAAGATCGAAAAAAGAGGGCCCCCAGGCCTCCCCTGCCCTGTGCCCACTCCTTGAACAGTTGCCACTCCTGCTCGAAGTTCGGTGTTAGAACGCCACTGCCCACTATTCGATCAATCTCTGCCGCAGAATAAAAACAGACGGCTTCGATCTCCTCCGGATTGAAAACTATGCCACCATCGTAGCAGGTCCAATAGGTCGCGACATTTTCCGATTCGAAGGCATTGCGGTGGGGATAGGAATACAAAAACTCCAAGGACTGATCGACGATCCCCAGTTCTTCGGCCATTTCCCGCAGAGCGGCCTGCAGATATTCCTCCCCGGCATCCAGATGCCCGCCCACACTGGTATCCCAGCGACCCGGCTGCACATCCTTGTGCCTGGAACGTTTTTGCAGCAGAAGCTCGCCGGCGGGGTTAAACACCAGCACGTGGGCAACCCGGTGGATCAAACCCGGATCGCCGTGGCAGGCTGAGCGCGGTGCCCGACCAATCACCCGATCCTGTTCGTCGACAATGTCAAAAAGTTCTTCCATGGAATTGAATCTTTCGGATTATTTCCGATCAAAAAACGGACTTTTTCCGCTGACAGACAGGGGGATACCATAGGCCAGGGCCATGTCGGGGCCGAGCATGTTGAGTTCCAGCGCGGCCTTTCCGGCGGAATACATAATGCGATTGTCCACCCGCAGATCGGCGGCACGACTGACAGCTGATCCCAGGGCGATACCCAGATCGCCGCTGTTAAACGCGCAGACCCCGCCGGAATCCATGAGAGCCCGACAGTCGGTAAATCCGCAAAACCCGCAATTGGGAAGCCCTATGGGTTCTTTTCGGCTGCCGATCAGAACCAGCACAGGCGATTCTTCGATATTCCGCGCGTCTCTTTCAAAAAAGGCCACCCCGTCACGTCGGGCGATCTCCTTCATGGTATCGGTCAGCCGAATCTTTTCCCCGCCACTGATAATAGCGGTGGTCAGCAGATCTATGCCCCGGGCCTTGGGCGCGGTACGGGCCGCGATACATAACTGCCTGGCGACCTCGAGCAGAGACTGGATCTCAGATTCAATATTCAGATGCAACATAAGAGCTCTCCTAAACGAACAGCAGGACGCATGGTCAGGCCGCAGGACCCTTGGCTAAAACACCGGCTGCTTTCGCCAATAGAGGCACTATTTCAACCGTCAGGGCGAAAATGATTTTTTTGCAGCCAGGCAAGAACCAGAGACTGCAATGGCTGCTCCCCCGTTTCAATAAATTCGTAACGAACCTGCACCAGAGGCTTGTTCAAAGACAATAATCGCTGCAGATCGACAGGAGTCGCTGACAATACCAGATCGCAGTCCACCGCGTCCAGGGTCCGGTGCAGATCTTCCAGTTGTGTCGGATTGTAGCCCATGGCCGGCACCACCTGAGTCAGATGGGGCCAATCCCGATAAGTATCCCGTAAACTTCCCTGGGCGTCCGAGCGGGGATCGACAATCTCGCCGACGCCATAGCGACGAGCCGCGACCATTCCCGCGCCGTAAGCCATGCCGCCATGGGTGACAGTCGGCCCGTCTTCCACCACCACCACTTTTTTACCCTGCAGAAGCGCGGGATCATCCAGATGCAACTCCAGCCGTCCTTCGATAACCGGTGCCTGCGGATTGCAGGCACGGACATTGTCCCGCACCGTCGTCAACTGGTGCGAAGTGGCCTCATCGACCTTATTGATTACCACTATATGGGCCCGGCGCAGATTGACCAGTCCGGGATAGTAACCAATCTCATCACCGGCCCGCAGAGGATCGACCATCACCAGCTCCAGATCCGGCCGGAAAAAAGGCGTATCGTTATTTCCCCCGTCCCAGACAAGCACATCCCCGGCCTGCTCCGCCTCGGCGAGAATGGCCGCGTAATCCACACCGCAAAACACGCAGACCCCCAATTTGAGCAAAGGCTCGAACTCTTCCCTTTCCTCAAGGGTCCAGCGGGATTGCTGCAGATCCCCTTCCGACGAAATCCGCTGCACCGCCCTCCCCTGCAGATCCCCATAGGCCATGGGATGCCGCACCACCACCGGTCGTCGGCCCTGCTGCACAAGAAGCCGGCACAGAAACCGTACCAGCGGACTTTTGCCGCAACCGGTCCGCACGGCACAGACCGACAGCACCGGCACCCGGGCCTGCAACAAAGTCTGCTCCGGGGCAGGCAGGGTAAATTGTGCTCCCAGAGCCAGCACCTGCGAGGCAAGGACCATCAACTGTTGATGAGAAATGTCGCTGTACGAAAAAACCACCTGCACCTCGCCTGCCGCCAGCAACGAGGGCAATGCTGCTTCGCCGACGATAGGAATCCCTTCGGGATAGTGGGGTCCGGCCAGCTCGGCGGGATAGCGACGGTCCTGCTGAAAGGGGATTTGCGCTGCGGTAAAGGCAAGCACTTCGATATCGGACCGATGACGAAACAGCACATTGAAATTATGGAAATCCCGGCCTCCGGCTCCCATAATCACGATCTTGCGGCGGATATGCTCCGGCGACCCCATTAGCGGCTGTCCTCATCGATCTGGGCTTTTTGCAGGCGGCCGCTGAAATCCCGGTAAATCACTTTGACCCGGGAATAGAAATCGATGGCGCCCATCCGCCCGCCACATTCGGGATGACCGGACCCGGAATGCTTAAACCCGCCAAAGGGCAACTGGATTTCGGCGCCGATGGTACTGGCGTTGATGTAGACCAGTCCGCTATCGATATCACCTTCGGCCCGGGCCGCATAATTGACGTCCCGGGTATAGATGGACGAGGACAATCCATAACAACTTCCATTGACCAGTTTGACGCCGTGCTCATAGTCGGCACAGGGCATAACCGCCACTACCGGGCCGAAGATCTCCTCCTGCACGATACGCATTTCGGGGCGGGCTCCAGCAAAAACCGTCGGCCGCACAAAAAAACCCTGCTGTAGAGCCCCCTCCGATGCCCGTTTACCCCCGCAGAGGAGTTCGGCCCCTTCTTCCTGGCCGATTTTTATATAATCGAGGACCTTGGTCATCGCCGCTTCGTTGATCAACGGACCCACATCGGTTTCCGCCAACATCCCGTCGCCCAGACGCAAAGCCTGCGCCGCTTTCACCAGGCGGGATACAAACGCCTCATAGACCGGCTGCTCAACAATAACCCGGCTGGCCGCCGTACAACGCTGACCGCTAGTGCCGAAAGCTCCCCACAGTACGCCCTGCAGGGCCAGGTCGAGATCGGCGTCCTTGAGAATCAGAATGGCGTTTTTGCCCCCCATCTCCATGGCAATGGGCCGGTGCAGCTCCGCCGCTTTCCGCGCCAGGGCCTCCCCCACCGCCGATGACCCGGTAAAAGAGATCCCGTCCACTTCGGGATGGCAGGCCAGATAGTCTCCGATCTGCCGACCCGGCCCCATCACCAGATTGAGCACCCCGCAGGGCAGCCCCGCTTGTTCGAGAATCTCAACCAGCGAGGCGGCGCAGAAAGGACTGTCCGAAGAGGGCTTGAACACCGCCGTGTTGCCGCAAATCAGGGCACTAAAGATTTTCCACACTGGAATCGCCACCGGGAAGTTCCAGGGCGTAATCAATGCAAAAAGCCCATGAGGTACACGAATCGATTTACCGTCTTTGTGGGGCAGCTCGCAGGGCACGGTTTCCCCCACCAGACGCCTGCCCTCCCCGGCCATGTAATAGGCCATGTCGATGGCTTCCTGAATATCGCCCAGCCCCTCGGAATAGACCTTGCCCATCTCCCGGGTGACGATTTTAGCCAGTTCGGGTTTCGCATTCCGCAGCAATTCCGCCGCCCTGTAGAGGATTTCCGCCCGCTTCGGCGCCGGCATCTGCCGCCAGGCTGGAAACGCTTTTCGAGCCGCAGCCACCGCCTTGTCCACATCTTCTTTGGTCGAGAGGGGATACCCCGTAATGACCTCGGAAGTACGGGAGGGATTGACACTCTCAGCGTATTCGCCGTGGATCGGCGCCACCCATTCCCCAGCTATAAAATTAGTGATCCGGGTCATAATCGACCTCCCTGTATAGATACAGCCTAAAACCGTTGCCACGCCTCGATACAGCATAGCAAAACGACGGTTTACCGCAATGAAAGCTGGTACATCAGGCGCCCGACCGGTGGGACACAAGGTTCTGCATAGGGAGTTAATTTATCGGAAGGAAGAAACTGATTCGTCTTTAAGGTCCATTGAAGGGGGGATGGTTCCGAGGCGACGGGTTCCTGAAAACAACCAGCGGTAACTGCAAAAGTTCCAGATCAGACTGGCAGCCGTCGCAACCACCTTGCCCAGATTAACCCAGACAACGGCGGAAGCAGGCAGCGGTTGCCAGGCCAGGGAGACCCATAAGTAAACGACCGTGCTGTTGATCAGCAGACCAACCAGCGTCAAGCTGAAAAACAGGCTTATTTCAGGCAGGGATGTGGCAGCCTGATTGCCAAAGGTCCATCGTTTATTCAAGACATAGCTGTTACTTGCGGCCAGAATAAAAGCCAGAGCATTGCAGCCAAACACGCGCCAGCCGACGGGGTAATGAAAAAGCCATAGCAAACCGTTCAGAGCTGCGAAATCTATCAGGGTGTTCACTATCCCCACCATGGCAAATCGCCTGAATTGCATCCTGCCCCCGCTCCTTTTATATTTGTTCTCTAATTATTTTTTTAAAAGTACCTAAATATTAGTATCCTACCAGCAGTTTTTGAACTTGCCATCCAAAATTATTTTATTTAATCTGTCCACAAGAAGGCTTAATCTTTTTTATGCCGATGTCGATTAGATAGATAAAAGTTCATCGCAAAAAACGCCCCAACGCTGCACCCGCTTGACACATTAGAATTAGAATCTATGCTCTAAGAAAAAAGAACCATATGGCATTTTTTAAGCACCTGCCGGAAAACAAGTGGACCAAATTATTGGACATTTTTAAATATTAGGATCGGATTTTATTGGACTTGTTCACCCATCCATTAGCCCCATGCCATCAATTCCGATCGCATGCGGGTCCAATCAGCCAAAGGAGGCTAACTATGAAAAAAATGCTGCTGAAAGCCAAGGAATTGTTGGTAAGTGAAGAGGGGGCCACGGCTACCGAATATGCCGTGATGCTGGCGCTGATTATTATTGTTGCGATTGGCGCTATTTCAGCTTTGGGTAACAAAGTAAACGATACGTTCCAGAACATTACTACCAAAATTAACAACCCATAATTATTGGCAGTGACTAAGTGTAATTCTTATTGCCCAGAGAAACAGCTTAATTAAAGAATACAATTGTTATCAGGAGGCAGTAGGCATGATCTACCGTGGCGGGCAAGATATACCGAGATACACCACCGGTCTAGTAGCCACGGTTTTGGCGTTCTATTTTATGCGCCAACAAGGTGGGGATTGGATTGTGCTGGCTGCCTCCTCGTTTCTTTTTCTCATTTGTGTGAGCGACACCCTCTTTTCCAAAATCCCTAATTTGTTCAATCTGGCCCTCCTGCTTTTTGCCTTTGGCTACCACACCCACCAATCCGGGTTGGCAGGGCTGCAGCTGGCATTGCTTGGCTTGCTGACAGGCCTGGCTCTTTTCCTGTTCCCTTTTTTGATGGGCGGCATGGGGGCCGGGGACGTGAAGGCCCTGGCGGCTCTCGGAGCCTTGCTGGGCCCATGGGTCATTCTGCAGGTTTTCCTTTATACCGGCCTCTGGGGAGGCCTCATGGGGCTTCTGCAATATCTGTTTGTACCGCAATTACGCCACAAGGCCATGCAATCGCTGCGTACTCTAATGGCATGTTTGCTTCCAGAACGAAGTATATCCGGCCAACCCGGGTATACCCTGCGGTTTCCCTATGCGGCAGCCATTGCCTTTGGTTATTACGCCTACCTTTCCTGGGGCGGGCTGTTCACCCATTTGAAAACACGATTTTGATTTCAATCTAAGCCCAGCCGACCCGGGCGCGGCTTTTTTCATGATACACAGTCACATGTGTTGCCGAAGGTGATTCAACACCTTTAATACGGCACCCTTATCTGGAGATGATTAGAGGAGGTTTGCATGAAAAAGTATGGCACCGTTATCGCTTTAGGGCTGGCCATTCTGTTCGGTGTCCTGGCCGTGNNCAGAGTCCGGCAACCGTCACCGTCGATCGGGGCGACAGCATGCCCGTGGCCGAGGTGGTCGTCGCCGCCACGGACCTGAGCATTGGCTCCCGGCTGACCAAAGAAAATCTTACTCTCACCAAATGGCCCCGCGCCAGCGTCCCCCGGGGATCTTTCAGCACTATCGAAGAGGTTGATGGCCGGGTCAACATCTCCAAGCTCGTCGCGGGCAATCCGGTTCTGGCCTCCGAACTGGCTGCCCCGGGCTCCGGTGCCGGCCTGGTGGCCGCCATCAAACCCGGCATGCGCGCCATGGCCATCCAAGTAAACGAAGTCACCGGGGTTGGCGGTTTTATCCTGCCCAACACCTTTGTCGATGTGATCTCCATCGAAGGAAAAGGACAACAGAAAAAGGCCAAGCAGCTGCTGGAAAAAGTCGAGGTTCTGGCCATCGCCCAGGAGACCTTTATCGAAGATGGCAAGCCGAAGGTGGTTCGGACCGTGACTCTGGAACTGACTCCGGAAGATGCCCAGAAACTGGCCCTCCAGACCAACGAGGGGGCCATTCAGCTGGTCTTGCGTAACACCCTGGATGAAAAAGAAGTCAAAAAACCGGTGGTTCGCGCGGCTCGCCCAGTACGGCGCCGGGTCTACACCCCCCCGCCGCCCTCCTTTGAGGTGGAGGTCATTCGGGGCGAAAAGGCGCCGGAAAAATACAATTTCAAGGGACAACCCTAATTTGCTGCCATTACCGATTGCGGTTTAACAGATCAGGAGGTCATTATGAACACCTATCGATTCCTTGCATCATCGATCCAACTGGCAGCATTCCTGTTTCTATGCCTGTGGGCAGGCCCGCTCTTTGCCGAAGACATCGAGCGCCTCAGCCTCGATGTCAATATCGGCGGCTCCGAAATGGTCGAGATTCGCGAACCGAGCCGTCGGATGAAAATTCTCATCTCCAACGAAGAAATTATCGGTGCCCGCCCTCTCAGGGCCAATCTGATCAACGTGTACAACCTGGGCAAAAAGGTCGGCTATTCCCGGGTCACGGTCTGGGACGAATCCCAGCGTGAAGTACGGGCCATCATCGATGTGAATGTGTCCCTCGATGTCACCCCGCTGAAACAGAAGTTGCACGAGTTTTACCCGACTCAAGATATTAAAGTTCATGCCTCCGAGTCGGGTATCGTTTTATCCGGCACGGTGTCGGGACCCGAGGTGATGGATCAGGTCCTGCGTCTGGCCCGCACCTTTCTCCCTCCCAAAGCGGAAGGAGAACGCAGCGAAGAGGGAACCGGCCAATCCGGCGACGGCATTACCAACCTGATGAGCGTTGGCGGTATTCAGCAGGTCATGCTGGAAGTTAAATTTGCCGAGGTGACCAGAACCTCAGGACGCGACCTGCAGGCCGCCTTCGGCTTTGACAATATCAAAAGCAGCCAGACCATTGCCGGAGGCGTCGGCGACCTCGATGTCAGCGCAGATGGCACCGCAACAAACGCCACCGCCGGCAGCCTGCTTCTTAATTTCGCCAATTTTGCCGACAATCCAGCCAATATTTTTGTCAACATCGATGACTTCACTGCGGCCCTGAGATTTCTCGAAACCGAAGGCCTTGCCCGCCTGCTGGCCGAACCGCGCCTGATCACCCAGAGCGGGCAAGAGGCCAGCTTCCTGGCCGGTGGCGAATTCCCGATCCCGGTCCCTGATGAAGACGGTATTACCATTGAATTCAAGGAATTTGGTGTGGCCCTGGTCTTCACCCCGGTCGTGCTCAGCGACGGTAAAATCAGCCTGCGCGTCGCCCCCAGCGTCAGCGATATTACCTCAAGCAGCATCATCCCTGCTGGCATCGCCGGTGCTAATTTCATTGTGCCGAATCTTATTACTCGTAAACTGGAGACAACCGTTCAGTTGTACGATGGCCAGACGCTAGCTTTGGCAGGCCTGTTGCAGGACAATCTACGGGAGAGTGTCCGACAAATTCCAGGCTTGGGCGATCTGCCGATCATCGGGGCCCTGTTCCGCAGCACCAATTACCAGCAGGAAAAAACCGACCTGCTGATCTCTGTCACGCCCCATCTGGTAACAGCGAACAGAGAAGGCGCCATTAAATATCCCGGTGATGCCATGCGGATTCCCAATCGTTATGAGTTTTATCTGGAAGGCCGTCTCGAGGGTCGTCGCCCCTACGGCGATATTTCTTCCTCGAGTCCTCATCGCTTTTATGCCCAGCCCCAGTCGACAGAACAAGGGGGTCTGGAAGGATCTTTTGGCTATGAACCGGTATCGGCCGACTAGAGTATAAGGAGCGAACGATGAAAACACTCATTCTCATGCTGGCAAGTTCTATCCTGCTGCTCGGTTGTGCCTCCATGGAAGAGGCCTATTATGTTGACCGTGAATTCGGTCAAGGCAGCCAGGAAACCTGGGATATGCAGGTCGCCTATCCCGATTACCGTTATGTGACGGATCAAACTACCGGCGCCGAAAGAACCCCCGAAACCCTTGAGGGCCTTCCGGCAGAAAACGTCATGAACGTTTATACCAATACGTTTGCCGACAAACCGACCAAGACCAATGTCGTTGAGTTTTCTTTGGGTGATTAAACTGAGGTGCCGCTCAATAAATCAGGTTTGATTGAGAGATCAGGCCCAAAAGAGCGGGAGGTGAGCTTATGAAAATCAGGTCAGAACAGGGCACAGCNNGCGATTGTTGAATTTGCAATCGTGTTACCGCTACTGCTGGTAATCCTTTTCGGTATCATTGAGTTCGGATTTCTGCTTTACAACCAGGCCATGTTGACGAACGCTGCGCGAGAAGGTGCACGAACTGGCATCATTATCCAAACGCCGCGCAATTCTACGGCCGACATTACTACAGTAGTTGATAATTACCTGAGAGATTACCTTGTCACGTTTACCAGCGGTACACAACCCACACCAAACACTGTGGTTAAAATCAACGGTACCGAAGCCAATCCAGGCACCGTAGGCCTACAACCTGCGCAGGATTATCTGACCGTCGAAGTCACTTACAATTATGGATTTCTTATTATCCCTAGACTCATCACCAGCATCACCGGAACCAAAACACTTTTTGCCAGCTCAACGATGCGCGCCGAATAACAGTTTTACCAAGAGGGTGGTCTTTATGAAAAACGGAAATCATCTGAAGAAGGTGTTCAAAGATACCCGCGGGGCCGTTCTTGTTCTTACGGCCGTATTAATCTTCGTCCTGCTCGGGGTTGCCGCATTCGCTATCGATTTTGGCTATCGCCACGTTGTTCGAAACGAACTGCAGAACGCCGCCGATGCAGCTGCTTTGGCTGCGGCCAGAGAGTTAGGGATTATTTATGAGCCACTAACCTATCAACAGCAACAGGGCTATATTTTTGATCCCTCAACTATCATACTCGTCGCCCAACAAACGGCTTTGGAAAATTACGCGGGTGATGCCAGCAGCCTCTCTGTTAACAGCGAGGATGTGGTTATTGGCACTTGGGATTTTGAGGCTACGGCGGGAAATGACCCACTGTCTCCCACGCTTACCCAGCCTAATGCCGTTCGGGTAATAGCTAGGCGTGATAGTGGAGCAAACGGCCCAATCACAACTTTTTTTNNTTTGGCGTCAATACTCTGTCTATTAGAGCTGAGGCTACAGCGGCACTTTCAGGACAAAGCACAGCTGAGCCAGGTGAATTAGAGCTTCCAATAGGCATATCTAGGAATTGGTTTAATGGTTATAGTGGGTCTGATTTCTGCGGGCAAACAATTAAGTTTTCTCCCACAACAGATCCCGATGCCTGTGCAGGCTGGAACACTTTTGATGACAATCCGGCAAACGACAACAAGGTCGGTGATGTTTTGGATGAGATAAAAGATGGCGATAGCCCAAGCCCATTTACAGATTTCAATACTTCCTTTTGGTATATAAATGGCAACCTTAGTTCCGGGACTTTTGAATCACTCATGCTAGCTTTTAAGGAGCGTGGGTATGATGTAGATGGCATTTACAACCCAGCCAATCCAAGCAACGTTCCAAATAAGATCGAAGGAGATGAAGACAGGGTACCTTTATTTGATGCTGATGGTGACCAACTCCAATACCCGCCATGTTCAGGGGGGTCCGGAAACTGCAACGGCGATCTTCGCTATGCCCATGAATGGCCCACTACAGTTGTTGTTTACGACTCCGACACATGTACACCCAATAAAGACTTAAAAGTTGCGGGCTTCGTAAATGTTGTTATTTACGATGTTGGACAACCAGGAGATAAAAGCGTAAAGGCAAGGATTCTTTGCGATTATGTTGAGCCAGACAGTCGTGGTGGCGGGGGAAATTATGGAACCTTTGGCAGCATACCCGGGCTGGTTCAATAAACTTAAATCGTTGCAATGTCTAAAAATTGAATCAAGGAAACACAATTTATGCCGAACAAATTGATCATAGCCATAGAACTAAACGACAGCCATGTCGCTAAAGACCTTTTGGAAACCTTTGAAAAAATCCCCAATGTTTCGGCGGTGCGCTGGTTCAACTCCATGGGCGAAAAAGGCCCGTCAGCCGTTAAAGAGATCCCTCAGATTATTATCCTTGAGGATCAAGCCGATCCTTCGCGTCTTCAACAACGCCTCAATCTGCTGCGGCAGTCTTATCCTGAGGCAGCCTACTTCGTCGTCTCGGGCGACCAGAGTCCCAAGCATATTATCGACGTGATGAAAACCGGGGTGGCCGAATTTCTGGTTCTTCCCATCGATACCAAGATTCTGGCCAATGCCGTTGAAGATATTCGGGCCAAACTCGCCAACGACGGAAAAATTGCCCGCGGATCGGTCTACAGCTTTATCAGCAGCAAAGGGGGTCTGGGCGCTACGGTCGTCGCCGTCAATACGGCGTATGCCCTGGCGCAAAAAAAAGGAACCGGCGTCGCGCTGCTCGATCTCAGCCTGCAGTCCGGGGATGCCTCGGTGATGCTCGACGTCATCCCGGAGACGTCCATCGGCGACCTGGTGAAAAACTTCCACCGCATGGACGCCTCATTTCTCTCAGCAGCCATGACCTCNNTTGAACCTACAAACAGCTTGATTTCCTCGCCGCTCCCACCAGCCCGGATGACTCTCTTATGGTGCGCGGGGAACACATTGCCGCCATTATCGAGCTGGGCAAAAAACTCTACGACCATCTGCTGATTGATTGCACCTCCATGCAGATCAACGAGTGTTCTCTCGAGGCCTTTGATGCCTCTGAAAAAGTTTTTGTGATCATCGACCTTACGGTTCCTTCCATCCGCAACGCGGCCCGACTCTGCGAACTGTTAAGCAAGCATCGCCTGGCACCGGGCAAGGTGGAAGTGATCGCCAACCGTTTCATCAAGGGAGGTTCCCTTTCCCTGGAAGAAGTGGAAAAAACCCTCAATAAGCGCATTTCCTGGCTACTTCCAAATGATTTCAAGAGCGTGATGTCCTCCATCAACAAGGGCGTACCGTTGCTAAAATTCAACCCAGGCTGTCCTTTGGCAAAAAACCTGACCAGTTTTGCCGAGACCCTGACAAAGTCACCATCAACTGAGAAGTTCCGTGGCATTCGCGGCGTTTTCGGCCGGGCCATTTAGGAGGACTGTTATGGCATTTAAAAATCTATGGGAAAGAGAGAAACCCCTCTCCGAATCGGCCGACCAACAGGCCATAGCCGTTGGCCAACGGGTCGCTTTTTTCTACGATATCAAACACAAAATTCACAACCGTTTCGTCGAAGAGGCCAACCTGGCCGCCCTCGAAGATATGGACGCTGCGGAGGTCCGGGAAGAGATCGTCAAGATCGTCGACTATTTTCTGAGCGAGGAGAAGGCCCTTCTCAACGCCGAAGAAAAGAAGGCCCTGACCGATGAAATCCTGGACGAACTGACCGGTCTGGGGCCCATCGAGCCTTTTTTCAAGGATCCGACGGTTTCCGATATCCTCTGCANNCTCACGGTTTCCGATATCCTCTGCAACACCTACAAAAACATCTACGTGGAACGCAAGGGCCTTCTTGAGAAAACCAGCGCCCGCTTCATTGACAACGCCCATTTGATGAACATCATCGACCGTATCATCTCCCGGATCGGACGGCGCATCGACGAGTCCTCACCGATGGTCGATGCCCGTCTGGCCGACGGCAGCCGTGTCAACGCC
>NPIF01001696.1_pt1 | contig 13568 bp, 7 predicted proteins | sample 8637461 | NCBI WGS metagenome assembly NPIF01 (sample SAMN07420641, study PRJNA396082) | bioreactor metagenome | isolation source: sample BR12 brine-fed electro-methanogenic bioreactor BR | place: Japan: Kochi | collected 2016-12-09
CATATTGGCAAGAAATTCCGATTTGTATTTTGTCGATACTTCCAGCTCTTGGGCCTTTCGCTCAAGCTCCTGTTTTGCACTTTCCAGCGACAGATTCTGGTTTTCTAAAGTGACCCGGGAATTTTTTAGGTCCTGGGCTCGCTCTTCAAGCTCCTCATTGACCACCCGCAACTCTTCCTGCTGGGATTGCAACTCCTCGTTTCGCTCCTCCAGTTCAGCCTGGCTTTTTTTCAACTGCAACGCCTGGTGCTCAAGAGCGGCATTGCTCTCCTGTAACTCCTCTTCACTCACTCGCAGCTCTTCAGCCTGAACCTGAGTTTTGGTCAGAAGTACCTTCGTCTGATCCCGAGACATGGCTGTCTGCACAGCGGTGGCTATCGACATAGATACCATTTCGAGAAGTGTTGAATAACGATCATCAAGTTTTTCTATAGTACCGAACTCAAGCAGCGCAATAACCTGTTTGTTCCACTCCAACGGAAAAACAACAATGCTTCCCGGTGATGTTTCTCCCAGACCGGAAGCGATTGACAAATAATCTTCTGGAACATTGTTCAGTGTCAGTTCCTGTTTCCCTAGCGCTGCTTGCCCGACGATCCCCTCACCGAAAGCAAACTGGTTGCGGAAGCCTTTGCCTGGTTCGAACGCATAACTCCCCATCAGTGTAATCGTTTCGTTGCTGGCAACGTAAAAAGCTCCGATCTGGGCATTCAGATAGTGACAGAGAAAGCTGATGATCTCACGGGACAATTCGGCCAACTCCTGATCTCCCTGCATCTTATCAGAGAGTTTTCTCGCCCCTTCACGCAACCATTTTTCGGTTGCTTCCGCCTCATCTGCTTGGCGAAGTTTTTGAATCATGAGGTTGAAACCCCGGGCCAGATCACCGAGTTCATACTTTCCGGTAGCTATTAGTTGCTGGGACAAGTCCCCCGCACCCACGTTGGCAAGAGCAGAGGAGATAGCGATAACCGGTTTGACAATCCCTCGAGTTAGTGGAATCGCGATTGCAACCACGATTAAAGCCATGATAGCCAACATCCAGGCAGTCAATTGTGCCAAGTCTAGTGACGCAGCAAACGCCTCCCGTGCGTCGATCTCCGCAATGTAGGCCCATTTGACCCCGCCGATCTCGATATCGGTACGCATTCCCATAACTCTTTGACCATTTGGACCTTCATAGATTGAAACCTGCGACCGCCCCTGTTCCTTTAGCCCATGCTCGCCATGGGCAATATTCTCCCGATACCAATCAGTAACTATTTTTGTTTCGACTTCTCTCTCCAGGACAGGAAACAGGTCTCCTAAAGCACCTGGAGTGCGCAGAGTCTTGTCCGGACCGACCAGATAACGCTTCCCGGTCTCACCAAAGTTGGTCTCCTGACCGACCAAGTTCAAGAGCTGTTTTCCGGAGAGTTGCAAGGCGATCACGCCAATTTTGTCGCCCCGCTCTCCCAGCAACGGTGTGATCATAAAGCCGGCCAATTGTTCTGACGGGCCATAGAAGTCAAGATCTGAAAAACTCATCCTGCCACTATCGAGGGTCTTTTTGGCCGTTTCCGTCAAGCGAGTATCCGCAAGCTCGTCTTTGAATAGATTTTTGCCCAAAGTCCCTTGGCGGGCATTGTTGTAAAGAATGTTACCCAGCGTATCAATCAGAAGAACATCGGAATATTCGAAGTTGTACTGAAAAACTTTCAGCTCCTCAGCATACTTATCGACCAGCATCGCCCAGCTAAAACTGTTGACAAACTCCGCTACCGACTTGCCGCTGTCTTGATGAGCCTTGATGAGCCGCCCCATCAATCGACTGGTAGATTCGCGATCTGCCTCTGTCTCCAGGTCTAACTGCAATTCAGAAAGGTTGTGACGGATAAGCCTGGTTTGCAAAGTCGAAGCATCGCTCAAGGAGATAGCGGTATTATTGAAAAGGTGTTCTTTGGCATTCTGATAACTCAACCAATTAGTGATACAAAGTGGGGCAAGGGAAATCAACAGGAACCAGAGCAACAGATGCCCGGATAGACCAGAAAAAGGCTTCAGTAACTCAGCCCGTTTCATCACAGTCCCTTTCTGATAATAATATGAGTACTGAAGTTATCATCAACCAACGCATTAATATCGATCTTCTGTTTAATAAAACCAGCCTCAAAAGCCAGATTCATAATCTCTCTGAAGCTTGACTTGGCATTGTCATCAACATTCAAGTTGTTGTAATTAATGACATTAAACTCGGCACGCAGACTCTGAATTATCGCTTCTTTACTATGGGCAGGAATGTGCTTACGCACCATCTGGATAATTTCATCCATTTCTTTTCCGCCGTTACGGCGAGCGGATTCAATGTCATGGCCAGCCAAGTGGATATATTTGATCACTTCCTGTAGAGCTTGCTGCTTTTCACGAATCGATTTATCCTTTGCAATCACGATGCATTCGACGTGCCCTTTTTCATGGTGCATAACATCTTTGGAGTACCAGCCAACGACACCGAACCCATTACTTTCGACCACCTCGGCCCAAGGCAGCGACTGCACGAAGGCTGCAGACTGGGCTCGGGAGGATTTCTTACGCAAAAACAAAGGAGATTGGGGCGGCTTGACCCTTTGGAGTACGACATCGACATCATCGGATCGGTTATAACCGAAGGTCATTTTCTGATCTTTTAAATATTTATAAAGAATGGTGGTATGGGTTGCCAGAAATGAGGGGATGGCAATTTCTACGGGCCGACCGAACTCTTTTTTAAAGACCCGGATCGCCTGGGCAATTTTCTCATCAGGCAGTCGTTCTGTGCGATCAAAAGGCAAATCGACGTAACGGTTAAGCAGGTCATTGATCGCTAATGCGGTACCATCACGATGGATCAAGCTAACCCAACGAAAATTGGGGTTTTCAGCAAACATGTCCATAACCATCGGTGCCACCAGAAAGGCGATATCAGCATCTGGCTCAGAATTAAAATAAGATCGGACCAACTCCGGACCCGGCAGAAGTTTAATCTGATAATCAGCGTACTGCATCTGTTGCCGATATTTTTCATATGCCACGATACCGGAATAATGATCTGCCAGCGGGATGCCAATTGCCTGAATACGCTGCCGCTCTGCATAAGCATCGGCCCTTATGAGCAGGGACAAAAGCAGAAATAATGGGATCAGGCACACAACTCTTTTCATTTTATGCTCCAGCGATGTTTGTAAATTCAATGTGCTCTGAAAGATGTCACAAGAAGCGTCAATAGCCAGTCGCAAGAACTGCATTGCAGCAGGCGGCCGGCAACGACTTACCCGTACTTAGCATCTCTGTATACTCTTCGGCCGGAACAGGTTGACTGAAGTAATTACCCTGCATTTCATGGCAACCATGGTCTCTGAGAAAATTGAGCTGCTCTTCGGTTTCCACTCCCTCAGCGATCACCAATAACGACAGCTTGTTTGCCATGGCAATGATTGCTGAAACAATAGCTGAGTCATCCGAATCGATGGTAAGGTTGCGAATAAATGACTTGTCGATCTTAAAGGCCTGGATTGGAAACTTCTTCAGCATAGCGAGGGAGAAATAGCCCGTACCGAAATCATCCAGGGAAATATGTATGCCCATTCCTTTCAATTCGTTCAACGTTTCCAGGGCAATACCGAGATTTTCCATTACCGCATGCTCAGTGATTTCCAATTCCAGGTTTTCCGGGGGAAGTCCGGTAGTTGCCAAGACTTCCCCGATACTCTGGATCAGGCTTTTCTTGTCATCTAGTTGCTTGGAAGAAACGTTGACACTCATTCTGAGATTTTCATATCCGGCAGAAAGCCAGCTCTGGTTCTGTTGACAAGCGGTTTTCAGAACCCATTTGGTTATAGAAGAAATCAGTCCTACCTCCTCCGCAAACGGGATGAACGCATCAGGACAAACAAGTCCGACATCAGGTCTTTCCCAGCGGATCAGGGCTTCGGTTCCGGTGATCTGCCCAGTAGTGAGATTAACTTTTGGCTGGTAGTATAAGCGGAATTCCTCCCGATCAATCGCCGTACGTAGTAGTGACTCAAGGTTCATCCTTGTATCAACGTAGACGTTCATCTGGTGGGTGAAATACCGGAATGTATTGCGCCCGGCAGATTTCGCCTGATACATCGCGGTATCGGCATTTTTTATCAATTCATCCAACTTGGCCGAGTCACTAGGACAGAAAGTGATCCCGATACTGCCAGAGATATGAACAATCTTCTGGTTGAGAGTAAAGGGGCTAGCGAGCGCCTCAAGGATTTTATGGGCAGTTTGCTCAACCAGTGCGCAGCAAGCGAGATCTTTTACAATGACAGTGAATTCATCTCCCCCGAGTCTGGCAACGGTATCGGTTTTGCGAACACATTCCTGCAGGCGTTGTGCGACCTGAGCCAGCAGATTATCTCCAGCGTCATGTCCGAGTGAGTCATTGACCCATTTGAACCGATCGAGATCAATAAACATCAGCGCAAAGATCTTGTCAGAACGTTCGCTAGCAAGGATCGCCTGCTGTAGGCGATCATAAAATAAGGCGCGGTTGGGTAACCCGGTCAGTGAATCAAATTCTGCCTGGCGTTTTAGTTTGCTTGATATCTTCTCATTTTCTGCCAGAGTTTCAGCCAACTTGCGCTGCTGAGTCCAGAGGCTAAGAAAAACATTAACCTTGCTGAGTAATATTTGCGGATAAATCGGCTTGAAAAGAAAATCAACGGCCCCGACTTCGTAACCTTTGAAGACATGTTGCTGCTCGGTGCTAATAGCAGTAACGAAAACAATCGGCAGGTGACGCGTTTTTTCGTGCATCCGCATCAGTTCCGCAACTTCAAAACCATCCATACCAGGCATTTGTACATCAAGTAAGACCATCGCGAAATCATTCTTCAGCATTAAAGCAAGTGCCTCATTCCCCGACATGGCTCTGTGCAGTTGCGCGCCACAGTCCTGCAATACCACCTCTAGTGCAACAAGGTTTTCTTCGCGATCATCAACTATCAGAATTTCTGGCTTACTCTGCATGTTTACCTGCTACCTGTGAATCAGAGATTAAAGGCCCTCTACAGAGCACTGCGGACAACCGCCCCCAAAAACCCACTAGACCGATAAACTGTTAGGTTTAGTGGGTTGTCAAAAGAAAACAAATAGCGGAATATTCAAGCAAATTATGCAAAAGGCAGGCCGCAAAGAGACCTATCCCACATGATGCCCCCACTGGGGCCGATTAGTGAGATGCACCTGGAAAAATAAGGGTTTAGTGTGGAATGAGATCAAGAAAAAGGCGAGGCATGCCCCATATTGTGGCACCCCACATATGTGGCAGATTTCCTGTGGGCCTGCAGTTTCACCGGCAAAGAATGATAAGTTCAGTACAATGCAAGACTTCATTGCGGGTGGGAAGGGCCTTGCCAAGCCTTATGATGGAGGGAAAAAACCAAGCGGTTGTGACTCAATGACCTTCAGCTCACTTCCGAAGCCAAACCCCTGGAGCGATCGCCTGTGAGCTCGGGCAGGGAGGCTCCTCCGCAATGATCAGTCCCATGTAGCTGATTAAGCAGGACTATTTTTATTGCGTCTGGAGAGGATTGCCTGCCGGAGCGTTTTCAAAAGAAGACCTGAGTGGCAGTTGGATACGCAAGCGAGTCCAATGGCCGACCTTGGATTCAGCTATGATGCGACCTTGATGTCGTTGTGTAACAATATGATGCGAGACGGAAAGCCCGAGCCCGGTCCCTTCACCAACCTTTTTAGTGGTAAAAAAAGGATCAAAAATCCTTTTCAGGCTTTGCTCCTCTATTCCACAGCCATTGTCTTCGATTTCCACAAAGGCCCAGTTTATCTCCGGGTCTTCCCAGGTGCGCAGATTGATGGTCGGTTCTTCCCTCTGCACATTTTCAAAACTTTGAGCGCTGTTTCGCAATATGTTGAGAAAAACCTGTTCCAATTCCGAAGAAATGCACGGTACCTCGGTTTGTAAAGAGAATTCCTTAAGGATGCGGATATTGCGGAAATCGTATCTTTTCTTTAGGTCATAGTCGGTCGCAGCCAGGGTGATCGATTTTTCCAGGATAAGGTTAATATCGCAGTCCACCGGAAAGAGATCACTTCTGCGGCTGAACTGGAGCATATTGCTCACTATGTCGGAGGATCGTTTGACGGCATCCAGAATCGCCTCCAGAGAGCGGTAAATATTCCTTTTTTCCATGTACTGTTGGAGATGCTCCAGGGAGATCTCACTCTCCTGGGCGGCCTTGTGATTCCCCGGCAGGTCGTCCCGGGTACGTCGCAGCACATTCTGCACGCCCTGGGAAATTATGCTCAGGGGGTTGTTGATTTCATGGGCCATGCCGGCTGCCATGGTCCCCAGTGACATGATTTTTTCCGTCTGCACCATAAAATCCTGGATCTTCTTCTTTTCGGTAATATCCCGGGCAACGCCAAGATAACCTAAGCTCGCCCCGTCTTGACTGCGAAGGGCCGAAGCGTTAGATGTATGCCACAGCCAGGAGCCATCCCGATGCCGGATTCGGTACTCCACACCGGTCTTTTTGTCCCACTGCAGGGTGATCTGAGAGAGATACTCGCAGAACAATGGCACGTCGTCGGGATGGATATATTGTTGGAGGGATCTGCCCACGGCGGACTCGTCTGGCTCTCCCATGAAAAAGAACCAGTTGGGAGAGACGTAAGTAAGAATCCCCTCTTTGGTCAGCGAAAAAATAATGTCATTGACGTTTTCGACAAAGGAACGGAATTTTTCCTCGCTTTCCCGCAAAGTCATTTCAAATATCTTACGCTGGGAGATGTCCCGGACAAAGCAGAGGAAGCGCTCCCCTTCCTGCCAATACGAGACGCTTATTTCCACATCGAGGTTGGGCCCCGCCTGCGACTTATGCTGTGTTTCAAAACGGGCGTAGCCCTTTTCGATCACTTCGTTCATGTGGTTGGCACTTTCTTCCCGACTTTCCAACGCATCCAAGTCGCTGACATGGCGGGAAACCAGCTTTTCCCGAGAGTAGCCAACCATAGAACAATAGGCGTCATTGACTTCGAGTAGGCGGCCGTTTTTGTCGAATAAACAATAACCGTCAGGGCAGGTCCTGAACAGGGACCTGTATTGCGAAACCATCAGCCGCAGGGCATTCTCAGCTTTCTTGCGTTCAGTAATGACCTCGGTATAGACAACTATGCCGCCGATGGAGCCGTCCGATTCGTACCAGGGGCGGCATTCCCAGCGCGTCCAATCGACGGCGCCATCCTCTCGCAGGTAAGTATCTTCCTCGGCGCTGGACACCTCTCCTTGAAGAGCTTTTCGATGCACCTCCCGCCATTTTTGCGGGAGGTCCGGGAAAACCTCATAATGGTGCCTGCCGATGACTTCCTGTTCACGGACCTTGTACTGTTCCAGGTATCTCCTGCTCACATAGATGTAATTAAGGTTTTTATCGTGGATGGCTACGGCGCTGCGGTCATGCTCGATGATGTAACTCATCAAGTCTCTGGAATGGGACAGCTTTTCCTCGGCCTCCTTGCGATCCGTGGCATCGCTGATCATGCCGTGCCAGAGAATGCTGCCATCCTCCATAGGAATCGGCTTGGATCTGCATACCCGCCAGCGCACGCCCTGCCGGGGAAGAATAACCCTGAATTCGCATTGAAATAGTCCAAGCGTTCGGGCCGACTCGTCAACGGCCGCCAAGGCGGCCTCCCGATCCTCCGGATGCAATCTTTCCAGAAACGGGGTGGCGTCGTAACGAACCTCCTCAGGCGCCAACTCGTAGATTTCGGTGAGTCCTGGGCTGGCATAGGGAAAACAACTGCGGCCATCCGGAAAAAGTTGGTATTGATAAATGGCCCCCGGCACCTGTTCGGCGAGATTGGTGAACAACCTGTTGACATCACGTAATTCGCTTTCAACCTTTTTCTGCTCCTCGATCACGCTTTTTAATTGGGCCTGGCTCCGGCGCAAATCGTTTTCGGTGTTCTTTCGCTTAGTGATATCCTGGTTCCCGCCATAAAACCTAATGATCTTGCCCTCCGAGTCCTTGACGGTGGAGTAATGCACCGCCATATGGCCAACGGTTCCATCCGTCTTTATAATGCGATGCTCCAGATAGTGGCGAAAGCCAGAATCATCGTTTTCAAGCGCCTTGCGAATTTCCTCAGCGACGATATACCGATCAGCGGGATGCACAAACCGCAGGGCGTATTCGGCCGAAGACATTTGGTATCCGTCAACATCTTCGGCTGTTACCCCGAATATTCCATAGAAACGGTCGTTAAAAGTGAAGAGGTCCTCGNNATGTCGTACTCCCAGGGCCCCATGCGGGCCATTTCCATGGCACTGTTCAGCAACGCCTGGTTTTTTCGCAGTGCCTCGGTCCGCTCGTGGACTGTACTCTCCAATTCTTCCTGAATCTTATGAATTTCAGCAAACTTGTCCGCCAACGCGTCCGCCATTTCCTTAAAGCTTCGAATCAGATTCTGGTTTTCCTCAACAATACTGTCCGGCCAGCTGATTTTTTCGCCAATCGCCAGCCTGGCGGGTAGTTCGTGGGTGACCCCGCCAAGATTTTTATAAATCGTCAGAACTCGCCGGGACAAAAACTCGCTCACTGCCATGGCCAGAAACGCCACAAAAAAACCCAAAATCAATAGGTTTCCATAGCGTTCATGCAATTGTTTCTGGAAGGGGGCTGCAGGCAGTTCCAACCAAAGCCGCCAATCGCCATATCCAAGAACCTCTTCAATGACGTAGCGCGACTTTCCCCAAATTTCGATGTTGGATGTGTAGGGAGAGAGGTCCGGCAGCCATTGACTCACTTCGTGATCAAGAGTCTTGAATTTGCCAGCGGCGAAAGAAAAGAGGCTGAAGGGACTTAAGTCCTTTCGAGTAGAGAGCAGGATCTGGTTATCGCCATTCACAAGAGTGAAGACGGGGATTAAATCGGAGGAATTGCTTTTCAGAATCTCTCGCAAGCTTTCCAGATCAAGGATACCGACCAGCACACCCTGGTCGTTCCCTCCGGGCAGCAGGGGCCACAGCATAAGAACCAAGGGTTCCTCTCGCCCGTTTCTATTTATGGTATGAGTCCATAAAGTCCCTTTCGGGAGGTTTCTAAACACAGCAAGAGCGGACGGCGTAATGATGTCTTGAAGTTCAGCTTGTGCCGCCGATGAAAAATCCGGCATGTTCCCCTCCCAGTCAAGCAGGGCAACTTCCACGAAACCAGAATCGGCGGTGAGAAACTGTTCGAAGCGCTGCACCGGATTCTTTTCCACCAGGGAAGCTGCCGATTCTCCCAGGTGGGAAAGTTGGTGCTTACGTTCCTCGAGCCAGTCGATCAGTTTCCCCTTCAGATAAAGATTTTCCTGAATGAGATTGGAGCGAAGCTGCCGATCCGCATCGGCCAAGTCATTTCGACCACCTGCAACCAGCAGGATCATGGCAGTGGCCAGGGTGAAAAAAAGCAACAGGTTGGATAGCAGTTCCTGGAAAGAAACCTTTATTTTTACTGGTAGGCAAAGGGCCAGGAGGACCACTCCCAAATTCGCCACCAGCGCATTGAACACTCCGTTAAAAGCCTGCTTGCTCAAAAGAAAGAAGGTGGTTCCAGCTGAATAATCACCGATAAGGGAATAGCAGAAAAAGCCAAGGGGCAGGCCAATTACCAGCCAGTAAAGAGACACGGCGGTAACAAGGTTCAAGGAGCGGCGACGGATAAGCCATCCTGCCACGGCCACTTCAACGCCCATGGTCACCAGGGCCCAGGGATGGTTCCACTGAAAAAAGGTAACGGAGGCAATCACTGCCCCAGCGAAAACTCCCCGTCCCAGCCCAAAAAGCTGCAGAATGAGCATGGCGAAGACGCTGCCGAAAATAAATTTTGCATTCAATATCGGCAAGGGGAAAAAGTTAATTGCGACCCCGGCGCTCATTAGGAGTATACACAATAAATGGCCTCTTGCTCCTTTGAAAAGCTGAGCCGATGATTTTTTTACCATAGTTCTCTCCTAAACGATCGATTCTCAACTTGGAAAATACGTACCAAGTGGTTACAAAATAAAAGGGGCTCCAAAAAGGAACCCCTTCAGGGTAGTCATAACCACCTGTTTTTATTGGTACCCGGGACGAGAATCGAACTCGTACAACCTTACGGTCGAGAAATTATATGTTTCATGTTTCAAGTTTTTGTAGCAAAGCCCATAAAATCAGCTGCTTAGGCAGTCTTTTTTAGATGACTTCTGAAAATCCGATGACTGTACCTTTCTCAGAGGTAATGACAATCGAAAATTGACCACCTGTGATCACCGAATCTTGACCACCCCCGGCGGTTAGCAATAGGAAATTGCTTACACAACTTCTCGCATCCAAAGCAACGTCCATATCTGCGGGCCGATCTGGTCGAGCCAGATAAGGTAATCGGCGTCAACGGCTGCTAAAGCGGCTCGTGGCATGATCGGTGCCACGGCAGAATCAGGGTCTTGGATCAGAACCCGCCCTCCATGTTTCTTTATCTCAACCACGCCGTTCGTTCCATCATCGTTTCCCCCTGTTAGCAGCACTGCAAGAGCAGTCGGGCCGTAATACGCAGCCGCTGACACAAATAAAGGATCGATCGCTGGACGTGAAAACTTTACCTTTTCTTCTTGGGACAATTGCAACAGACCGTCTGTTCCAACCAGAAGATGAAAATCCGGGGGTGCAATATATACGGTTCCAGAGTATGGGGTTTCACCCTGCTCGGCAAATTTGACTTTAAGCTGGGCCTCCCGGCTCAGGGCTGTCAGCAGAAAACTATCGGTATTGGCCGACTGGTGGCGAACCACAAGTATCGGCACAGGCAAATCAGCCGGCAGGGGGCTTAGCACCTTTCTGAGGGCATCAAATCCTCCCTGCGAAGTCCCGATCAGGACAACAGATATTTCCCCCCCGCTTTCTTCATTCAAAAAGGACTACTCCACTCTTCGGAATATGCGGTGCGCATTGGAGATATTTTCAAATCGTGCACTGCTGTTCTCCAGTTTAAGACTTTCGTGAGAACCGAGACAGAGAATCCCCCCAACAGAGAGACTCTCACAAAACAGGCGAAATACTCTCTGTTGCAATTCACGATCAAAATATATTAGAACATTACGACAGACGATCATCTGTACTTCAGCATGTGGACCATCCGTTACCAGATTGTGATGGAAAAAAGTAGTATTCTTCAACAATCTACGCTCCATAAGGGCAGCATCATAGTTTGAATAATAATAATCTGAAAAAGAACGTTTTCCACCAGCAGCGTAGTAATTACTGCTATTAAGTCGCATTTGGCTTAACGGCAGGATACCTTTTTTTGCAATATCGAGGACGTTGTTGTTGAAGTCGGTCGCATAGAGAAGACTCCGTTCATATAGTCCTTCCTCTCTCAGCATAATCGCCATGGAGTGGACCTCTTCCCCGGTGGCGCAACCTGCATGCCAGACTTTAATATGAGGCAGGGACGCAAGCAGTGGCATGACCTGTTTGCGAAGTTCGACATAAAAACCGGGATCACGGAACATTTCGGTCACATTGATAGAAAGCGAACGAAGCAAAGCATCAGCAGAAGTTTCGTCTGACAAAACCCGCCGCTGCAATTCTGGTAACGACTCTAACCGTTCCGCCTGTAATCGTTGACGTACCCGTCGCCAGATCGAATCCTGTGAATACTGCCGGAAATCGTAGCCGTAATTTTTAAATACAGCCTCCAACAGGGTGTCAAGTGCTTGCTGATCCCGACAATCCTGACTCATTGATACAACCAGACCCGCATCATTGACAGCAGTTTTTCACTATTCAATGGCTTTGTCATATAGTCACTGGCACCGGATTCGATGCAGGAAGCACGATCACCCTTCATTGCTTTGGCGGTCAAGGCAATGATCGGCAGGTCCACAAACTGCTCCTGCTCACGGATCTTGCGAGTTGCCTCATATCCGTCCATGATTGGCATCATGATATCCATCAGAACAATAGAGGTGTCTGGGTGCTCCGCCAACTTCTCCAACGCCTCGACTCCATTGTTGGCGGTTAGTATCTGCATCTTCTTTTCCTGTAGAACCGCCGACAGAGAGAATATGTTACGCATATCATCATCGACCAACAGTACCTTACGGTCGGCGAACAGTTTCTCGGAATTGTGCAACATGCGGATCATCCGTTGCTGTTTCTCCGGCAGATTAGCTTCCAGGCGATGTAAAAACAACGTGGTATCACACAATATACGCTCTGGTGAACGGGCATCCTTAACGATGATACTCTGGGCAAGGCGATCCAGCGTTGCTCTCTCTTTAGGCTCTAGGTCTCGGCCGGTGTAGACAACCACCGGAATCTGACGCAATTCCTCACAGGCCCGCATCTTTTCCAAAATTTCCAGACCAGTCATGTCGGGCAGGTTTAAGTCCAGGACAATACAGTCAAACTCATCTTCTGTTAGTGCCTCTAAAGCAGCCTGCCCAGTTCCTACCGCAATGGTGTGAACATCGCCATTGCCAATCAGCTCTTGTAAACTCTCTCTCTGTACCTGGCTATCCTCTATGAGCAACAGTTTCTTAATCGGTCGTTCGATAATACTGTTGATGCTATTGAGCGCTTCAGAGATCTCATCTGTGCTGGTCGGTTTGGTAAGAAACCCAATGGCTCCATTTCGCATGGCGTCTAGCGACTTGTCTTGAGCTGACATGAAATGAACCGGGATATGACGAGTCTTGCCACTATCCTTTAGCTGTTCCATAATATGCCAGCCATCAATATCGGGTAACCCGATATCGAGAACAATACCACTCGGCAGGTAATAATCTGCCAGCTGTAAACCCGTTCTGCCGTCCTCGGCGATCAGAACCTTGAACCCTTGCGAACGGGCAACATCGGCAACGATGGAAACAAACCTTGGATCATCCTCGATAATCAGCACCGAGCGCTCGCCCGACTTCAGGTCATGACGATCATCCTCGACTTCAGCAACCACATCGTTGAACGTTGCCACAGCGTTCACCGGTGCCACATCATTCACCGCTGCCACATCGTTCACCGGTGCCACCGGTTTTTGGGCCTGGGGTTGGGAAAGTAGTGCATCCGATGTCGATGCCGGTGCCGACCCAAGAGGAATCACCAGGGTGAATGAACTGCCCTGGTTAACTTCACTTCGGAGGTGAATTTCACCTCCCAGAAGCTTTGCCAGTTCACGGGAAATCGACAACCCAAGCCCCGTGCCACCATAAAGACGACTGGTCGACCCATCAGCCTGCTGGAATGCTTCAAAAATAACCTGCTGCTTATCCTCAGGAATGCCAATGCCGGTGTCGGTTACGGTAAAAGCCAATGCTTGTTCACGACTCAAGCCGGTTGTTTGTAGCTTTATATCCTCAGGAACCGGACCGATTTCAAGGGTGATATGCCCTTGATTTGTGAATTTGATAGCGTTAGAAAGGAAGTTTTTCAAGATCTGGCCCAGCTTCTGACCGTCGCTCAGCCACTCGGCAGGTGCTTTGCCAGCATCAACAATAAACTCTATGCCTTTATTGCGAGCCATGGGGTTGAACTTGCG
>NPIF01005293.1_pt2 | contig 13555 bp, 10 predicted proteins | sample 8637461 | NCBI WGS metagenome assembly NPIF01 (sample SAMN07420641, study PRJNA396082) | bioreactor metagenome | isolation source: sample BR12 brine-fed electro-methanogenic bioreactor BR | place: Japan: Kochi | collected 2016-12-09
CGGCACGTCTGCGATTTGCCGTAGGGGAGCGATCGGGGGCAAACGGGGCTTACGCGGGCGCGCTCGAAGTTAGGCGCATCTTGCCAGTGGCCGAGTCTGGTGTCCACAAGCGCGGGGACGGGGAGGTGTGGCTCGAAGTGAGGGGTGCGCCATGCCTTCTGGGTCGCTCGGTGTGTCTCGGGAGCGAAATCGGATGACTAAGGGTCAACTTGGAGGCGTTCGCTGTTATAATCTCCGTTTGGTTTCGTTCTGCTTCGTATCGTTGCTAGCTCCCACCTGGCGGCGATCGACTCTGCGAGCCGGTGTGGCTATGGATCGCCGCCCCGTGGCGAGCGCGCAGGCCGGTTGAGGGCAGCAGAGCACATGGCGACACGCCTGGGTTGTCCTCCCGGCCGAGGGGAGGGTCTCACCATGCGCGCCTTTCGCTGGGTCCTCGTCGTCGTCCTCGTCTTGTTCCTCTCTTCGAGTCTCGTGCGCGGGCAGGGGCGTACGGCGGCGCGCCTTACCGGGCGAGTCGTCAGCGAGAGCGGCGCAGGGATCGCCGGCGCTCTCGTCGAGTTGGAGTCGCGAGCTCTGCCGGGATCGCAGAGCCGCCGCACGAACGAACGCGGTGAGTTTCTCTTCGAGCTGCTTCCGGTCGGGAAGTGCGAGATCAAGGTGCAAGCCGAAGGCTGGCTGCCGCGCACGGAGCGGATTCGCGTCGGTCTTGGAGTGACTCAGCGGATCGAGATCACGCTGAAAGCCCCTGCGACGGTTGATGCTGACATCGAGGTCGAGGTCGTGGCCCCCACGGCCGAGCTGATGGGCGGCGGAGAGAGCTACGACTACGACGACCGCGTCGAGGGGCTCCCTCTTCCTATGCGGGACATCCAGAAAATCGCCGCTCACTCCTCGAACGTCGTCTCGAGTGGAGCCCGCCTTTCGATCGCGGGGGCGCTGCCGACGGACACCGTCGTCCTGCTCGACGGCTCGGAGCTCTCGGGACCCTTCGGCTACGCGCAACCGCTCTACGTCGAGGATGCCATCGAAGAGGTCCAGGTGATGAGCTCCGGAGTGTCGGCGCGATACGGCCGCTTCCTCGGCGGCGTCATCAACGCGATCACGAAGTCGGGTGGCAACGACCTCGCGGCGACCTTGCGCTTCGAGGGCTGGAAGCAGTCCTGGAACGGCATGACGCCGCTTCAGGAAGAGCGCCGAGGCTCGGGGGCCTTCGAGCCGAGTCACGAGCTCCAGTACAGGATGCTCGGCACGGCGGGGGGGCACGTGGTGCGGGATCGCCTGTGGTGGTTCCTGGCCGGGTGGACACGGCCCACCGAGAAGAGCACGGGCGTGGCCTTCTCCGGGCAGTCCTACGAGACGCGGATGAAAAAGCAGCGCTACCAGGGGAAGTTGAGGCTCGCGCTGGCGGCAGATCACGTGGTGGACGCGAGCTACCTGGAGATGTCCGGGCGCCTCAGTGGGGAGGCCCGGAACCCCGTGGGCGACGCCGAGGCGGCCAATCGTCGTGGCCGCTTTCCGGCGACCTTGGGCACGGTCTCCTATCAGGGAGTGCTTTCCTCGGGGAGCATCCTCGAGGCGCGCTACGCGCGGAGGGACTGGAGCCACTTCAGCGGAGGGGACCCGGAAGGTGGGACGCCCTATTACAACGTCGGCGAGTTTCTCTTCTACCACAACCACTGGTGGGATCCTCGCGATCCGGGCTGGCAGGACGGCCGCTCCTTCGACCTCAACTTCACGAGCTCGTTCACCGGGCCCCACGGCGGCTCGCACATCCTCGAGCTCGGAGGTCAGTACGTCGAGAGCATTACCGGAGGTGACAACCGTCAGTCGCCGAACGGCTTCAACCTCCTCGTGATCGCGGACGATTTCGTCGTCAGGGACGCGAACGGCCGGCCCATGGTCCACGAGGATGGCCGGGTCCACTACAACCTCTACCCGGGACAGGGGCCTGCGGCGCTGTGGGAGGCGCTGCGCGAGGGCGGCGAGCAGCGTCTGCCCTACACCGGCGTCTATCTCATGGACACGTGGGAGATCGGCCGGTGGCGGCTCGACGCGGGGCTGCGTTACGAAAGCTACGGCAGCGAGGGCCCCGTGGGCGGCGAGGTCGTGCGCTTCGCGCGGACCTCACCGCGCCTCGCGGTGGCTTTCGACATCGACGGACAGTGGAAGCTCCAGGCGAGCTACTCCCACTACCAGGGGCGCTTTCAGGACAGCTACGCCAACCAGGCCTATGGCGTCGGCGTGGCGCCGCAGCGCACCTGGTTCGGCTACGTCGGGCCATCGCTCTACGACGTGGTCCCCGAGACCATCGATGCGGCCGTGAACGATACCGGCAACTGGGCGTGGCTCGTCGACTACATCAGTCGCGAGTTCCCGACGCGCTTCATCGAGCCGGGCACGCGCTCGCCCTACGTGCGCGAAGTCCAGCTTGCAGCGACCCACGGCTTCTCGAGGGGGCGCGGGTCGGCGTCGCTGCGTGTCGTGCGCCGGGAGTTTCGCGACGACATCGGTTACTTCGTGGGGGGCGATCGCGCCCACGTCATCGACGTCGATCCCGATGGGACCCTCGTCACCCAGGTCGANNCTTTGCCAATCTCGATAAACACGACCGCATCTACGAGGCGCTGGCTCTGAGTCTCGACTATCGCCCGAACACGACGTGGTCCCTCGGCGGGCACTGGACCTGGTCGCGCCTGACGGGGCGCCTCATCTACGGTGAAACTCTGTACCCGAACCTCGTGCCCACCGCGGCCGCGTCTCCCAGCGGGCCGCTCGACGGCGATGTCGAACACCGGATCCGGGCTTGGGGGCAGCTCCGCTTCGACTTCGAGAACTACGGTCACCTCGTACTCGGTGGACTTCTGCGCTTCGAGACGGGGCGCCCGTGGGCCCGCAACAGCTTGACCTCGATCCTCGGCGACGACCCGCGGACGGTCGGGGAGAGCGCGGCGTTCTACGACCACTACTGGGAGCCGCTCGGCTCCCATCGCTTCCCGAGCTCGTGGGCGCTCGACCTCTCGGCGCGCCACGAGGTGGCGCTGGGGGAGGGGCTTCACGCGTGGTTCAAAGTGACCGTGACGAACGCATTCGATCGCGACGGGATGACGAGCTTCTCGACCTACGGGGAGACCGCGTACGAGGAGGGGTTGCTTCTCGACGCGAACGGACAGCCGATCCCGGTCATCGATCCCGGGACCGGCCAGCAGGCGACGGACGAGAACGGGTACCCGCTCTGGCAAACGGAGATCGTCGCGCCCGCGTCGTTCGTGCCGGGCACGAACTTCGGCAAGGCGACCCGCGACAGCGACTACCAGGATCCGCGGGCCTACCTGTTCACGGTCGGGTTTAGCTGGCGTTGATCCTCGGGCGGGGGAGCGCCCCGCGCAACGCGCCGGGTGAGCTCCTCGAGCTCGGGTGCATTGCGAAGGAGGCCGAGGAGCGGATCGACGAGCACGTGCGCGAGCCAGGGGTCCTCCACCGCGAAGGCGCGCTCGAGGCGCGACAGGGCGAGATCGTTCTCGTCGAGCGCGACATGGGCAAGTGCGAGCAGCGCGTGGGGGGTTCTCCGGCCGTCGGTGCGCGGGCGGGTCAGGGAGGCCAGCTCTTCCCGCGCCTCGTCGATCCGGCCGGCTCGCGCGAGCACGGTAGCGGCAAGTGCCTGCGCGCGCTCCTCCAGCTCGTCGGCACGCTCGAGACTGGCGAGCGCCTCCTCGTTCCGGTCGAGGAGAGTCAGCGCGCTGGCGCGGCGCAGGGACGCGAGCGGGTCGCCCGGATGCCGCGAGAGCGCCGCGCGAAGGTGCCGCTCGGCTTCGTCGTGGCGCTGCCCGACGTAGTGGACCCATCCGAGTCGGGTCCGGTCTCGCACGCTGTGGGGGCGGATGAGTACAGCGGCTTCGGCTTCGAGAACCGCTTCCTCGATGCGTCCAGTGAGCGCGAGGAGTTGGGCGAGATCGCTGTGTGCGAGCGCGGAGCCGGGATCGAGTGCGAGCGCGCGCCGGAACGACTGCTCGGCTTCTTTCCAGCGCCATGCGAACGCGGACGCGGCGCCGAGGGCGACGTGGCTGTCCGGGAGGGTCTCGTCGAGTTCGAGAGCCCGGCGAGCGTGTTCGAAGCTCATGCGCCGCGCCTCTCGAGCGTCGAGCGCATCGAGCGCGCCCGCCGTCGCGAAGAGCCGCGCGAGTGCGGCGTGGGCCGGCGCGTAGTCCGGGGCGATTTCGAGCGCGGTCAGGAAGCGGGAGCGGGCGGTGAGATAGGCCAGGCGCGTCGCGCGCTCTTCGAAGGCGCGTCCTTGCATCGTGGTTTCGACGGCGCGTGGGTCGGGCCGAGCCGAGAGGCGGGGCGGCCAGATCCCAGCAATGGCCAGGCACAGCGCGACGAGAGCGAGCGAGACGACGACCGCTGCGACCCAGCGCCGTCTCGAGAAAGCTCCGAATGGCGAGGCCGAGTCCTTCCCGAGCGCGCGCAGCGCGGCTGCGAGCTCACGCCCGGAGGCGAAACGCTCCTTCGCCTCCACGCTCAGGCATCGAGCGACGAGGTTCGCGAGCACCGGAGAGCATCCCTCGAGCACGCTCTCGAGCGGCGGAGCCGAGTCGCGAAGGAGGGCGGCGATCGACTCACTGGAGCTCTTGCGGCGGAACGGATGCCGCGCGGTCAGCAGCTCGAAGAGGACGACCCCGAGCGCAAACACATCGCTCCGTGCGTCGGCCTCTTCCCCCCGGGCCTGCTCGGGCGCCATGTACGCGACGGAGCCGAGCAGCGCGCCGGGCCGGGTGTGGAGCGACGCGGTCGTCGTTCGCTCCTCCCAAGCCTCGTCGGGCTCGCGGAGCTTGGCGAGACCGAAGTCGAGCAGCTTGACGCGTCCCTCCGTCGTGACGAAGAGATTCTCCGGCTTGAGATCGCGGTGCGTGATGCCCCGCGCATGCGCGGCGCCGAGCGCCTCCGCCGCGTCGGTGACGAGGCCGAGCGCGCTATTCAGGGGGAGGGGGCCGTTCTCCAGGAGAGCGCGGAACGAGTGGCCTTCGAGCAGCTCCGTGACGATGAAGGGCTGCCCGGCGTGCTCTCCGAACTCGTAGACGGTGAGGATGCCGGGGTGATTGAGCGCTCCCGCCGCGCGCGCTTCCGCTGAGAATCGCTCGAGGCGGTGGGGGTGCGCCCGAGCGTCGTCACGGAGCACTTTGATGGCGACGTTGCGTTCCAGCCTTAGATCCCGGGCTTTGTAGACGACTCCCATCCCGCCCTGGCCGAGCCGGGCGCCGACAGCGTAGTGAGCGAGGGTCCGTCCGGTCAGTTCAGCCATCGGGGACTCTCTGTGTGCGTCTACTCGTCCGCTCGCCCGACTCCGGCGGCGCGAACGGGTCGTTCAGCCCGATCCGCCGCATCACGGCGCGGAACCGGGGGTGTCCACGGATCGGGTCGAAGCCCTTGTCGTTGGTGCCAGGCACGATCAGGTGGTCGTGAGCGCGGTAGGCCTCCTCGAGCCAGTCGAGCGCGGCGTTCTCGTCGCCGAGCGCGATGTGGAGGCCCGCGATCATCGTCGGGCGGCAGTGCCCGCTCTCGGGATAGCAGCCCTCGAGCTCGGCGAGGAGCGCGCGGGCGGGTGCGAGGTTGCCGCGGGCGGCGTCGGCGACGGCCCGCCAAGGCCGGGCGTGGGAAGCGAACGCCAACGAGCTCGCGAAGTCCTGCTCCGCCTCGTCGTACATGCCCAGCGCGTGGTGCGCGAGGCCGAGGTTGTAGCGCGCGAGCAGGAAGTCCGGGTGCGCTTCGAGCACGGCGTCCCAGATGCCGATCGCCACTTGGTAGCGCCGCTCTTCGAAGGGGATCCAGCCGTAGCGGGTGCGCGTCGCCGGGCTGAGCGGGTCGAGCCTGGCCGCGTAGCGCGCTTCGATCAGGGCTTCGTCCCAGCGCCGCGTTTCGCGAAGCAGTTCGCTGAGCTGGAGGTGCGCGTCCGCGGAGCCCGGCTCGAGCCGGACTGCGCGCCGGTACGCGAGCTCCGCCTCGTCCCACCGCCAGGACGCGAGGTGTGCCGTGCCGAGCGCGATGTGGGAGGCCGCGATCTCGGGAGCGAGCGCGATGGCGCGTTGGGCATGCCACATCGCCCGGGGAAGAGACTCCTCGACGCGGCTCCCACCCATCAGCGGGTTCCAGGCGTGGATCGTCGCGGCAGCGGCGTGTGCTTCCGGGAAGAGGGGGTCGATCGCCAGAGCGCGGTCGATCTGCACCAGCGCTCGGGCCCAGCACTGTGGCGTGACGTCCTCCCGGTAGCACTGCGCGGCGAGGAAGGCCATCAACGCCTCGTGGGGAGTCCTGCGGCCGGTGCGGAGTTGTTGCTTCTCGCGGCGAGTCAGCGGAACGCCGAGCGCTTCGGAGATCTCGAAGGCGAGGTCACCGTGGACGGAGAGCACGGCGTCGAGCTCGGCAGCGACATCTCGCTGCCACGTAGGCTTCCCCTCCGGGGGGACGACCAAACTTGCGGAGAGGGTGGCGCGTCGCGTGTCCTGTCTCGCCGAACCCAGGACGACTCCATCGAGGTCGAGTGTCTCGAAGAGCTCCCCAAGGTCCGACCCGGCGCGCTGGGCTTCGAGCGACGTCGAGTAGGACATGACACGGATCCCGGAGATGCCCTGGAGCTTCCGGATCAGCGCGTCGGTCATGCCGAGCGAGAAGGTGTTCGGCGCAGCGGCCTGCGACGACGCGCCGAAGGGGTAGACGAGGATGGCGCGCTGATCCATCCAGCCGCGCTGTACGAGCCCGACGGCGAGCGCGGCGAGCAGAAAGAGCGCCGGGACGATCCATCGCCGGCTCGAACTCCACGAACCCGCCTTCGGCTGCTGGGCTGCGGCGAGGGCGAGTTCGAGCTCGCGGCCGTTTGCATACCGATCGAGGGGATCGCGCGCGAGGCAGCGTGCGACCAGACGATTGAGGACGGCGGGGCGGCCGGTGAGCGGGGGCGCCTCGTCACGGAGCACGGCGGCGACCGTCTCGCCCCGGCTCGATCGCGCGAAAGGGTGGACCCCAGTGAGCATCTCGTGAAGGAGCGCCCCGAAGGCGAACAGGTCCGCCGAGGGGGCCGCGTCTTCGCCTCGAAGCTGCTCGGGGGCCATTGCGCCCAGGCTTCCTTCGAGGGGCATCGTGCGCGTGCCGAGCGTCAGCGTGCTGTCGGCGTCCGCCTGGGCCGGGTCGAGGAGGGGCTGCAGAGAAGCCCAACCGAAGTCGAGGACCTTGGCCGGCCCCTCGAGCGGCAGAAACACGGTCTCGGGGCGAAGGTTGCGGTGAACGACGCCGCGGGAGTGAGCGGAGCCGAGCGCGGCGGCAAGCTCTGCGCCGATGCGCAGGGCCTCGGGGAGGGGGAGGGCGCCGCGTTCGAGGCGTTGGCGCAGCGTCTCGCCTTCGAGGAGTTCGGTGGCGGCGAAGAGCCTCCCCTCGCACTCCCCGAGCTCGAAGACGGAGAGGATGCCCGGGTGCTCGAGTCGCGCCGCGCCGCGAGCATCCCGCTCGAAGCGCCGGCGCTGGGCGGCCGAGGCCTCGTTCTCGAGGATCTTCAGGGACACGAGGNNACGAGGCGATCGAGGCGGAGGTCTCGCGCCCGGTAGCGCGCGCCACATTCGTCCCGATCGATTAGCGCGAGAAGATGAAAGTGACCGAGAAAAGACCCAGAGCGATCGTCCATGGGCCACCTCGCGACGCCACTATATCAAGAGCACGTGGGGCGCATCGAACGGTGCGGGAGCCGGTGCCGAGTGGCGCCCTCGACACCGGCTCCTCATGCCGGAGGGGAAACCTGGGCTCCGGCACCCCCTTGGACGAGGCCGACTAGGGAGAGTCTCGGTCGGCGCGTGCCGTCGCGGTTCCGACCGGCACCGCGCGACCCTTGTTCTTGGCGACCCTCAGCACGTTGAACTTCCGGTGCACCTTGGTTCCCGCGGCCGTGCGCACGACGAAGCTCTCGATGTGGTAGATCCCGCTCGAGTCCTTCCTGAAACGGAAGACCACGGGGCATTTCTCCGCGTGGCACAGGCAGTGCGAGCGCACCGAGCCGATGACCTCTCCATCGATGCGCAGGTACAGCAGGCCCTTGTGCCCTGTCGGATCGAGCTCGAGCGTTTCGCCGCTGAAGATCCGGTTGCCGATCATCACCTCGCCGGGGAGGGCGATGCGGTAGGTCCCCGCTCCGGCCAGGGTGATGGCAAGCGTGCCGCACGCGAGCGAGAGCGCGGCGGCGATGGTCAGGATTCTGTTCCTCATCGTGCTCTCCTTTCCGGGCATCTCGTGGCCCGACACGATGAAGAGCAACGGCCGTGCCATCGGCTGGGCGCCTCTCGGGACCCGATACGGGAGGTGTTGGGGAGGGGGGCTTCCCGGGCGCCGTGCGAATGAGGCAAAATATCTCTCACGCCCTGGAGGGCGGCATGACCACACGCTCGGCTTGGATCAAACGGCTTGGCGCCCCGAGCCCGATCGAGCGCATCGAGGTGGGAGAAGACCGCGAAGTGATCCTCGGGCGCGCTGCGGCCTGCGACGTGGTGCTCACGGGGAGGGGGGTGTCGAAGCGGCACGCCGCGCTCGCTCTTCGCGGCGGAGTTCTCTGGGTCCGGGATCTCGAAAGTCGAAACGGAACCTTTCTCCTCTCGCGCGAGACGCGTTCGGAGCGGCGCGTGCGAAGCGCAGCACCGCTCTCCGAGGGCGAGAGCGTTCTCGTCGCTGGCTACGAGATCGTGCCGGCGAAGCCGCTGTCCGGGAGCGTGGGCCTCGTCGACGGCAGCTTGGGGACGGGCGAGACCTGGCTCTCCCTTGCCGACTCCGACCCATCCGCGAAGTTGGGGGCGGAAGGCGCCGCGCAGGAGGCGATGCGTGCCCTGGCCTCCGGGGGCGCGGCGACGGGCGAGGCACAAGGGGCGCTGAAGCGGCTGCTTCGCGGCATCGCCTTGCTGGCCGACGCGCGAGACGGCGTCTTGCTCGCTTGGGAGGGCGAGCGTTTCGTCCTCTGCGCGCACCTCGACGAACATCGGCCGTGCACGATCAGCGAGACTTTCCTGCACGAGACGCTGCGAGCGGGCGGGGTCAGCTATCTCGACTTCGCTGCCCGGTCGCGCACGGCGAGCACCGGAGACAGCCGGGCAGACTTCGAGCCGGGCTCGATCGTGCTCGGCGTCCCGCTGCTCGCAAAAGGGTCTCTTCCGGTGGGTGTGGCGAGCCTCGAACTCGCCGTTGTGCCGAGCCCCGAGCGCGTCGCCGCGTTGGAGGCCGCGGCGCCAACGGCGGCGACGCTCCTCGCGCTCTGGCGGCGTCTCGATGGCGAGAAGCGCGCCCGCGCCGCCGCGGAGCGACGGGCGACCGGGGCCGTCGTCGGCCGCGATAGCGAGGACTCCCGAGTGGTGCTCGAGGAGAGCCTCGTTGGCAAGAACCCCGCATTCCTGACGGCGCTCGCCGACGCACGGCAGGCAGCCGGGAGCGGAGCCAGCGTGCTCGTGCGCGGCCCGAGCGGGTGCGGGAAGGAGCTCGTCGCTCAGCTCGTTCACTTGGCGAGCCCGCGCGCGGAACACGCGTTCGTTTCCAGAAACTGTGCTTCGATCCCGGACGAGCTCGTCGAGAGCGAACTCTTCGGCCACGACGCGGGCGCGTTCACGGGCGCTGACAGCGCCCGCGTGGGGGCATTCCACCGCGCCGACGGCGGGACGCTCTTCCTCGACGAGGTCGGCGATCTCTCGAAAGGCGCCCAGGCGTCGTTGCTTCGTGCCCTCGAGTCGGGTGAGGTCGTGCGCGTGGGCGGGAGCCTCGAGAGAGTGGACGTGCGCGTCGTCGCCGCGACCCATCGAGACCTCGAGGCGATGATCGAGGCCGGGACCTTTCGGGAAGACCTCTACTTCCGCTTGCGCGTGATCGAGGTGATGCTCCCGGCGCTCGCCGACCGGCCCGAGGACATCCTGCCGCTCGCGGAGTTCTTCCTCGAGCGGCTCGGCGGAGAACTCGGGGTCGGCAAACCAGGGCTGACCCCCGCCGCGGCGCGCTGTCTGACGCGTTACGCCTGGCCCGGGAACGTTCGCGAGCTGCGCAACGTCATCGAGCGCGCGCTGGTGCTCGGGGGAGGCGGCGCGCTCGACGTCAGCGATCTTCCCGCGGAGCTTCGGCCCGCGGGGAGGACGCCGGACGGGTGCGAAGGGCTCGAGGCCTACCTCGAGCTCGAGTGGCGCGAGGCGAAACGGGCGTTCTCTTCGGCCTTCTTCAGCGCCGCCCTCGCTAGCCACGGAGGGCGTGTCGGAGAGACGGCGAAGGCGGTGGGTGTCAGCCGCCGGACCCTCTCTCATCTGATCCGCGAGCTCGGACTGCGGGAGCAGTGAACGGGGTTCCCGAAGCCTTGGTGTTGCGAAGCTCAGCCAAGCGCTCCTAACATCCCGCGGCAGGGAGATCCCGCGGGGCGGCGCGGGCAGGAGGAACGTCGTGCACGAAGGCGATCGCCATCGCGACACGGGCCACTGGACCGAGGTGCTCCGCGCGCACGCCGGGCATCGGGTCCACGTTCTGATCAACAAGGGCAACACCGGCGACGGATTGATCCACCTCTCGGGAGCGCGGCTATTCCGCGAACTCGGGCTCGAGACGCGCGAGCTCTATCACCCGACGCCAGCGTCGGGGCGCGTGCTCTTCGTCTACGGCAGCGGCGCGTTCTGCCACGCATCGCCGCACGCGATGGACGCGGTGCGCTTCTACCTCGAGCACTTCGACGAGCTCGTCATCCTCCCCTCGAGTTTCGACACGCGGCACGAGAAGATCGCCGAGTTCCTGGCCGAGCTGCCGGCGAAGGTGACGGTGCTCGTTCGAGAGAAGATCAGCCACGCGATGGTGCTCGAGGCGATCGCCGAGGGGCCGCGTGTCGTGCTGGCCGAGGACCTCGCGTTCACCTACGACTACTCCCGCTGGGCGGGGGTCGCGGGGCGGGGGACCCTCGTCGCGTTCCGCACCGATCAGGAGCGCGCGCTCACGGAGAAGCCGCGCTGCTCGGTCGACGTCTCGAGGCTCGGCGACAAGCTCGACCCGTGGCCGCTGCTCCGCATGGTCAGCCGCTTCGAGGAAGTGCACACCGACCGGGCGCACGTCGGCATCGCCGCGGCGCTGATGGGACGGCGGACCTTCTTCCACGACAACAGCTACCACAAGAACCGCGCGCTCTACGAACACTCGATGGCGCACATGCCGCACGTCACCTACCTGGGCTCCGAGCCTCCTCGCTGCGAGGCGTCCTTCGGGAGCCGCGTGCGGATGCGCACGCTCCAGGCGCTCCTGCGGGTGCGCAAGCCCTTCGCCCGCGCGCTCGCTTGGCCGGGTCGTAGGAGACTGCGCCGCTCGGACTAGCGCGGGTCGTCGACGATCTCCGCGATCTGCTCGAGCGCCACCTCGAGTCCGTTGCGAAGTCCCAGCGCCTCGAGGTGAGCCCGCGTCCGCTCGAAGGCTCCCCCGGACATCGCGGTCAGCGCGGCCTCCGCGAGTTCCGTCGGCACCGCGCTCACGCAGTATCCGTGACGAGCGAAGGCTGCAATCCGGGGGCCCTGGTCCTTCGCCACGGGACAGGCGATGGTGGGGATGCGGAGCGAGACGGCCTGAGAGAGCATGTCGCCGCCGCCGATCAAGGCGAAGCGGGCTCTCTCGAGGGCCCCGACGAGCTCCGCGCCGCTCAACGTGGGCACGAGCACGAGGCCGGGCAGGGCGCCAATCTCTCCCTCGTAGTTCGGGCCCATCACCATCAGCCCGGCAAGGCCGGTCTCGGTGGCGACGCGCGACGCCGCTTCGGCGTAGAGCNNCGCCGCCGGCGCAGCAGAGGAAGAAGGGCTCTTCCGGCATGCACGCGGGGATGCGCCCACGCGGGAAGACCGGCCCGGTGAAGGTGACCTTCGTGCGGGGGAAGAGTCGCTGCTTCAGGCGCTCGATCACGCCGAAGTCGCCATCGACGAACGGCGGCTGCACGATCCAGTGCAGCGTGGTGTGGCGCATCCGCGTGAGCTTGAAGCCGCGCCGGCGCTTCCGGCGGTGCTGGCTGACGAACGCCGTCGCGGCGCCGGTCTGCTGGGCGTGCCGGAGCTGGGCGGCGCGTCCCGATGCGTCGAAGACGACCAGGGAGGGGCGGAACGCCGAGACGATCGCGTTGACCTCGCGGACGTGGAAGGTCGGGGAGGCTTGGGTCAGATAGCTCGGGTACGGCACACGCCGGGCGTACGGGGCCTCGCGGCTGACGACGAAGCGGATGTCGGCGTCCGCCCAGCGTTCTGCGATCGCGTCGGCGAGGAAGAGCGAGCGCATGTACTCGCCGATCCCGACCGGAGAGGACACGGGAGCGAAGAGGATTCTGGGGCCGGATCCCGATTCTCTTGGGACACCGAGGGTCTCGACTCCGGGGATGTCCAAGCGTGCCTCCGGGCGGGTTGACCGCGCGCTCGCGCCGCGCGAGGACAGCCAGTATCCACCGGGCGAGGACCGAGCGCCGAGCCTTTTTTCTCTAAGCGAGATGGCGGACGTGTAAACGGCACGGACTCCGGTGTCCCCCTTGCGCGCGAGGCGGTGATCGTCGAATCTGACCGCTCTCCAAAGAGGGAGGGTGGGTTGAGGAAGGGTGCGAAGGAGTGGGTCGTCGGACGCCCGCGACAGGAGCGTGGTGCCGGGGGCGCCTGCCGAGTCGTCTTCACGATCGATGGCGGGGAGTGTTTCTTCGAGTCCGCGACGGAGCTCTCCGCTGCTCCCGAGGCGGCGCTGACCGCGCTCCTCTTCCCGGCGATGCGGGCTCGGGCCGCCCTGCGGACGGCTGAGTCCGTCTGCGCCGGTTGGCTCGAGAACGCGGGACGTTGTCGCGCGCTTGCGCGCGCTTGGTGGGGATTCACGGGCGGGGAGCTCCGGTGCCAGACGGTGCGCCCCGCGCCATCTCCCGTCCATCGGGCCGAGGGGTGCGGGCTCTTCTTCGGTGGCGGTGTCGACAGCATGTATTCGCTGCGGCGCGAGCTGTCACGGTTGACGCACCTGATCTACATCGAGGGCTTCGATGTCCCGCTCGAGGACAGGGAGCGCCTCGAGCGTGTCGCGGAGCGGAACCGGACGATCGCCGGCGAGTGCGGCCTCGAGCTGATCACGTTGCGTACGGACCGGCGCCGGCACCCGGCATTCCGGAAGCTCTCCTGGGCCAATAGCTTCGGTGGTGCACTCGCTGCCGTCGGGCACTTGCTCCAGGAGCGGTGCTCGGAGCTCCTCATCCCCGACGACGGTCAGCTCCAACCGATTCGGCGCCGAGCCCTCGGCATCCACGAGGAGCTGACCCCTCTGTGGTCCTTCCCCCGTGTCGACTTCGTGCACCACGACTCGCGGACGTCGCGCAAGGGCAAGGCGGCCGCAATCGCGACGTGGCCGCTCTCCCACCGCTACCTACGGGTCTGCTGGGAGCACCGCGACAGAGAGCTCAACTGCGGAGTCTGCGAGAAGTGTCTTCGCACGCGCCTCGGCCTGCTCGTCGCGGGTGGGCTCTCGCAGCACGAGACCTTCCCCGACGCCCCGATCGCGCCGGCGCTCGACCGCGTGCGCT
>NPIF01006241.1_pt1 | contig 13548 bp, 9 predicted proteins | sample 8637461 | NCBI WGS metagenome assembly NPIF01 (sample SAMN07420641, study PRJNA396082) | bioreactor metagenome | isolation source: sample BR12 brine-fed electro-methanogenic bioreactor BR | place: Japan: Kochi | collected 2016-12-09
AGATTCACGCGCGCCCCCGAAGACGAACGCATCGCCCCCCGTCACCCCGAGGGAGGATTCGAGCGCGCACGCACGACTACGCGTCGACGCGCGCCTCGGACTCGACCAGCGCCTCGAGGAGCGCGAAGAGGGTCTTCGGATCGACCGGCTTCGAGAGGTACTCGTCCATGCCGGCCTCGAGGCAGCGCTCGCGGTCTCCGTCGAGCGCGTTGGCCGTCAACGCGACGACGCGCTGCCGCGGCGCACCGCTCTCCGCTTCGAGCTCCCGCAAACGCCGCGTCGCTTCGAAGCCGTCCATCACCGGCATCTGGCAGTCCATCAGAACGAGCTCGAAGCTCGTGCCACGAAGCGCTTCGAGGGCGAGTTTGCCGTCCGCTGCGATCGTGACCTCGATGCCCCAGCGCTCGAGCATGCTCTGCATCACGCGCTGGTTGACGGGGTGATCCTCGACGACGAGCACACGCGCACCTGCGAAGGTATCGGTTGGACGTTTCGCTGCGAGCCTTGGGGGCAGCTCCGCAACCGGGTCCCCCCCGAATCCTTCACGCAAGCTCACCGTCAGGCAGAACTCACTACCCTCCCCGACGGTGCTCGACACGGCGATCGTGCCGCCCATCATCTCCGCGAGACGTTTCGAGATCGACAGCCCGAGCCCCGTACCACCGTAACGACGCGACGCGGAGCCGTCCGCCTGCATGAAGGCTTCGAAGAGTCCCGGGAGCACCTCGGGCCGGATCCCGATCCCGCTGTCCTCGACCGCGATGCTCAGGACCCAGCCGCCGGGCTCCCGCTCCGCCCGCGCGACCAGACGCACCTCACCTTCGTGAGTGAACTTGATCGCGTTGCCGAGCAGGTTGGTCACGATCTGACGAAGGCGTCCGGGGTCGCCGACGACGCTCCGCGGCAGATCCGGTGCGAACTCGGTGCGGAGCGCGAGCCCCTTGAGGTCGGCGGAGAGCTGGAAGAGCTCGACCGTCTGCTCGAGCGTCTCGACGAGCGCGAACTCGATGTCGATCAGCTCGAGCTTACCGGCCTCGATCTTCGAGAAGTCGAGGATGTCGTTGATGATGCGCACGAGGGCGTCACCGCTCTCGACGATCGTGCGCACCCACGAGCGCTGCTCCTCGTCGAGCTCCGTCTCGAGCAGCAGCCCCGCCATGCCCACGACGCCATTCATCGGCGTCCTGATCTCATGGCTCATGTTCGCGAGGAACTCGGACTTGAGCCGCGAGACTTCGAGGGCCTTCTCCCGCGCCTGGCGTAGCTCGCCCGCCTGACGATTCAAGGCGCGCGCCTGATCCTCGGCCTGAGCCGTCGCGCGCCGCAGATCTTCGTTGTTGGCGGCGATCCGCGCCTCGGCCCGGCGTCTCTCTGCGATCTCCTGTTCGAGCGCCGCAGTGCGCTTGCTGACGATGCGCCTCAACGCGCGCTGTCGCCGACGAAGCGCGCCGATGCGCCAGCGGAAGACAGCGGCGATCGCAAGTGCGAGGCCCGCAACACAGGCGGCGAAGAACCACCAGGTCTGTGTGAAGCGTGGGATGATCCGGATCGGCAGGCTCGCGCCCAACTCGTTCCAGACGCCGTCGTTGTTGCAGGCGCGCACGCGGAACACGTAGTGATCCGGAGGCAGGTTCGTGTAGTAGGCGACCCTCCGCTGCCCCGCGTCGATCCACGACTCGTCGTAACCCTCGAGCTTGTACTCGAAGCGCACCTTCTCGGGAGCGATGAAACTCAACGCCGCGTAGTGCACCTCGAGGTCTCGGTGACCCGGCGGGATCGACGAGGCCTCTTCGAGGGCGAACTCGTTGCGGTCCGCGACGACGCGATCGATGACGACGGGCGGGACGACACGATTGGGCGCGATCCGCTCGGGATCGATGACGGCGACACCATCGATCGTCGGGAACATCAGGCGCCCGTCGCGAGTTCGGATCCCCGCGGGGTTGGCGCTCCCGTTGCATTCCCGGCTGCGCATGCCGTCGGCCTGTCCGTAGAACTCGGTCGGGATCCGCGCGATCTCTCCGCGATCGTAGCGCGCGAGGTCGGCCTTCGAGACCTGGTGCACGCCCTTGTTGCCGGTCATCCAGAGCCGGCCCTCGCCGTCCTCGAGGATGCGGAAGATCGTGCCGTCGTAGAGACCATCTTCCGTGCCGTAGCGACGGATGTCGTCCCCATCGAGCCGGCAGAGTCCTCCGCCGTAGGTGCCGACCCAGAGGATGCCATCCGCGTCCTCGTGCAGCGTGTACGCGTAGTGGTGACAGATCGGCACGACTTCGAAGTGTCCATCCCGCCAGCGCGCGAGGCCCTCGTTCGCCGCGATCCACACGGTGCCGTCGTCCGACTCGTGGATGTAGCGCACGCTGTCGCCCGGGAGGCCCCTCGCGCGATCGAATGTCTCGATGGTGTCACCCACGATGCGCACAGCGCCGCTGCCACGGGTCCCGAGCCAGAGACTCCCGTCCGCGCTCGGCACCAGGGTGTAGATGACCTCGCTCGGCAGGCGGGCCTTGATGGGACGGTCGAAGGCGCCATCGCGCAAACGACACACGCCGCCGCCGTAGGTGCCGATCCAAAGAGCTCCGTCTCGCCCTTCGGCGAGTGCACGCACGCTGTCGTGACAGAGCCCCTGTTCGCTCGTGTAGATCTCGGTCACGCCGTCCTGCAGGCGGGCGAGGCCTCCACCGCCCATCCCGACCCACAGGGCCCCATCGCTCGCCTCGAAGATGGCGCGCGCCGAGGCGAACGGCAGTCCTTCGCTCATCCCGATGGTCTGGAACTTGCCGTCCATCAGCGCGGTGAGCCCGCCCCCGTACGAACCGACCCAGAGACTCCCCTCGTGGTCACCGTGCACGGTCTGCACGTTGAAGCTCGGGAGAGTGGTTCCGACGGGGAGCACATCGACGCGATCCTCGATGACGCGAACGAGGCCGACGCCGTCACTCGCGAACCACATCGCGCCGCCCGCTTCCTCCCAGAGAGCGTAGGCCCGTCCCCCGGGCGCTCCCAGCGTGGCGAGCGCGAGCCAGCCATTCTCGTCGCGCCGGTACGCGCCGCGTTCGGTGCCAACCCACAGCCGGTTGTCGCTGTCGCGATGCAGACCCGCGACCGAGACTCCTTCGAGCTCTTCGGGGACCGGCACTCGGCGCGCCTGCCACGCCTCGAGGACGGAGAGGCCGAGATCGTGCGCGACGAGGATCCTCCCGTCAGCATCGACGGCGAGTTTCGTGAGGTTCTGCCCCTCGAGACCGAGTTCGCCCCGAAGGCAGCGCAGCGCACCATCCTCCATTCGAGCCAAGCCGTTCGATGTCGCGATGAGGAGAGCACCGTCCTCGAGCTCGAGCACGTCGGTCACGACGGGGCTGCACAGCCCGTCTTCCTTCGTGTAGCTCCTCGGGTTCGAGGCTCCGAACCGGGCGAGACCGCCCATCGTTCCGACCCACAAGCCGCCGGAGCGCGCTTCCGTCAACGTGACGATGCTGTTGTGGGGAAGGATCGGCGTGTTCACGGTGTCGTAGGTGACGAGTTGGGCGCCGTCGTAGCGGACGACCCCCTCCTGGGTCCCGAACCAGAGATAGCCGTCCTGTGTCTGCAGGATCGTCGTCACGCTACTTTGGGGCAGTCTGTCGTCCTCGCCCCAGTAGCGGGAGCGGTAGTGCGAGAGCGGGCGGGACGGGTCGAGGGCCAGCGCGGGCACGAGCGCGAGGCAGACGGAGATCGCCGCCAGCACGAAGCTGGCCTTCGCGAACCGTCGTGTCTCGCTGCGCTGCATGTGGCGATCCCTCCGCACGGGAGCTCTCGCTCTCCCCTCGGTACCGACTCCCTCGTCTTCTCGGACCCGGGTCCCCGCGCCTTGACCGCTGCGTGGAGAAAGTTTCTGAAAAGGCCCAAGAAGACACTTGAAACACTAGTGCTACACTTGTAACGTATGCGCCACAAGGAGGGGCCATGAAGCCCGAACACTCGTTGCCGCGTCCCGCACCCACCGAACTCGAACTCCTCGCCCATCTCTGGCGGGAGGGCCCGCTGAGCGCGCGGGAGATCCATGAGCGCGGCCCCGACGACCGCGCGTACTCGACGACGCGCACACTTCTCGAGCGCATGGTCGGCAAGGGGCTCGTCACCCGCGAACGGTTCCACGGCCTGAACATCTACGAGGCGGCGATCAGCCGCGCCCGCGGCCTCGCGGAGCTCGTCCGTCACTTCGCCCGTCATGCGCTCGGCTCCGGTCCGGGCCCGGTGCTCGCACTCTTCGCAGCCGAAGAGACCCTCAGCCCCGAGGAGCTCGAAGAGCTTCGGCTCCTCGTCGACGAGGCCCAGGAGGATGCCGACAGCGACGCCGGCGATGACACGGGGCCGGTGGGATGAATACGGACGAAGGGATCGCGCGGGAGCCGGCGCCATGACCCTGATGGAGATCGCAAGGTCTGCGGCGACGCAGCTCGCCTTCGTCGCGCTGATCGGACTGCTCGTGCTTCCGCTCTGCGCGCTCCTTCCCCGCAAGGCTGCCCGATGGCAATCGGCCCTCTGCTGGCTCGTCCTTCTGCGCGCCGTCCTCCCGACCGAGCTCGGCCACCCCTGGTCGATGCGCGCCGTGATCTCGCGCACCAGCAACGCCGCCGAGTTGCCCGCCATCACCTCGGTCTTCAGCGACGCGGTCTCGCTCGGCACGATCGCGACGCCCTCGCCCGCCCCGCCGGCTCCCTGGCTTCTACTCGCAGCGCTGCTCTGGACGCTCGGCGTCGCCGCCGTCGCGCTTCGCCGGACGGGAGAGCGACGCAGCACGATGCGCATGCTGCGGCGCGGCGTCCCCCTCGCCGATCCCCGCCGCCTTGCGCTCGTCCTCGAGCTCACTCACGCGCTTCGAGTGCAGCGACGCGTTCGTGTCCTCGTGGTCGACGCGCCCATCGTCCCATTCACCTGCGGGTTCCTGAGGCCGCTGATCGCAATTCCGAAGCGGATGCTCGCGCCTGACGCCGAGGGCGCCCTCGAAGCAGCCCTGGCCCACGAGCTCGCGCACGTCGCGCGCTGGGACGCGCTCTCTCTCGGCGCAGAGCGCGTCATCGGCACTCTGTACTGGTTCCACCCAGCAGTCCGCCTCGCCACGGGCCGCCTCGCGCGGGTCCGCGAGACCCTGACCGACGACGCGGTGATCGCCAGCGGGGCGCTCGGGCGGAAACGCTACGCGCGTGGGCTCCTCGACGCCGCGTCGCTCTCTCTCACCCCGATGAACTCCTCTCCTCTCTCCCTGCCTAGAACGGAGCTCTCCATGCGCCTTCGCGACCTCCTGAGTCCATCTTCCCGCTCCTTCAAGACACCCACCCTTCTCGTGACCTTGGCTCTGGCCGCGCTGCTCCTCCCGCTCGCGCCCGCACGCGCCGGCGCCCCTAGCGAGCCCGGTCCCAGGACCGAGGGCCCCGCGGAGAGCGAAAGCACCGAGCTGCTGTGGCCCGTGCCGGGAGGCGAGGTCAGCGCCGCGTTCGGGATGGGGCGCGATCCGATCTCGGGGCGCGAGCGCCACCACGATGGCCTCGACATCCGAGCCGCGGCGGGCACTCCGATTCTCGCGCCCGCCGCAGGCACCGTGCGGGTCGCGACCACCCACTACGAACGCGGCGCCTCGTGGGGACATGTCGTGATCCTCGAACACGACGACGGGCTCGAGACGCGGTGGGCACACCTCGGCCGGTTGCTCGTCGGGTCCGGTCAGCGCATCGCGGCCGGTGAGCCCTTCGCCGAAGTCGGGAGCACGGGGAGGAGCACGGGACCGCACGTCCACCTCGAGCTCCGCGTCACCGGCGAGCTCGTCGACCCCGCTTCCTTCCTTCGCGCTCCCACACGGTAGCGGGACTCCACTCAGAAGAGCTTCTTGAGCCCCTCCCAGCCTCGGCGCAGCGGGTGGGTCCCCGCCTCCCAGGCCGTCTCCGCCGCCGCGAGGAAGCGCTTCTGAAGCTCGGGCGCGACGCGCCCCCCCACCTCTTTCGCGAGCTTGCGGGAGTTCTCCTTCCACGTGGCCAGCGACCAGGGTACGAACAGCGTGCGGCGGCGGCGCAGACTCCGGCAGCGCCGCTGCGCCGCGCGACCGAGTCGAAGGGTGATCAGTCCGTTTGCCAGGCCTTGACCTGCCGGGCCGATCAAACGCGCGCCGACCGAGCCGAACGCATCGGCCGCGAGCTCGCCCGCGCCCTCCGCGACGCGCTCGGCCACGCCAGCCGTCAGCGCGGCCGTCAGGACGTCGCGCATCACCCGTAAGCTCCCGCGGATCCCCGGCCTGCCGTCGTAGATCTGCGCCACGCGAACGACGAGTTCGGCGTTGCGCACCAGGGTGACGCCGACGTCGAGGAGCGCCGACGGCGTCAGAGCCGTCAGGAGAGCGACGTCTCGGGCCGCTCTCCAGATCTCCTTCGACGCGAGTTCGTCGAGAGGCGCGAGCGCCGCGTCGAAGCCCTCCTCGACGCGCTGTACGAGCTCCTCGGAGTCGGTGACGCTCGGCGCACTGGCGAGCGTTTCTCCCAAGCCCGGGAGCTTCGCGTGCACCTCGGCTGGCAAGCGCGGGTGCTGCTCGAGGCGAGCGAGCGCGCTCTGCACGAAGCGGAGGAACGCTTCGCGCTGCGCGGGACTCCACTCGCTGGCCGTCTCCGGCAGCTCGGGAGGCCGCAGAACGCGAGGGAGCCTGCGCCACCGCCAGCTCATCCACACGCCAGCGAGGGTCACCCCTCCGGCGAACACGCCGCTGGCACTCCACGCGAGAGCGGGATGAAGCGCGGCGAGCAGCAAGTGAAGCTGGAGCCACTGCAGCGCGACGAACACGAACGCCAACAGAGCGGCGAGGATCAGTACGCGCCTGAGGGCCCGGCGGAAACTGGTGAGCAACGCGCCAAGCATCGGAAAGGAAGAGGATGCCGTTTCGACCGTCACGCGAAACCTCCACTCCGCCAGCGCGACGAGGATCCACGCCAGCGGCGATCTCGTGTTATAGATGACGCGCTCACGGGAGGGGAGTCTTGAAGAGCCACCGCCTCATCGTCGTCATCGCCATCGTTGGAGGAGCGCTCGCCTCGAGCTCAGCGCTCCCGCCCGAGCCGTGTGTCCGCGCGCTCCGGGAAGCGCGCATCGCGTCGTTTCGAGAGGATGCCACAGCGCGGGACGCCGCGTGCCAGGCCGCCTTGGACCGCTGTGGATACGACACGACGATCCTCCTCGACCTCGAGCGCATCTACCGCACCCTCAAGGGACACGAGAAGCAGCAGGCCCTCGTCAAGTCCCGGCTCCGCGACCTCCTCTACGCGGCGGAGCGCGCTCCTGACATGGTCCTTGTCCGACGCTTCCTCAATGACGTCCGCGAGGAGAAGGAGCAACGCGCGCTCCTCGACGGCGCGATCGAGGGTTGGCTCACGCGGGATCCCGACGATCACGAATTGCGTCGCGCCCACATCGATCTACTGCTGAGACAGCGGGAACTCGCGCGCGCCCGCGGGCACATCCGCCACCTTCCGCCGGAGTGGATCGACGAAACTCTCGCCGCTGTCACGTTGCGCATCGACATCGAGATGGGGAACTGGCAGGACGCGTTACCCGTGCTCGAAGAACTCGCCGCGCGCGACGCGCTCTCCCAGGCGCAGCGCCGCCACTACTTGCACTGCCTCGCCGAGTCGGGTGACGCCGAGACCTTCGAGAGTGCCATCGAGCCCCTGATCGAGGAGTTGGCCGATCGCCGCTACCGGCGTCGCTCGAGCCTGACGGCCCTCGTCTTCAAGATCTACGACACCGGCGCGGTCGATGTCGCCAGGCGCGTCTTCCGCAAGCTCCGCGACGCGTCGCCGGACGACCCCGAGTTCGCGAGGATCGTCGAGCACCTCTTCGCCACGCCCGAGGAGCGCGCGGCCGCTGCGGACGCGTGGAAGCGCCAGCAGAATCCACACACTCTGGTCACCGACGCCGGGAAGCGCATCGCGAGCGGAGACGCCAAGAGCGCCCTTCCGATCCTCGAGCGCGCCGTCACGCTCGACGCCAAGAGCGAGGTCGCCTGGTTCAACCTCGGACTCGCAGCGCTGCAGCTCAAGAAGTACGACCGCGCCGAGGAGGCCCTCAGTCGCGCGCTCACGATAGCTCCCCGCCTGATCGACGCCCACTACAACCGCGGGATCACGCGCCTGCAGCTTCGCCGCTACGAAGAGGCGCTCGCCGACCTCGCCCTCTACACGAAGGCGCGGCCGAAGGAGACCGCGCCATGGTTCTACGTGTACCAGTGTCACAAGGCTCTGGGCGATGCGGAGGCGGCGAACGCTGCCCGTGCGCGCTACGAGGGCAAGTAGCTCAGAACTTCTCCAGGTACTTCTGGTACGCCTTGCCGAGACTCTCGAGCTCCATCCCATAGACCTCGCGGAAGGCCTCGAGCACGTCGTAACCCTCGGCTACGTAGAGCATGAAACGCGGGAACTCGTTCTTGCCCCAACCCTCTTCGCCATGACACAAGAAGTGCACGAGCACCCACGACTGCGGGTAGTACAGATGACGCTTCTCACTGTAGAAGGTCTCTCTGTCGGCGCGGATGATCTCGGTCAGCTCGAGCGTCTTCTTCTCGCGCGCCGCTCGCTTGAGCCTCTTGACGGTCCCGACCGCGTCCGAGTCGAGACGCAAGACGCCGTAGCGAAGATCCATGCGGTAGCCCGCGTAACGCTTCCGCTTCGAGCCTGGGATCAACCGACCTCGTTTGATGTCCGACTTCGCGATGTACTCCGCGAAGCCCTCGCCGAGCCAGCGCGGCAGCACGACACCGTGGCGCGCGATGTGGCGATCGATGATCGCATGCACGGCCTCGTGGATCAGCACGGACATCAGGTACTCGACGACCGCGTGCTCGGAGTGGAACGCGATCACGCCGGAAGGGCAGTAGAAACCAGCGGTCCAGTCGAGTCCTTCGTGGAGTTTGGTGAAACGCTCGTAGGCCTTGCGATCCCGAAAGACGATGATGTGCATCTGGCCGATGGCGGGTTGGGCGGGGATGATCTTCTCGAAGAGCGAGTACGTCGCCGCCCAGCTCGCGAGGATGTTGTGCCCTATCGCGCGCGCGTTGGCCTCCCCGCCAAAGTCCGTCATCACCGTGACCGTCTCGACCTTGACCGAGACGAGCGCGGCCGGGTCGAGCACCTTGCGCGCCGTCTCGAGGACGCGCGCCTTCACCCGCTGTCTCATCTCGACCGAACCCGCGAGCAACTGGGCGCGGCTCAGACGACCAGCGTCGACCGCGTCGCGGCTCTCGGGCGCCGTCCAACCGATGACGGCTTTCACGGGGTGGAACTGCACCGACCAACTCATCGTGCTCTTGACCGGTTGGCCGTTCTCGCTGGCGGGCTTGAAGCGCCACTCCGCGATCGCCTCCTGTGCCGCCTTCGCGTAGGCCTCGTCGTTCTCGCCGGAGGGCTCGACGCCGAGCACTTCGACACCTTCGCTCCGCCCCGTCTCGTCGACGTGCACCTTGACGCGCACGATCGGCGGCACCTTCTGCACGCGCACGCTCTCCGGGGTCGGCGGCGCGGGGGAGTAGAGGATCACGGGAGGAGTCTTCGACTCGGCGAGCCCCCCGGGAACCGCGAAGAGCGAGAGAAGAGTCGACAAAGCGAGAATCGACAGCCGTTGCATCCACACCCCCTGATGACGAAACCGCGGTCGCGGTCGCACTCGCCGCGATTATAGCGGCGCCCCGCCCCGATCGGCGCGGGGATGCTCTGCTATCATCCGCGCCCGGAGAGGCTCATGATCCTTGTCGTCAATTGCATCGCCGACCTCGACGAGCGCCGCCGCTTCGAGCGGCGCGTCGTCCCTCGCCTCGCAGCTCTCACCAGCGCGAAGCTCGAGCACGTCACCCTCGACGAGCTCGGGACCCTCACATGGGACCCACGTTGGACACACCTGCTCTTGAGCGGCAGCGAACTGTCCGCCTCACGCCGGTATCCCACGGACGACGCTTTGCTCGCGTTGATACGCGAAGCCGATGCGTGTGGACGCGCGGTCCTCGGCATCTGCTACGGACATCAGATGATCGCGCGCGCCCTCGCTGGCGACGCGTGCTGCCGCCGCGCTCGGGTGCCGGAATTCGGGTTTCGGACGCTCGCCCTCGAAGCCAACCCGCTCTTCGTGGGCATCGAGAAGCTGACCCCCGTCCACTCCCACTACGACGAAGTAACGGGGCTCCCCGAGAATCGATTCGCGACGATTGCGAGCACCCCCGACTGCCCCGTCCAGGCCTTCCAGCTCCGCGGCCGCCCGGTCTGGGGAGTCCAGTTCCACCCGGAGCTCGACGTGAACGCCGCGCGCAAGATGGCCGCGCGCAACCTCGAGACCGAAGCCGCTGCCAAAGACCACTACTTCGACGAGCTCGAGGACCCCGGGGACCTCGACGCGGGCGCGCGGATCTTCGAGAATTTCTTCGCCACCGCGCCCGTGGAGGAATGACGATGGACCGCCCGCTCCTCGAGGTCTGTCTCGACTCGGCAGCGTCGGCCGCCGCGGCCGCCGAAGGTGGCGCCGAGCGCGTCGAACTCTGCGCCAACCTGCTCGAGGGCGGTACGACGCCGAGCGCGGGCGAGATCGCCGTCGCGCGCGGCACGATCGACATCGGCCTTCACGTGATGATCCGGCCCCGTGGCGGAGACTTCTGCTACAGCGCGCTCGAGATCGACACGATGCTCCACGATCTCCGCCTCGCCCGTGAGCTCGGCGCGGACGGCGTGGTCTTCGGCGCGTTGCTCCCCGACGGCCAGATCGACGCGAAGCTGAGCGCGCGCCTGATCGAGGCCGCGCGCCCGCTCGCCGTCACCTTCCACCGCGCGTTCGACATGTGCCGCGACCCCTTCGAGGGCCTCGAGGTGCTCCGCGAGCTCGGGGTGGAGCGCCTTCTCAGCTCCGGCCAGGAGCCACACGTCCTCGAGGGGCTCGAACTACTCGCCGCGCTTGTCGAGGCCGCCGGAGAGGACCTCATCGTCATGCCGGGGTGCGGCGTGACGCCGCGCAACGCCGCGCGCGTCGCTCGCGAGACCGGCGCCCGCGAGCTGCACATCGTCGGCGCCGCCACCGCCGAGAGCCCGATGAAGCACCGGAACGCGCGCTGTTTCATGGGCACCGAGCTACGCGCCCCCGAATACACCCGCACCGTCACCTCCGCCGCTGCCGTGCGCGCCTTCGTCGACGTCTTCTAGAAGAGCTTTCCATGTCCCTCTCCCTGATCGACTGGTGTGTCATCGCCGCCTACGCGCTCTTCGCCGTCGGCGTCGGACTTGCCTTCGCCCGCCGCGCCGGCTCGAGCATCGACGAGTTCTTCCTCTCGGGCCGCTCGCTCCCGTGGTGGCTCGCCGGCACGTCGATGGTCGCCACGACCTTCGCGGCGGACACTCCGCTCGTGATCACGGGCTGGGTACGCGACGCGGGGATCTGGAAGAATTGGCTCTGGTGGTGCTTCCTCGCGACGAGCATGCTCGGCGCCTTCCTCTTCGCGCCGCTGTGGCGCCGCGGTGGCGTGATGACGAAGGCCGAGATGGCCGAGTTGCGTTACGGCGGGCGCGATGCGGCGGTTCTACGCGGATTCCTCGGCGTGATGCACGCCGGCTTCACCAACACGATCACACTGTGCTGGGTGCTCCTGGCCGCGGCGAAGATCGTCGACGTGCTCTTCGGCATCGACAAGGGCGTCGCGCTGGCCGCCGCCTCGCTGATCGCGCTGAGCTACTCCTTGCTCGCGGGGTTCTGGGGCGTCGTGCTCACCGACGCGGTGCAGTTCGTCATCGCGCTCGTCGGCGCCGTCGCGCTGTCCGTGATCGCGTGGGACGTCGCCGGGGGTGTCGAAGGCGTGCAAGCCGCCGTCGACCCGAGTGTCCTGCACTTCATGCCTCGACCGGGGGCCGCGTCGCCACTCTCCGCCGCGTTCTGGACGACACCGGTCGCGGCTCTGCTCGTGTACCTCGGAGTGAGCTGGTGGGCGACGGAGTCCTCGGACGGCGGCGGCCTCGTCGTCCAACGCATCGCGGCCGCGCGCGACGAGCGCCATGGATCGCTCTCGCTGCTCTGGTATGCCGTCGCCAACTACGCGCTCCGCCCCTGGCCGTGGATCGTCGTCGCCCTCGCCTCGATGGTCGTGCTCCCGAATATCGTCGTCCGCGCTCCCGTCGCAGGGGAGATCGCGGCGATCGAGGCGAGCTCGATCACGCTCGTCGAGCACGGCAGCGGCGTGCGCACCGAGCTCTCCCTCGACGGCGCTACGGCGAGTGAAGATTGGCGCCCCCAGCCGCGCCCCGATCTCGCGGTCGGATCTTCGGTCCAACCAGGCGAGGCCCTGGCGGCGACGGACTCGGAGCGTGCCTACGTCGTCATGTTGCGCCGCTACCTCCCCACCGGCCTGCTCGGACTGGTCCTCGCTTCACTCTTCGCGGCCTTCATGTCGACCGTCGACACCCACGTCAACCTCGCCGCCTCGTTCTTCGTCAACGACGTATACCGGCGCTTCATCGCCCCCGAGCGCGGAGCCAAGCACTACGTCGCCATCGCCCGGGTGGCGAGCGCGGCCGTCCTCGCGCTCGCCGGGCTCTTCGCCTACGGTGCGGAGTCGATCGCCGATCTCTTCACCTTCTTGCTCGCGTTCCTCGGTGGCGTCGGTCCGGTGTACGTCCTGCGCTGGCTGTGGTGGCGCGTGCGGGCTCGGACCGAGATCGCAGCGATGGCGGCCTCGGCGCTCACCACATCGCTGCTCGCGATCGTGCCGATCCACTGGGAGCTCGGCCCGCTCTCGAACGACGGCGCCCTCCTCCACGAGGGACGTCTCCTCATCGTCGTCGCCGTGTCGCTCTCCGCCGCGCTCGCAACCATCGTCTTCGGCCGCGCGCCCGACCCAGCCGCCCTCCTGCCCTTCTACCGCCGGGTGAGGCCCGTCGGCGCATGGGGTCCCGTCGCCGCCCTCGCCGCGCGCGGAGAGCGCGGCGGGCACGCCGCGCCGCGCCTCGTCGGCGGCGCAGCGGGCTTCGCGCTCGTCTACGGTTCGATGTTTGGCATCGGGCACTGGCTCCTCGCGCGCCCGCTCGCCGCCGGTGTCTCGTTCGCCATCGCCGCACTCGGAGTCGTCGGGCTCACATGGAGCCTGAGGCGGCTCTCATAGTATTCCGGGACGGGAGCTCGGGAGACTCGCATATCCAGGAACTCCGGCCCACTTTTGGTGCGCGTAGCTCAACCCTTCCTCGAGCCGCGGACGAGGATTCCCTGTCCACCTATAAATGCAAGAAATCTACACTCGAAAGGCCTACGAGTAGTTGATCTGTGTTAATATGACACCATGAGCACGAGCCCTAGAGAGGAGCTTCCCTCTACCACCCTCGAAGGTGGTGCTCGTGCTCGTCGCCTATTCTCATGCCCCTCACTCCCCATCATCGAAGACGCCGACGCGCAGGCGCTCGCAATTCGCGATCTGCTTCAGCGGATCGTGCTTCCGTTGGGTTCTGCAGCCCTTTCCCTTCTCGATTCCGAAGGTTGGCGCCTCTTCGGCGCCGTGCGTGTGGACGACTACGC
>NPIF01004389.1_pt1 | contig 13537 bp, 13 predicted proteins | sample 8637461 | NCBI WGS metagenome assembly NPIF01 (sample SAMN07420641, study PRJNA396082) | bioreactor metagenome | isolation source: sample BR12 brine-fed electro-methanogenic bioreactor BR | place: Japan: Kochi | collected 2016-12-09
GGCTGCGATGCCGCCTTTTTTTTGTGCTTCGGCGACGATGTGTAGGGCCAGAGTGGTCTTGCCCGAGGATTCGGGGCCGTAGATTTCGACGATGCGGCCGCGGGGGATGCCGCCAACGCCCAGAGCCAGGTCCAGGCTCAGGGCTCCGGTGGAAATTACCTCAATATCCGGCATGACACAGTCCTCGCCAAGGCGCATGATGCTGCCCTTGCCGAACTGTTTTTCAATCTGACTCATGGCCAGGTCGATGGCGCGATCGCGGTTGTTGTCGCTCATGGGGCGGGGTTCCTTTGATGGTTAAAGGCTGGTTCCGGGTTGGGGCCCTTCCAGGTGCACCCTGTAGCGGGGCAGGTGCAGGGCGCCCCGGGGGCTGAGCCGACTTTCGTAAAGGACCAACCGATCGAGTCGGATGTCGGGCCACTCCCGGTTGCTGAATTCTTCGAGTATCCGCCCGCTGTCGGGTCCGGGTGTTCGGCGGCGGCCGAGGGTGAGGTGGGGCACAAAACCCCGCTTTTCGCAGGGCAGTTGCAGAGCCGTCACTCTGGCCAAGAGGGCTTGGTGCAGCTGACCCAGGGTGTCTCCGCCGTCCAGGCCCAGCCAGACCACCCGTGGCCTGGAGGGGGAAGGAAAGGCACCGAGCCCGGAAAAAGTCGCTGTAACAGGCGAAAATAAACCACCTATCGATAGCATAGAACGGCCGAGCTGTTCAAGAGAATCTTCTGTAATATGGCCGAGAAAGGCCAGGGTCAGATGGATCGTTTCCGGTTCAACCCAGCGTACTCCCGGCAGGACCGCTGCCAGTTGCCGTTGCAGCTGACCAAGGGGTTGCCGAAGGGTGTCCGGCAAGGGCAGGGCGACAAAGGCCCGGATCAGGCTCATTGCGGCGCTCTAAAGCCCGGAGCTCAGGTAGCGGCGCACCCATTCCAGGGCCATATAGCTGGCCATGCGGCGAATCCGCTCCCGGTCGCCGCTGAAACGATAGCCCTTGACCTGCTCGGTCCGGCCATCGTAGAGGGCGAGGAACACCGTGCCCACAGGTTTTTGCTCCGAGCCGCCGTCGGGACCGGCGATGCCGGTGATGGCCAGACCCAGATCGCTGCCTGCGGCGGAGCGGATTCCGCGAGCCATGGCCAGAGCGCAGGCTTCGCTGACCGCTCCGGGATTCTGCAGAATCTCGATCGGCACCTGCAGCCAGTCGTGTTTGGCCGTATTGCTGTAGGTCACCGCGCTTCTCTCGAAAAAGACCGACGCGCCGGGAATCTCGGTGAGCATCTGCGAAACCTCGCCGCCGGTACAGGATTCGGCCAGAGCGATGGTCAACCCCGCATCGGTGAGCATGCGGGCGACATTACCGGCCATGGTTTCCTGGCCGCAGGCAAAAACATAGGGGGCCAGGAATTTGCGACTCTGCAACTCGGCCCGGTCCAGCAACTGATCCGCCATTTCGCCTTGGGCACGGAGCTTGACGTGCACAAAAGGAAAGTCAACACCAAAGGCCAGGGTCACCCCCTCGGGCAGCTTCTGGGCATCGAACAGTTCCTCAACGCGGGGCTCCGAAAGGCCGAACACCTTGAGGATTCGCTCTTCCAGGGGCATGCAGCCACCGCTACGCAACTGCAGTCGCGGCAACACCTGCTGCTCGAGCATGTCGACCATCTCCTTGGGGACCCCCGGCAGAAAAAACAGATCACAGTCTTTGTGGCGCAGGGTAAACCCGGGAGCCGTGCCGAGTCGATTGCCGAGGATAATCGATTGCTGAGGCAACAGAGCCTGTTTCTCGTTGCGGGGGTGCATGTCCATGCTGCGACTGGCGAAAAAATCGCGAATCTGGCGCAGAGCCTGGTCGTTGAGCACCAGTCGTCGGTTGAAGGTCCGGGCGACCACCCGGGCGGTCAAATCGTCTTCGGTGGGGCCGAGGCCCCCGGTAACGATGACCACCTGGCGTCGCTGGGCCAGTTCGCATAGAGCGCGTTCGATTTCCTCTTCCACATCGCCTACTGCCCGGGATTCGCGGATGGTGTAGCCATGAGCCCCGAGAATTCCGGCGATACGGCAGGTATTGGTGTCGGCCATTTCGCCGTTGACCAGTTCATCTCCGGTGGCCAGCACGGCGATATCAAGACCTGTAGAAATCGGGTTCATGGATGTCCCTCCAGAAAAAGGCTTGGTACCCACAGGCAAAAACGCAGAGCCAAAGCGCCGTAAACACCGGCGACCACGTCATCCAGAACCACGCCGAAGCCGTTTTTGAACCGTCGGTCAAACCAGGAGGCAGGAGGGGGCTTGAGAATATCGAATAAACGGAACCAAAGGAACCCGAGCAGGGCGCTGGGCCAGGAAAAGGGCAGCAGGGCTACTGTCACCAGATAGCCGACCAACTCGTCGATAACGATGCGCCCGTCATCGGCCTCGCCGTAGATGTAACCGGCGGCTCCGGCGACCCAGAAGGACAGACACAGCAGAGCGGTCCAGGTGAGGATATACAGCGGAGCAGGCAGAAAAGCCAGCAGATAGAAGGCCGGAATTCCGGCCAGAGTGCCGACGGTGCCGGGGGCTATGGGACTGTAACCGAGTCCGGCGTTGCTGGCCAGACAGAGGATGAAACGGCGCATGTGGGCTCCTTGGCGAGCAAACAGAGGGAGAAGCGCGGCCCGTATGCCGCCAGTGTACAAGAACGACACGATAACAATTCAGAGATCAAAATTAAAGCAGAATATATGCTCCTGGGGTGGCTGTGCAGGGGGGCGGGAGGGGGTTAACTGTCCTCCGGCGGGGTGATGGCCCGCTCCACCAGGCGGTAAACCTCGGGCAAGGGTCGGCCGCTGCTGCTGGCCAATTGACGGCAACTCTCAAACTCGGGCACCGAGCGCAGCCAGGTTTTCCCTTGATAAAAGTGCTTGATCTGCGCCGGCCCAAGAGCCGTGTCGATCAGCGCCCCTTTGCTGCGCAGTTTGTAGCGGCGGGATTCGTGAAAACGTACCCCTGCCGCGCTGCTTTCATGGAGGATTTTTTGAGCCAGCTGCTGGGATAAATGGACCGGAGAGACCACCGTCAAAGCCAGGCCGGGCCGGTTTTTTTTCATCTGCAGGGCACTGTAACCTACATCAAGGGCGCCGGCGGCCAGCAGGCTGTCCAACAGGGCTCCGAGCCACTCGGGATTGGCGTCGTCAAGATGACTTTCAAGGATCGCCACCCGATCCTGATCGAGGCATTGCTCCGCCGTTGCTTCGCCAAGCAGACCCCGCAGCAGGTTGGGACGGTCGGCCCGGTCCCGCTCGCCGGCACCATAGCCCACGGTCTGCAGGGTCATGGCGGGCAGACCGCCGAATCGTGCGGTTTCGGCGGCGATGGCGGCGCCTGTCGGGGTGACCAGTTCGACCCCGGCGTTATCCTCGACGATCGGCACTCCCTTGAGAATTTCCAGGGTGGCCGGAGCCGGCAGGGGAAAGCTGCCGTGGGCACAACGCACTGTACCACGGGTCATTGGAAGAGGGGCGCAGATCACCTGCTCGATCCCGAGCCGCTGCAGTCCGATGGCGGCGCCGACCACGTCGACAATGGAATCGACGGCGCCCACTTCGTGGAAATGAACGGTCTCCAGGGCGACTCCGTGAATTTTGGCTTCTGCCTCGCCGATACGGCGGAAAATGCGCCGGGCCAGGGCACTCACCGCTGTTTCCAGAGGACTATCCGCCAGCATCTGGTCAATGTGAAACCAGGTTCGGTGGTGATGCTGCTCTTGACAGACCACCGTCAGTTTGCGGGCGGTGATGCTCTGGCGCCGGGTGGTTTCCAGTTTCAGTTTATAGCCGCTCAGGGGCAATTGACCGAGTTGTCCTTCAAGTTCCGCTAAAGGCAGGCCGAGATCCAGGAGCAGGCCGAGAAACATGTCCCCGGAGATGCCGGAGAAAGTGTCAAGATAAAGGGTTTTCATTGTGGATTCCGTCGATTGATGCGGGCAGCGGCGCAGGCGGCGCCGAAACCATTGTCTATATTGACCACCGTCACGCCGCTGGCGCAGGAATTGAGCATCCCCAGCAGGGCAGCGATACCGCCGAAGCTGGCTCCGTAGCCGATGGACGTTGGCACGGCAATAACCGGAGCCGCCACCAGGCCGCCGATTACCGAGGGCAATGCGCCTTCCATGCCCGCCACCACGATCAGCACCGCCGCCCGGCGCAGCAGATCCAGCCGATCGAAAAGGCGATGAATGCCCGCTACCCCTACATCCACCAACTCTTCGACCTGGTGGCCGAGCATCCGTGCGGTGACCGTGGCTTCCCGGGCGACGGGAAGATCGGAGGTGCCGGCACAGACCACCAGAATCGTGCCCCGGCCGACCATTTCAACGGGACTGTGCAGCAGGGTCAGGGTCCGAGCCTGCTCATCGTAACAAGCGTGGGGGAAATTGGCCAGCAGAGCTTCGGCTTTGTCTTGATCGAGACGGGTGATGAGGACGTTGCTGGTCTGACGCTCCATGGCCCTCACGATGGCGAGCAACTGCGCCACCGTTTTGCTGGCGCCGAGGATTGTCTCCGGGGTGCCCTGACGCAGTTCCCGGTGGTGATCGAGGCAGGCCACGCCGAGGTTCTCAAAGGGCAGGGTGGCCAATCTTTCAATATTCCGTTTCCTGCACCCCCTGCGCCTTTCAGAACAGAGCGTCAATCGCCGGAAAATTGAGGGTTGTTTCAGCCAGGCTCTTTAATAGATCGATTTTTTCATGATCCCCGGGGTTGATTTTGGCCACGTCTTTGTCTATGGCGGAAAAGACCCCGGTGCTGCTGAGATTTTCAGCACGCATATAAGGGATATTGCTGCGGTCGAGAATCTGTTGGGAAACCTTCGACACGGGAAGCAGCCCTGGAATGACCAGGCCGGCAATCTTCGAACGATATTCGGGGATATTGTAGAGGGATGCCAGGGTGACCAGGAGCTCATTGCGAGTGCTGGTGACGATCAGCAGGGTGGCGTCTTCAAGCAGGTCCGCCACCCGCTGGGTGGCAGCGGCACCGAGATGAACCTGATGCACGATCCGTGTAGCGCATTTTTTGTTCCCCCGGAGCGGTACTTTAAGGAGCTGAGCAACGTGTTTGAGGGTTGGGTTGGCCAGGATCGGAGAATAATCGAAACCGGCGACAACTTGAAAAGGTTTTCCGGCAAAGGCCTGCTGCAGATAGCTCATGGTTTGTTGCCGCTTCTCGGGCAGCAATTTGTTGATTAGTAACAACCGCATGTCGACCTGCTCCTGACGAAACAGGGCCAGATTGAGGTGTACATTATCGATGACCCGGCCGATGCCCGCGTCGGTCACCATCAGCACCGGCGCATCGAGCAGGCGGGCCACCCGGGCGTTGTTCAGTCCGAACACCGAGCCGACGCCGCAATGGCCGGATCCTTCGATAATCAGCAGATCGCAGCGACTCTCCAGGGCCTGAGCCGCCAGCAGTATTTTTTGTTCCAAATCCTTCGCAGAGATTTTCCGATCCAGGAACTGGCGCGTCGAATCGTGCTGCAGAACCACCGGTGACATGAAGGGCAGGTCGGCTTCCAGATGGAAGATTCGAACCAGCAGGGCCGCATCCTGATCGACCCAACGGCCTCTGAATCGAGTCGGTTTCGGACCCAGCGGTTTTATGAAACCGACCCGGCGATATTGTTGGCGAGCCATGTGCAGCAGAGCGATGCTGCTGGTGGTTTTACCGCATTGCTGGCCGGTGGCGGCGACAAAGATTTTTTTACACACGGCTTGGCCTTTCAGACAAAAACGTTTCGTTGCTGAATTGTGCCCCATTATATAGACAAGCACGTTCTTTTTAAAGGTCTGTTACAGGTTCGGGCCGGAAGCCTGGTTGGTTTTGCGGGGAAAGGCCCGGCGGATGTTTCCGGGTCTGATCAGTTTGACCTGATGGCCGGTAGAGGCATACAATGAAAGATAACCTGTTAAGTCCTTATTTGTCGACGCGGTGTCTGCAAGCCAGGATGAAAAGGAAGGAATGGATATGAGACAGATGCTGGAAATCACCCCCCTAACTTTGAAGCGGTTACGTAACTATGGGCAGGTTGTTGAAAACAGTACAAAGTTGGCCCATAAGAAGCAATGGAAGACCATGACTCTGGAAAGTATGCAGGAGTACCAGAGGGTTCTGAAAACGTCGGACCATGCTGCTGCGGTGATTGGTTATGCCAGTTTTTTGTTTCGGGTCCAGCAGGGAATGGCCGCCCCGCGAGCCCTCTATGGTGAGCAGGTTCTTGCCAATTCTTTGGTCAAACTGTTGACAGAGTTACAGGTTCCGATTGTGATGATCGAGGTGCCCGAAGAGGAGCCGGAGGTTCTGGTTACCTGATCTCCACTGGCCGGCTGGTTTTGAGCGTTAAAAAAGTTGTCATGGTGATTTTACTGCCGCCGGTATTCCTATTGGTTTTTTCACGCACCGTGCAGAAAGCATATCTTTTCTTATAGTTTGCTGCCGCAGTGGCGGCATTCCGATTCTGTTTCTCTGTGAATACCCATATAGGTTTTAAGCAGGTCTTTCCAGGTGACGATGCCCTCGATTTCATTTTGTGAAGAGACCACCGGCAGGCAGGAGACGTTCTTTTTTAAAAGAATTTTCACCGCCTCGGCAATCGGGGTGTCCCGATGGATGGTTATCGGACTGCGGGTCATGATCTGGTGGGCTTTGCGGCACAGGCGGGCAACGTCCTGAGGCCGTTCAGCGGCAGTTTCGAGAAAAGGGCTGCTGGCTTTGAGGAGATCCCGATCCGAAATAACACCGATCAGTTTTCGGTTTTCCACCACCAGCAGATGATGGAATTTGGCGGCGCAGAAAATGCTGTTGATGATGCGCAACGAATCGTCCATTTCCACGGTTGCCACCCGGGTGGTCATGATGGAATCAACGTTCATGGTCTCTCCTGATAAAGCAAGGCTGCTTCAGACCTTTTATCGGCGGCAGGTTGTTGATAAAAATCAAGGGCAGTTTAGGCTATCTGCGAGTCGAAGGCAACCGAGAGCCCCCGGGACGCTTGTTAGCTGCTGGCAGACATCCTTTTTTATGGTATAGTTGCTTTACCTCAATAGCAAAAGAGGTCTCTTAAAACCAAAGGAGGAAGACGTTATGCCAGTCTCTGAGCCGTCGGGTCACTTAGGGGGTGTCGCATCTACATAACAGATGAAAATTCTCGGATTGCGAAAGTCCCGTGATCCGAAAACGGTTCCCACGAAGGGAATTCACACAGAGTATAAATGATGGCAAAGCGCCCCGGGAAGTTCCGGGGCGCTTTGATTTTAGGAGGGTCACATCTTGCGTTTGCGTTCATCCATGACCTTGTAAGCGCAGAACTCACCGCACATGGTGCAGGCACCGTGGTCTTCATCCACTCCCGATTGGCCGCGCCGTTTGCGGGCCAGGGCCGGGTCGATGGCCAGGCAGTATTGAGTCTCCCAGTCGAGGGCTTTGCGGGCCTTGCTCATGGCAAGGTCCTTTTCCATGGCGCCGGGCAGGCCCTTGACGATGTCGGCGGCATGGGCGGCAATGCGGGTGGCCATCACGCCGTCGTGAACGTCCTGCACGTTAGGCAGACAGAGATGTTCGCTGGGGGTGACGTAACACAGGAAGTCGGCTCCGGCGCTGGCGGCAATCGCGCCGCCGATGGCGCAGGTGATGTNNCGTAGCCGGGGGCGATGTCGGTGACTAGCGGGCCGAGAACGTAGAAAGGGGCACCGTGGCAGAGTCGTTTCTGCAACTGAATATTGGCCTCGATCTGGTTTAGCGGCACATGACCCGGACCTTCGATCATGACCTGGATGCCGGCGTCCCAGGCTCGCTGGGTCAATTCGCCGAGAATGATCAGCTCATGGATCTGGGCCCGGTCGGTGGCGTCGGCCAGACAGCCGGGGCGGAAACCGTCTCCCAGGGAGAGGGTGGCATCGTAGGGCTTGACCATCTCCAGCAGTCGGTCGAAATGCTCGTAAAGAGGATTTTCCGCTTCGTTGTGGGCCATCCAGGCCACGGTAAAGGAGCCGCCCCGGGAAACCACTTCCATGATCCGGCCTTCGTTATCCATCCGTTCGACGGTGGCTTGGGTGACGCCGCAGTGGACGGTAATGAAGTCGACCCCGTCCTCAAGGTGTTTCCGGATGCCGTCAAAGATTTCGTCGACGGTCATGTCAACGATGGCCTTGCCTTTTTTCACCACCGTGTCGCAGGCCGCCTGGTAGAGAGGCACGCTGCCGATGCAGGCCCCGGTCTCGGCGATGATAGCCCGGCGGATCTCATCAATGGGGCCACCGGTGGATAAATCCATGATGGCGTCGGCGCCAGCGGCTACCGCCACCCGGGCTTTTTCCAGTTCTTTGTCGATGCTGGTATCGTCCTTGCTGGTGCCGATATTGGCGTTGACCCGGGTCGGCAGGCCTTTGCCGACGGCGAGGGGGCGACCATTAAGATGTTTGTTGTTGTGGCAGACGATGGCGGTGCCTTCGGCGATGCGCTGACGCAGCAGTTCTGCGTCGATACCGGCGGCAGCGGCGGCCTGGAGCATTTTATCGGAGACGATGCCCTGACGGGCGAGTTCGAGTTGGGTCATGAGTCTACCTTTTGAGTTGTATTTGTCAAAATACAGGCTATTTTCCGGATTCCTGGAGTTTGTTCAGCAGCTTTTGGGCTGCGGCAAAATGATTGATCGGGCCGTGCCCGGCTCCGAGGTCGGGTGCGCTTCGGATGGCTTCGGTAATGAATTCCTTGGCCAGGGCTACGGCCTGGGGCAGGGGTTGGCCGGCGGCCAGCAGGGCGGCGCAGGCGGAGGAGCTGCTGCAGCCGGTGCCGTGGGTGTTGCGGCCGGCAATCCGTCGGGCCGGAAACCGGTACAGTGCATGGCCGTCGAGGAGCAGGTCGACCGGCTCCCCGTCGAGGTGCCCCCCCTTGAGTAAGACATTGCGGGCGCCCAGTTGCTGCAGCCGGCGTCCGGCCTGTTCCATGTCGGCCTCATTGCAAATGGGTAAACCGCTCAATTCGGCAGCTTCCGGCAGATTGGGGGTCAGCAGATAGCTGCTTGGTACCAGGTGATCTCGGCAGGCGGCGATGGCTTCCCGGCGCAGCAGCGGCGCCCCGCCTTTGGCGATCATCACCGGATCGACCACGGCCAACAGACCGTGCTTGCGTAGACACTCGGCAACCAGTCGAACCACGGCGGCATCGAGCAGCATGCCGGTCTTAATCACTTCCGGGGCGAGATCCTCCAGTACCGCTGTCAGTTGTTCCTCGATAAAGGCAACCGGCACCGGGTGGATGCCTCGCACGCCACAGGTGTTTTGAGCGGTGAGGGCGGTGATGACGCTCATGCCGTAGCCACCCAACAGGGTGATGGTTTTGAGGTCCGCCTGGATGCCCGCGCCGCCGCCGCTGTCGGAACCGGCGATGCTCAGGATCCGGCCCCGGGGAAAGGCTTGTCGGCGGTTGAATTGCAGGGCAATTTCCCGCGCCGCCAGAGCCGGAGCGGGATCGGCCATAACTGCCGAGATCAGAGCGATGGCATCGGCGCCGGCGTCGATAACAGCCCCGGCCTTGTCCCGATCGATGCCGCCGATAGCCACCAGGGGGATCGACAGCTGTTGACGAATGGTCCGCAAGGTTTCAAGGCCGATATGGACGGCATCGTTTTTAGTGGTGGTTGGATAGATACTGCCGACAGCCACGTAATCGGCCCCGGCTTTTTCAGAGGCCAGGGCCTGCTCAACAGTGCGGTTGGAAGTACCGATTATCTTGTCGGGACCAAGCAGGGCCCGGGCTTCAGTGATGCTCATATCCTGCTGGCCGAGGTGAACGCCGTCGGCTTGACAGGCAACGGTCAGATGCGGATCGTCATTGACGATGAACAGGGCCCCGGCCTGACGACAGAGGCCGCCGACCATCTCGGCTTCCTGGCGGCGGATCGCTTCGGATACATGTTTGCCCCGATACTGGACGATTCGGACGCCGCCATGCAGGGCGGCGATGAGCCTGTCCCGCAAAACTTCCCCGCGGGAATCGTCGGTAATCAGGTACAGACCCTGGATGCGCTGGTCCTTCATCGGCTCCCCTTTGTCGGATACAACCGGTTTCAACCGGCAACAGTTTTTCGCCCTTGAAAAACTCAAAAAGTCTGCTGTTGCACACAAAAAACCGTCACGGCCGGAAAGCGCGTGACGGTCATCACGATAGCCTTGCGACACCGCTTCCCTACGCCGGTATGATCCGGGTCAGGTTCCAAGGGTTATCCCGCCTGCCGCGGAATTCTCAGTACAATGACGCCCCTAGCGGTTATGTTGAGGAAAGGTCGAATCCGTACAGCTGGTATGCAGGGCCGGAATTCGGTCGAACAGGTGGTCAAGGCGGAGTGTTTCCCGATTTTGCCGGGTCAGTTTCCTCTCTTTCAGCGGCTACTCTAACCAATGCCCATTTGGCTGTCAAGCCGCCCCCGGCGGTCCCCCTGGACCAGGGGCGGTTTTACCCTTTACAGCGATAGGGTGGCATGCTAAGAGTTTGGCACGGAATGGCCCTGTCGGCTTTCAGGATTTGCGGAATCCCGCCAGGAGTTTCGGCTCTATTACCACACCACTCCGGCCTGCATCTTCCCCCACGATACGGATGGACCTGACCCCGGCGGCCAGGCTCACTTTAAGGGTTCAGGAATAAAAATCCCATGCACGATCCTCACGGACATCGCCCCACCCGCGTCGAAATCGATCTCGAGGCGATCAAACACAACTTTCGTCAGGTACAGGGTCTTGCCGGGCCTGGGCAGGGAGTTCTGGCCGTCGTCAAGGCCGACGCCTACGGGCACGGCGCCCGACGCATCGCCCTGGCTTTACAGGAGGCCGGCACCGGAATGTTTGCCGTGGCCATGGTTGAGGAGGGGATCGCCCTGCGCGAGGCGGGGATTGTTCGACCTATCCTGGTTCTGGGCGGACTGTATCCCAAGCAGGAACATGACCTGCAGCGGTTCGACCTGGTGCCGACCCTGTTCGATATGGAGACAGCCCTGCGGCTGGATCGTTACGCCCGCTCGGCGGGGCGCCTGCAACCCTACCACCTGAAGCTCGATACGGGCATGGGTCGGGTCGGTTTTCGCTGCGAGGATTTGGCGGAGGTTCTGGAAAACCTCTCGGCCCTGTCCGGTTTACGGATGGAAGGGGTTTTTTCCCATCTGGCTCTTGCCGACGAACCGGGGCATGAGATCAATAGGCACCAACTGAGCACTTTTCGCTCGGCCGTCGCCCAGCTCCGACAGGCCGGATTTGCGCCGAAGTTTGTGCACCTGAGCAACAGCGCCGCTCTGCTTACAGGGGCGGCGCCGGACTGCAATCTGGTACGGCCCGGCATTCTGCTCTATGGCGGCCTCCCCGGGCCCGTTTTTGAAGGGCGCCTCGACCTTCATCCGGTGCTGAGCTTTCGGACCTGTGTGGCGCAGATTCGCCGGGTTCCTGCGGGCACCGGAGTCTCCTATGGGCACCGTTTTGTGACTCAGAGACCGACGGTGCTGGCCGTCATTCCGGCCGGTTATGCCGATGGGTTTAATCGCCAGTTGTCCGGTGTCGGGGAGGTTCTGGTGCGCGGGCGCCGGGCTCCGGTAGCAGGAACCGTGTGTATGGATTGGACGATGATCGACGTGACCGATATCCCTGCTGTCAGCGTTGGTGACGAGGTGACTCTACTCGGTCGGGACGGGGCTGAATGCATCACCGCCGAAGAGTGGGCTTGCCGGATCGGCACCATCAGTTATGAAGTATTCTGTCAGTTCAGCCAACGGGTGCCGCGTTTCTACCTCGGCAACTGATGGCCGTCGGCGATCCGCCGGCGAGGAGTATCCATGAGCTCAGCGCAGCATTTACTGGCCCTCGATCTGGGCACCACGACCTTGGCCGGCCGCCTCATCGATGATGAGGGGCGGGTTTTGGCTGAAGCGACTCTGCGTAATCCCCAGGCCGTTCTGGGAGCGGATATCGTAAGCCGCATGGAGCTGTCCCTGCAAGGGCAGGGGCTGCAGCTGCAGAAACTGCTGATTGAAGGGCTCGAGGGTCTGATTGGTGAGGTGTTGCGACAGGCCGGAGTGGCCCGGCAGAGTGTCGCTGCCGCTGCAGCGGCCGGCAACGCCGGTATCAGCGCCCTGTTGCGGCGACTGCCGGTGGATCGCATTCTGTTTCCTCCTCACAGGCCGACGGAAAAGCAGGGCCTGTATCTGGATCCCGACCAACTGGATCTCGATCTGGCGGCCCCCCTTTATTTGTTCCCTCTGGTCACCGGTTATATCGGCGGCGATCTGGTCGCCTTTCTGCTGGCCCAGGCCCCCGCCCTGGACGGCACCCTCTACCTTGACATCGGCACCAACGGCGAATTGGCCCTGTTTTTTGGCGGGCGCTGGTGGACCACCTCGGTTGCGGCCGGACCCGCTTTTGAGGGGGGCGGCATCTGCTGTGGCATGGCCGCCCTACCGGGAGCGGTCAGTGGCGTGAGTCTGGACGGCGAGCGACTGCGTCTCGAGGTCCTGGGCGGCGGTTCTCCCCGAGGTCTCTGCGGCAGCGGTCTGGTCGAAACGGTTACGGCGGCCCTGGAAGGCGGCCTGATGGATAAACACGGAACCCTTGTCGATCCTCTGCAGGTACCGGGAAATCTGGCTCGTTACCTGGTGAACGGTCCGAGTGGCGCTTGTCTGCGGCTCTATCGGGATGCTTTTGTCGATCTCTGTCTGACCCAGCAGGATATTCGCTCTTTTCAGCTGGCCAAAGGTGCGCTGCGGGCCGGCGTTGAATGTCTGTTGTCCCGGGCCGGGCTGTCCGCCGACTCTGTCAGCGAGGTGGTCATGACCGGAGCCTTCGGTTTTTCTCTGACCCCGAGGGTATTGAAAAGGGTTGCCATTTTGCCGGAATCCATGGTAGACAGAATGCGTTTTGCCGAGTCCGGGGTGCTCTCCGGTTGTTGCCGGTTGCTTCTGGATAGAGCAGGTCCCGCAAAGGCCCAGCGGCTGGCGGATGCCCTGCACCCCTATCCCCTGTCCGGGACTCCGGCTTTTGAAAAAGCTTTTTTAAATGCTCTTGATTTCTGAAAAACCGCCCACGGACGGTTTTTTTGTTGTTTTTACAGACTGCGCGGTTCCGATTATGCCCTCGGGCGAGGAGCTGCAAGCCATTTTTTTAGCGTCAAAGCAGGAAAGGATTGTGCCATGGCCGTCATCCAACGTGCCCTCATCAGTGTTTCGGATAAGACCGGAATTGTCGAATTCGCCAAAAATTTAAGTGCCTTTGGCGTCCATATTCTCTCGACGGGCGGCACCGCCGCCCTGCTGCGCCAGGAAGGGCTCAAGGTGCAGGACGTCTCCGACTATACCGGTTTTCCGGAAATGCTCGACGGTCGGGTCAAAACCCTGCATCCCAAGGTGCACGGCGGTTTGCTGGGGATGCGGGATAACCCCGCCCATGTGGCCAAGATGGCCGAGCATGGTATAGAGACCATTGATATGGTGGTGGTCAACCTCTATCCCTTCGAGGCGACGGTGGCCAAGG
>NPIF01011493.1_pt1 | contig 13533 bp, 10 predicted proteins | sample 8637461 | NCBI WGS metagenome assembly NPIF01 (sample SAMN07420641, study PRJNA396082) | bioreactor metagenome | isolation source: sample BR12 brine-fed electro-methanogenic bioreactor BR | place: Japan: Kochi | collected 2016-12-09
GCACTCGGCGCCATTGAGCAAAATCGTGTCGACCGGTCGCTGAGGATTACGCTTGAGCTTGATGAACGTGGGGAAAGTCGCGCCGCCGTGGCCGACAATGCCGCCTTCGCGAATGTCCCTGCAGATCTGTTCCGGGTCGAAGCTCGTCGGCTCGATGCCGTCCCAGTTGCGATCGAGAAACTGTGTAAGAAACTCGGCCGGCACCGCTTCTCCGTCAGCGGCGGGTTTGATCGGAATGCACGGCACGCGGCGGCCCGCCGCAACCGGACAGATCGTACCCGTGGCAGTCTTGCCGTTGACCGATGCGTGAATCGGCGCCGAAACGAACGCCTCGATGTCGGCGATCTTGTCGCCGATCTTCACTTCCTGTCGCGGCTTGACGATCGGCGTGCAGGCGACGCCGATGTGCTGTGCCATAGGAACCTTGAGATCGAGCTGAGGCACGAAGAGCTTGATGGGCTCACCCTCGCTGTACTTCTTGCGATGCGGGGGATGAATGCCACGTGAGAAGCTCTTCAGGCCTTTCATACGCTCGCGCAGAGTCGCGATCATTGAACACCTCCGCCGGTTCGGTCCGAACGCCGAACACAGGCAATGATGATTTTGGCAAGGATGACACCGACGAGCAGGCCGATGCTGCCGCCGACGAGATGGCAGACAAAGGCGGGTACATCCGCCGCTGCGGCGTACCAGATTTCCGCAAGGTGCGCACCGATCAGCGCCAATGCGAGCGGCAGGATGAAGACCGTGAGCGCCGCGCCGACGAGCGACGCACCCTCACCGAACTGAGGCGCGTTCTCATGGGCCTGCATAAGCGGACAGCTTTCCGCTCCGTGGCAATGACCGCAGCCACCCCAGAATCTTTCGAGCCATTTCACCATTCGTTCGCCCAATGTTTGACGGCGCTTACACCAAACACCTTGCCGTCAACGCAGTTATGGATTTCTGCATTGATATGCAAGATGCGTGCTAGCGGACCATGTCGCATGGCCGGGGAGCCGCATGGCGCGTTTGTGCAATGAGAGATCACCTTGAAGCGCGACATGAATCGCCACAACACCGGTTCGGCGCCGAGTTGTACCGTTCGTCGCAACGCTCGTCGAACATCAGGCCGTCATCGGCAGTCCCATGCTTGTGAATTGACACAGAGCCCGCCGCGTTCAAGGTTTGCGTGCGCAAAAATCCGCTGGGGTGGCGGACTCTCTGTGGATCAAAGGCGGCATTTCACGCGTGTGGCGAGTGTGTCATCGGGTCTTGCTGCGAACAGGGCACTTCCTATAATTGCGGGCACGGCGCGGTCGGCAACCCTCGTTGCGCGGATGAGTTGCGCGTGCGGTGAACCGCTGCCGGGGTTGGCGTTCCTTTGCCAGAGGATTCAATCATGTCCGATGCGAGTCAGGAAGTCCGCCGAATCAGGTGGTCGGAGTGTTTCGGCTTCATGCACCTGTTTCAGGCCTTTCGCCTCTCCACGAGCCACACATCCCTCATCCTCGCCTTTTGCGGTCTGGCCGGCATGTATGCGACCGGTCACATCCTGGATGCCGTTTGGCCGGAGGACAGCAAGCCGGCGGTTATGCAGGGCGTTTCGGAGTTGGAGCGGTTCGTCGAGAGCGATGCCGGCGGAAGAACGGCCACCCTGCGATGGATTGATGTGCAGCAGGCAGACCCGGAGGCGGCGAAGCCGCAACGCGTCGGTGCGTTCTTCCTGTTCACAGAGCATGTCCGCGCCAGCATCTATCAGGCGACCGATGCCGTCCTTGGGCTCAGGCTGGGCTCGTTGCTGCATACGGTCCGCCGCGGATTGATGGCATTCGTGTGGCTGCCCGCCATGCATCCGCTGTATGCGATCCTGTTCACGCTGGTGACGCTCGTGATCTGGGCGTGGTTCGGCGGCGCGATCTGCCGCCACGCCGCGATGCGAGTGACGCGGGAGGAGCGCTTGGATTTGCGGGCGTCGCTGCGGTTTGCGCGGCAGCGGTTGCTGAGTCTTATTGCCGCTCCGATCATGCCGCTCGGTGTGCTTGCAGGCGCCGCGCTGGCGTTTTTGGGACTGGGGGCGATTTTCCTGATTCCTGTACTGGGCGAGCTCGCTCAGATCATGCTGTTTGGATTGGCCCTGCTCATCGGATTCGCTCTGGCGGTGGTGGTCGTGTGCTGGATACCGGGCATTCCGCTGATGTATCCGACGATCGCGATGGAAGGCTCCGATGCGTTCGACGCAGTAAGCCGATCCTGGAGCTACATTCAGCAGCGGCCGTGGCGAGCGGCGTTCTTCGGGCTCGTGTCCCTGTTCTATGGCGCGATCTGCCTTGTCTTCGTGAAGTTTTTCGCCCGGCTGCTCCTGTGGTTTACGCATCTGGGGCTCTCCGTTTTCGGCAACTACGGGCACGTGACCGCCGAAGGGCCTGACGGCGCGACGCAGGAAATCGCCGGCAAGCTCGACGGCTTGTGGCAGGGGCCCAAGCTGTTCGGCGCGACGCCGTTCTGGGGAGATTTCGGCGGCCACGATCTGACCGGGATGAGCGCATTCGGCCAATGGGTGCTCTGGATCTGGGTGATGATCGTCGTCGGTTTTGTCGGCGCTTTTGCCGTGAACTTCTTCTTCTCCTCGTGTACCCTCATCTACGGCCTGCTGCGGCGCGAGGTCGACGCGACCGACATCGACGACATATACCTCGAGGAGCCGGAGGAGGACGAGATGCCGCTCGGCGGGCCCAGCGAGCCGCAGCAGAAGGACGACGGTTCGGGCGATACCTCGTTGCCCGTCATCGGCCAATGATCGCGGTGCGGTCGATTTGACCAGACGCCGCCGCCCCAAACTAGTCGCTTCGCGACGCGCGACGACCCATCGCGTGAGCAGCAAACGAGTCACCTCGCCGTGGAGTTGGTCCATGTATTCACGCATTCGGCGGACGTGCGGAGTGTGTGCCTTATTCGCGCTATTCATTTCGACAGGCTGCACGGAGCTTTATTTCACCTTCGGCCCCGGCGGTCTTTTCGGGCCTTCGAGCAGCAGCGTGGGCGGTTCGACGACGACGCAGCCAACTGTCATCGATTCGCCGGTCTATGTGACCGATCGCGCTGATCCGCTGCTGGAGTCGACCGCGGGTGCAAAGGTCGTCGTGGCGGCCCAGCTCAACGACGACAACGGCGACGGCGTCATCGACGCGAATGACGAGCAGGATTTCGTGTCGGGCTCCAACGAAAGCCAGCCCATTCAGATTCACCTGAACAACGGCAACGGCACGTCATTTACCACCATCACGGTCGCGGGCGGTGGACCGATCGCGCGGATGGTCGATCTCGAAATCGCCGATCTGGACGCGGACGGTCGCGACGACATCGCCGTGCTGGTGAACGATACGGGATTCGTGCCTGTGACCGGCGCGAATCTGCGCGGGGCTGTGGTGCTGTTGTTCAATCCGCCGGATGCGAGTGATGCTCTGGCATGGGAGGAATCGACCATCTCCGCGACGTTCATTCTTCCCTGCGACGAAATCGGCATGACCGACTTTGCCGTCGGCGACCTGAACGGCGACAACCTGCCGGATATCGCGCTGGGTTCGAACGAAGTCGGCGATGTCGAGAAACACATACGGCTCTATCTCAATCCCGGCGCCGCCTCGGCACGCAACGGCAATCTCTGGGCACAGCAGAACTCGATTACGGTAGATGCTGTGCCGTTCAAGAAGATGCAGTTGGCGGACGTGGACGGCGACGGCGACCTCGATCTGTTCGCGTCGTTCCCGATCGCCAAGACTTTCAACATTCGCTGGCTGGTGAATCCGCTGGTGCCGGCAGGCGCGGCGGCGGTCGCGGCGGGCAACTGGCAGTCGCGCATCGTCGGCCAGCAGGGCGAAGTCGATCCCGAAAACGTGGGCGGCGATTTCATGGCTGCCGAGGACATCGACGGCGACGGCGATTTCGACGTGGCGGTCGCGCACGCCCAACTGGGCTTGGTGCAGTGGTTCCGCAATCCGGCACGGCCGGCGGAACCGGGCGGATTCGCCATCGTGACGCAGCAGACGTTTCCCTGGGAAGTGTACAACCTGGGGCGGCTGAACGAGGGCTTCACGCTCAATCAGATGCAACTGGTCAACCTCGACTCCAACGGCACGCTCGATTGCTTCGTGACGGCGAACGGCAACATGGTCGGCTTCACACGCGGGCCGGTGCTGGAGGATTTCTGGCTCGCGTTTTCGATCGTCTCGACGAATCCGGTGGCCGACATCGGCACATGCGCCATAACCGACATCAACGAAGATGGGCTGGTCGATATCATCGCGCCGCTGGACCGTGAGGGGCTCGTGCAGGATCAGATCATCGTGTTGCGACGCGTTTCACCGTAGCAGACGGCGCCGCTGAAACTGACGGTACTCTCAGCAAGCATGCTATCGGAGGGGGCAGGAAACCGAGTGCAAGCAGCATGACCGATCTCGAGCGATTCGAGAAACTCATCAGGACAGGGCACCACTGCATCTCGATCTCGACCTTCGAGGAACGGGAAGTGCTCGACATGATCGGGCAGGCGGCGCTCACGCTCGGCTATCAGTTGACCACATGGTCGATCGTCGGCGGTTTGCGAGACAGCACGCTCGTCGACAGCCCGGCGGACAAGAATACCGAACATCCCATTGCTGCGTTATTCACGCTCGCCAATCGGGATCACACGACCTTATGCGTGATGCACGATCTGGCGGGGCATCTGAACGATGCGCGGACACTTAGACTCCTCCGCAACGTCATCGCGAAGTTCGAACGCACCGATAGTCATCTGATTCTGCTCGATCACGATGACGTTCTGCCCCCCGTCGTCAGGGCTTTCGCGACTCAGTTCGAAATGTCGTTGCCGGCCGAAGATGAATTGGAATACCTCGTGCGGCAGGTCGTGCGCAGGCTGCACGGGGAGCGACCGCTACGCGTCGATATCTCTCGCACGAGCCTCGATGTTGTCGTCAAGAATCTCAAGGGGCTGAACCGGCGTCAGGTCCGGCAGATCATCTCGGAGTGCGTGGCCGACGATCGCGTCTTCGACGCACACGACATCAACACGGTTCTGGCTCGCAAACGGCAGATGATCCACGCCGGCGGCCTCCTGGACTATGTCGAAACGCCGGTCTCGATGGACGACATCGCGGGCATGAAGAACCTCAAGCGCTGGCTCGCCATGCGGGAACAGGTCATGTCCGGCCGGCCGGGTGAGTTCAACATCGATCCGCCGCGCGGCATTCTGCTGCTCGGCGTGCAAGGGGCCGGCAAGAGCTACAGCGCGAAGGCGATTGCCACGGCGTGGCAGCGGCCGCTGCTGAGAATGGACGTCGGGGCGCTGTACGATCGCTACATCGGCGAATCGGAAAAACGGCTGCGCGACGCACTGCGGCAGGCGGAGATGATGTCGCCGATCATCCTGTGGATCGACGAGATCGAAAAGGCGTTCGCGTCGGCGGCGAGCCGCAGCACCGATGGCGGTCTGTCCCAGCGCATGTTCGGGTCGCTGCTCACGTGGATGCAGGAACGTGCGGGCGACGTCTTCCTCGTGGCCACCGCGAACGACATTGAGGCCCTGCCGCCGGAACTGCTCCGCAAGGGGCGATTCGACGAGATATTCTTCGTGGATCTGCCTGATGCCGAGATGCGGGCGGAAATCTTCGCGGTTCATCTTGCCAGGCGCAAGCGCGACCCGCGCCAGTTTGATTTGCAGATGCTTGCCGGCGCGTCGGAAGGATTCAGCGGGGCCGAGATCGAGCAGGCGACAATTGCCGCAGCATATGACGCCGCGGCTGCCGGCGAACCCCTGAACACATCGCGAATTCTCGATATTCTGCGAGCGTCACCACCGCTGTCCGTCACCATGGCGGAGAAAGTTGCCTCCCTGCGGGCATGGGCGGAAGGGCGCTGCGTTCCAGCGAACTGAATCGTCGGCGTGTGCGGAAGCGTGAAGGCGTCAGTGCGCGCCGTGGATGGCCTTGCCGAACGCCCCCTCCGCCGCCTCAGCGATCGTCTCACAGGTTGCGGGGTGCGGGTGAATCGTTGCGGCAACGTCCTCCGCGACGGCCGCCATCTCGATCCCCAACGCGCCTTCAGCGATCAGATCGCCCGCGTGAGCGCCGACGATCGCCACGCCGAGCAACCGTTGCGTCTTCTTGTCGAAGATCATCTTGGTCAGTCCGTCCGTGCGGCTCATTGAAACGGCCCGTCCGGACGCGGCCCACGGGAATTTCGATACCGTGAAGTCGAGATTCTGCTCCTTCGCTTCGTTTTCGGTCACCCCCGCCCAGGCCACTTCCGGGTCGGTATAGACAACGGCCGGTATGCAGGCCGGGTCGAATTCCGCCGGCTTGCCCGCGATGACTTCGACCGCGACCTTCGCCTCGCGCATCGCCTTGTGGGCGAGCATGGGGTTCCCGATGACGTCGCCGATCGCGAAAATCCGCTTGTCACTCGTGCGGAGTTGTTTGTCGACTTTGATGAAGCCGCGGTCGTCCACGTCGACCTTCGTGTTCTCAAGCCCGATGTCCTTGGTTATCGGTCGCCGCCCGACGGAAACCAGGATGCGGTCAAACTCTTCACTCTTCTTTTCGCCGCCGACTTCGTAGGTGACCGTGATTGCCGACCCGTTCCGCTTTGCGTCCTTGAGTCCGGCTGACGTGATGATCGCCTTCATCTGCTTGTTCAGCTTTGAGACGAGCGGCTTGGCGATATCGGCATCCACGCCGGTCAGCACCTGCGGCAACACTTCGAGCACCGTGACCTCGCTGCCGAGCCCGGCATAGACCTGCCCGAGTTCGAGCCCGATGTAACCGCCGCCGATCACGAGCACGCGGTTCGGAATCTCCTCGACTTCGAGCGCCTCTGCCGCGTTCCAGTAGAGGTCGCGGGCGATCAATGATTCCGGCAGCGCGTTTGCCGAAGAGCCGGTCGCGATGATGCAGTGTTTGAACTGAATCCGCATGTTCTCCTCGCCCTCGACACGCACAATGCGAGAGCTCTCGAAAACGGCCTTGCCGCGGATATACTCGACCTGGCGCCCCTTGAGCAGTCCTTCCACACCGGACGAGAGCTTCTTGATGACGCTGTTCTTCCAGTTGCGGAGCTTCTTTATGTCGATGCCGGGCTTCTCAAACGAAACGCCGAACTTCGACGCCATCTCGGCCTCGTCGATGATCTTCGCGACGTTCAGCAGCGTCTTGCTCGGAATGCACCCCTCACGGAGGCACACGCCGCCGGGTACATCGGCCGCATCCACCACTCCGGTGTGGAATCCCGCATCGGCTCCGGCGCACGCGGCGACGTAACCGCCCGGACCGGCGCCAATTACCAAGAGATCCATTTCCTGCGTGAGTTCGCCAACGACCATGCCTGAATACCCCTTACTCCGCGTCCTTGATTCGTCGGTTGTTTGTTGCGCTTCCGGCATCGCCACTGCGGAAATGCAGTGCGATTGGGATTGGGATTCTAGGTCCACGCCGCTTGAAGGGAAAGAGAGGCGATTGCCGGCGATAAACGGGCTTTTTGAAGGCATCCGGCTATCGGCGACAGTAGGAGTTGATGGAATGATAGGCCGTGAAGCAGCGCGTATCGGCCGATGTTGAGCGCCGGCCCGGTGCCGTGAACGGCCCCCGATCCGCGCAAAAAAAATGCCGACCCGCCACGCATCGAGAAGGAGGAGAAACGATCCGCAGCGAGCCGGCCAGCAGCCTGTGTCATGTCGGCAAGGTGATCATTCGTCCCGCGGGGCGGGTTCACCCTGCTTCGGATAATTTATTCTAGCAGGCCGTGTGATGACTTGGCGAGCAAGTTTTTTTACGCGGCGGGGAATAATGACAAGGCGAATAGGCCTCCCGATCGCCGGTCGAGCTTAATTCCTAAGGATTACGCTGATTCACTCGGCGCGCCGCGCTGTCGCTCGAAGATAAATGGCAGTTTCATGCTATGTCACTGTCACAAGAGGGGCACACCAGATCGCTCATCCCGACCACGGCAGCATGGCATTATCGGCAACACGATTGGGGTTTACCCGGAGATCTGACGCTGTCATCTCGCGGCGGGTCACCCATCAAACCGGCGACCTGAGCGATCAAGAGATGAACTCACGATCGTCGGGCCGATGTTCATCGACATGCACCTTGGGTTGGCCCTCGATCCACTTCTCATGGCGTTCATCGTCGGTGTTGAGCGGCTCAATGTGAACGGTTGTACGTGCCGCAGGCCAGACTTCCGTGACCGCATCCGCGATCTCATGGCTCAGCGCATGCGCGTCGCCGACTTTGGTCTCGGGCATCACGACCATGTGCATTTCGATGTGTCGTTCCGTGCCCGCCTGTCGGGTGCGCACGCCGTGTACTTCGACGAAGCGATCGCTGAATCGCCTGATCACGCCCGCAAGCTTGTCGATTTCATCCTGCGGCAGTGCTGCATCCGTGAACTGGCGGAGCAACTCGCGAAACAGCCCGATTGAAATGACCAAAAGGCAGACGGCGACAGCGAGCGCCAGCAGCGTATCCACAAACGGCCAGTTGCCGATCGCTCCGACGAGCAGCCCGACCGCGACGCCCGCGGTGATGAACACGTGTACTTGCAGGTGCTTTCCCTCGGCGAGGAGGGCGGGCGAGCGCGTAGCCTCAGCTTCTTTCAGGAGGTAGCGGGAGATGAAGAAATACAGAATCGCCGCGCCGATCATGACGGCGGCGACAAATGGCGGGATTTCTTTGGGTGTTTCTCCGCGCAGCCAGAGCCCGATCGCACGATATCCGATCATGATCGCGGCGAAGAGAATGAAAAAGGCTTCCACCGTCGCGCCCAGCGCCTCGAACTTGCCGTGCCCGAAGGGATGGCCGCGATCGGCGGGCCGAGCGGCGATGATGACCGCCCCGAGGACGATGATCGAATCGAACCCGTCGAAGAACGTGTGAATGCCTTCCGCGATGAGACTCTCGAGTCCGAGCACCCAACCCAGCGACAACTCGACCGCGCAGACAAGGAAACTGGCCGCGATTGCGATCCAGACGGCACGGAGGCGGCGTTTGGCTTCCTGCTGGGCGGGTGTGAGTTCAATCGCTGACATGAGAATCACGACGTTCTGCCGCATTCGCACACGCATCGCGGCAGGGCTATACTGCTTCGCGCCGACGCGCGGTCTAACGCATGCGCCGACACGATAAACCCATGGTAACACCGGCCGCAACCATCGTAATCCCGAATTTCAACGGCCTGCGGTTTCTTCCGCGGCTGATGGAATCCTTTGCTGCACAGAGCGACCCGCGCGGACGCGTCCTCGTGGTGGACGACGTGTCGTCGGACGACAGCGTGCGGTATCTCAGGGAACATTGGCCGCAGGTGCAGGTCATCGAGAACGAGACAAACCTCGGCTTCGCGGGAACGTGCAACGTCGGCATGAGGGCGGCGGACACGCCGTTCGTTGTGCTGCTCAATAACGATACGCACCTGGATCGCGACTGGCTTGCAGAGGGCCTGCGGCCGTTCGACGATCCGCGTGTCGGCGCAGTCGCGTCCCTGGTTCTGCTGGCGGAGGAGCCACATCCCATCGACACCGCGGGCGACGTGTTCTCCGTGGCGGGCGGGGCGGTCAAACGCGGCCACCTCGCGCCGCGCGAGACGGCGGACCTGCTTGACGGCAATGCTCTGTCGGCCTGTGGGGCTTCGGCGTTCTACCGGCGCGAGGCGGTTGAGAAAGTCGGCTATCTCGATGAGTCGTTTCAGAGTTACTACGAAGACGTTGATCTCGGTTTGCGGCTGGCCTGGGCGGGCTATCGCTGTGTGTTCGCGCCGAAGTCAATCTGTTTCCACCACCTCAGTTCGTCGTACAGTCCGACCGGCTGGCGCTATCACTACAACTCGGCTCGCAATGCGGAGATCGTCTGGTGGGCCGATCTGCCGAGCCGGTTGCGTTTGCGCTACCTGCCGGCACATCTCTGTTTCCTGGGATTGCAGGCGGCGAACAAGCTGCGGCAGGGGTGCCTTCGCCCGTATCTGGCCGGTAAGTTCGCATCCCTGGGGTGCCGTTCGGTGATTCGCCGCAAACGCGAGGAGATCCGCCGTTACGCGACCGCTTCGCCGGCCGAAATAGCGGCGAGGCTGCGCCGTGACTGGTGGCGGCTGCATGTGACGTCCCGGTTCAACAGTCTTCAGACGAGGGGGGGCTGAGGTTGATCAGCGTCCTGACGGTCAACTATTTCTCCTCGGATCAGCTTCGCGATCTGGCGGCTTCGCTCCGCGAACACCCGTGCAAGGAACCCGTGGAATTGATCGTCACGAACAACTCGACGGAAGATCGCGTCGAACTGCATTCCGATTCGCGGCTGACAGTGCGCATCGTCGATTCGGCGAATGTGGGATTCGGTCGCGGGATCAATCGGGCGTTCGTCGCGTCTGAGGGAGAGACAGTCTTTGTTGCGAATCCGGATGTGCGCGTAACGCGTGGTGCGCTGGACGCGGCGTGCGAGTGCCTGCGATCGCGACCCGATATCGGTGTATTGCTGCCGATGTTGCGGTATCCCGGCGGTGCGGTGCAACTCTCCGTGCGGCGTTTTTATACGTGGCCGATGGTGCTCTGGGCACGATCGCCGCTGCGGGCGCTGGGGCGTCCCCCGGCGTTCTTCAGAGAGTATCTGTGCGAAGATATGGATCGCACCGGACCATCGGACGTCGACTGGGGGCTCGGGGCTGCCATGTTCCTGCGACGCGAGGATATCCTCGGCGAACAGATATTCGACGATCGGTTCTTCATGTATTTCGAAGACGTCGATTTGTGCTATCGAACATGGCTGCGCAGGCTGCGCGTCGTCTACGATCCGCGGATCGAGTGCGTGCATGCGCACCGCCGCTCAAGCCGGAATCCGTTCAGCCTCGCGGGTCTTCGACACATGCGGAGTCTCTGGCTTTTCATGATGAAGCACGGCGGCCTGCCGCAGCGGCCGGGGATCGAATAGTGGGCAGTGGGCGTTCAAGTCGCCCGCGATTCGATCGCGGTATAGAGTTCCGCGAGTCGCCGTGTCCATGTGTGGTCTGCCGAGATTTCGGCGGCCATTCTGCCCGCTGATGCCTGGTACTCACCGGGGTCGGTCTGGATGCGCTGCACGAGCGCGACGAGTTCCTGCGGTGACTTGTAGCGCAGGATCGGCCCCGGCAGCGAAAGGGCGATAGGATCGGCCTGATCGCGATCTGCGCCCGACGCTCGTGCGGCAATGGTGATGCCCGCGGCCGCGGCGTCCATGGCGATCTGTGCCGCAGCTTCATCCACAAACGGCACGATCAGCAGTCGATAGGCAGTCAGTGCTTTCGGCAGTTCATCCGGCGCGGGCCATCCACCGCGGCTGGCCGACGTCCACGCATCAGCCTGCTCCCAGCCCTCGCCGAACGCATCGAATTCGATGCCCGCATTGCGCAGGGCTTCGCAGCAGGCGATGCGGTTGAGGGACGGCTGGAGTCTCGCGTGAATCCGCTCGACGAGTCCTGCCCTCACGTCCTTGCTTTCGAGGCGGATCTTCAAGGCATCCTCGGCTTTGCTCAGCACAGCATCTGCATTGATCTGCGAAGATTCTGCGATCGCGCGGCGGATGTTCTCGGCTGCCTTGTCATACAGGCGCTGGTGGGTGGCCAGATTGAGACCCGCGGCCTTCGGCGAACAGTCCACAATATCGCCGACGACGGCGAGCTTCGCCCCAAGCGGCTCGGCCGCCCTCAGTCCCGGACACGCCGCGGGGGGAACAAGCAACACGCGTTCGGCATCCATGCCGGCGGCGATCGCCTCTTCGCGTTGCCGACTGTTGCACACGCCGAGCAGCGTTTGTGGCGGCAGCAAGCCGATCTTGTCTCGCTGTACGCCCTGTTCGTGCCCGGTCAACAGCACCAGAATCGCCGCGCCATCAGCGCGGGTCGCCACATCCGGCACACTTTCGATTGGGATGAGCAGTGCGGGCTTCAGGCGCTGAACCGCCTGTTCGCAGTCAAGGGGGTGGACGCTCCGCGGCGAGGCGAGCGCGAACGTCTCGCAGGGTCTCTCCATCGCCCGGGCCGCGGCTGTCAACATCTGAGCCAGCCGTCGAACGCGCGGCTGTGCGATGTTCGACGTGACAAGCAGGGCGTCGGTTTTCTCACCAGACGGTGTCGTCGATCGCAGGGTTGCGGTCGCTTCGGCACGCTGCCGCGCAACCGCCTTGTTGATATCGGCAAGGCGTTGCGTCAGCCGTGCGACTTCGCGCGGATCGAACCAGGGCCAGGCGAGGATTCGATCGGGAGCTAGATAACCCGGATTCGATTGGAGGAATCGTCGCAGTTCGTCCCACGCGGATTCGCCGACGAATAGACATAGACGTCCGGCGTCGATGGCGGCGGAGAAGTCGTGCAGATGCAATGCCATCGAGACCGACCACGGCACGTCGTCCACAACGAGCAGGGCCTGGTGCGGCATCAAACGGCTCAATAGCCGCGAGACCGCGGTGCCATGGCCAAACCCGACCATGAGGATGTTGTGCGAACCGGGGTTGAAGGCATCGATCAGGGCTTCTGCGCGTATCGACGGCATGGTCGTGCGGCCCAGCCAGTGCCGGCGTCCGTCGGCGTCGCACCATGTCAGCGTCGCTGCGCCGTCACGACCGCGGGATGGTCTGATCTCAAACGGCGGCGTTGCGTTACGCAGCATCTCTGCGCACTGCGGATCCGCGCGCTGAAGGGCATCGCTATTGGCCAGGAAGTGGGTTGAGTCGAGTTGGTCCAGCGTATTAGCATCCATGCTTCACTCGTCCGCCGGCGTCGGTCTTATTGCAGCCCGCCGAACCACCGTTGGATGGACAGCACGGCGAGAAACGCGATCCACGCGCAATAGACAACGATCGCCAGGATGAGCTGCGTCTTCGAGATGTTGGGAGCGTGTTCCTTCTCCCATGCATAATCCGCGTCCTGCGTGGTGATCTTGCTTGCGTTCATTGGGTTTACTCGGTCGGCGAATCCGGCGAGGCCGATCGCGAGCAGGCGAGCTTGTACGCACGATCGAGCGCCTCGTCGAAGTTGTACACGTTCTCAAAATCCTCGATGCGATCGTCCGGCTGCTTCTGAAGCAACTCGTTCTCCACAAGGGCAAAAACCATCCGGCCGAAGTCCTTGGTTGTGCGAATGCCCCAATGCCGCAAGACAGTCGAAGCCATGAAGCCCCAGCGTTCGAGGGCCAGGTCGCGAAGACCCCAGCACAACTCTTCACCGCCGACATGGCGATTCAGACGGCTGGCCGCCTGCTCCATGCCGCCGATCTGCTCGATGTGGTGCAGCAACGCCTCTGGAATCTCACCGCCTTCGATCAGTTCGTGCAACTCACTCAGGTCCATTCCGTGCGACTGCAGCCACTCGGCGAGTTCGCTCACACCGGCTGCGGGCGGCCCATGCGCCTTTTGAACGGTATAGTCGAGCCCGCGATGCAGGAATTCGAAGGCATCGATCGAATAGCGACCGAGCTCTCGCGAGACCTCCAGCAGATTCTTCCTGGGCTTCTTGGACATCAGGGTTTCTAGTCGACTCAAA
>NPIF01001608.1_pt1 | contig 13486 bp, 11 predicted proteins | sample 8637461 | NCBI WGS metagenome assembly NPIF01 (sample SAMN07420641, study PRJNA396082) | bioreactor metagenome | isolation source: sample BR12 brine-fed electro-methanogenic bioreactor BR | place: Japan: Kochi | collected 2016-12-09
ACCTTATTTGGGATCGGTGTGATCGGTGGAGGATTGATCATGAGTACCTGGGGGGGATTTAAAAAACGCATCCTCACAACCGCCTCTGCCATTACGGGTATGGGAATTGCGATCTTCCTCATCGCCATCGCACCGTCAAATAATTTCAACATTGCACTGGCAGGCATTTTTCTGACCGGGATCATGAATACCATGGCGAACGCTTCGATCACCACCATCATGCAGACAAATGTCCTTCCGAAGATGCAGGGGAGAGTATTCACCACACTGAACAGCCTGACAAGTGCCATGATGCCCATCTCTCTGCTGTTAACCGCCCCTGTCTCCAATATGGTGGGAATCAGAGGTTGGTATTACATTGGAGGAAGCGGCTGTACCTTGCTGGGGCTATTCTGTTTTTTGAACAAACATGTCATGACAATTGAAGAAGAAGGTAAACGCAGGAAAGAAGAACTGATCTCTGTGGATCGGTAGAGTCTACGCCTATAATTTGTGATGCTCAGCTTCGACGATCGATAGGATCATATCAACCGTATGATCCAATTTTCCATCCGCATTGATCACAGCATAATTGAAAATATTTAAAAACTCCAGCTCTTCTCGAACCTTTTGGACTCGGATATCCATATCCACGTCCTTGCCCTGTTCTTTTGCCCGTTCAAGCAAGCGCGCATGCCATTCTTCCTCATCTGAAGGCACCAGGAAGACCAGGATTGCGTGCGGATACAATTTCTTGATCTTTGAAGCACCCTGTACATCGAGGCGCATAAGAACATCTTTCCCGCTTTTCATTGCCCCCTCAATTTGCGATCGGGGTACTCCCTTGTAATCGCCATAGACATGAGCCCACTCTGCCAGCTCATCATTGGCGATCATTTTCTCAAATCGTTCTTTGCTAACAAAGAAATAGTCAACACCCTCAACTTCATCCGGGCGTGGTTTGCGCGTATTGGCAGTGATCACAAAATGAAAAGCATCTGACCTGTCTTTGAGGGCTTTAACAACAGAATCTTTTCCAACGCCAGAAGGTCCAGATATCACGATCAGTAGAGGTTTAGATTTGATGATTTGAAAATCCACGCATGTACTTTGTTTCATAGATAAATCCGATAAGAGTGTATTGTGATTATAATTGAAAACGTCCTATCTGAAAGTTAAGAATGCCCTGGGATATCTTTCTCCATCCGTTCCAGCCTCCAAAAAAACACAAAGACCATTCTCTTTTCTCCACAATGTTTCTAATAAATTTATTACGCGCTTTGACTTGACAAAAGATAAATGGAAACTTATGTTTAGTAAAAACAAATTTATTTAATTATGTATTGGATGGAAGGGTAATGATGTCAGAAGAAAAAACAAGAAAATTTGATAAAAAATACATTTATATTATTGCCGCAGCCATAATACTGATCGGTATCATTGTCATACCTCGGTTACGGAATAATAATACCGATGAAAATCTCATCACTGCTGCCGTTGAGCGAGGTGAATTGATCGCGACCGTTGGCGGTACCGGGAAAGTTGAAGCGAATAAATCAGCAACACTAAAATGGCAAACCAGTGGTTTTGTAGAAACAATTGATATCTCGACTAATGATGAAGTGAAAGAGGGTCAAGTTTTATCAACGCTGATGAAGTCTTCCCTTCCTCAATCCGTCATTCTGGCTGAAGCCGATCTGGTTAACGCGCAGCGCAACCTGGAGACAGTGCTGGATTCAGAATCACAGATCAGTCAGATCTACATCGATCTATTGGACGCTGAACAAGATGCGAAAAATGCCCTGGAAGACATTGACGCATGGAACTACAAGAATGCCGATCAAGCTCAAATTGATGAAGCCCGACAGGAGTTCATCACCACTGAGGAAGATCTGAAAGCTGCGCAAACCGATCTCGACCTCTATACAGGAGATCTTGAGGATTCAGAAGGCGAAGAATTACAAGCCGCTGTTAATGAGGCACAGGAAAAGCGAGATAATGCTCTGCGAAATCTTAATTTCATTCTTGGGAAAGCTTATGATACGCAAGTCGCCAAAGATTATGCAGAATATGACCTGGCAGTAGCTAGATTGGAAGATGCACAACGTGAATGGGACAAAGTAAAGGAAGGGCAAAACGAGGATGATATCCGCGCTGCACAGGCGCAGGTGACTGCTGCTGAGGCAATGGTAGGTATGGCAAAGATCAGCGCTCCATTCGAGGGTACCATCACAGCCATTTACGCTAACGTGGGAGATGATGTAAATGTAGGTACAAATGCCTTTCGCATTGATGACCTTTCGCAATTCTTCATCGAAGTGGACATTGCAGAGATCGATATCCAGCGTATCGAGGTAGGACAAGAAGCTGAATTCACTTTTGATGCCCTTCTTGAAAAGACTTACCATGGGCAGGTAGTGGAAGTCGCCAGCGCCGGAACAGAAGTACAGGGAGATACAAATTTCATTGTGAAACTCCTAATCACCGACAGCGACGAAGATATTCTGCCTGGAATGACCGCTTCTGTCAGCATTACCGTTACAAAATACGACGATGCGCTCATCGTCCCCAACCGTGCTATTCGATTGGATAATGGAGATGTTGTTGTTTACGTTCTTCGAGATGGGAATATTGAGAAAGAAATCGTTGAGATTGGCGCTTCATCCGACACATCCACTCAGATACTATCCGGGAATGTGGTCGAAGGTGATGTCATCGTTTTGAATCCACCGGAAGATGTTTTCAGCGCTGGGCAACGCCCTGCTTTTACGAGGTAACCGTGACCAAACCAGTCATTGACGTCCGTGACGTCACAAAGTTCTACCAGTTGGGAGAAGTAGAAGTCAGAGCTCTGCGAGGTGTTTCCTTTGAGGTCCAGGAGGGGGAAGTGATCTCAATCATGGGCCCCTCTGGATCAGGTAAATCCACCCTGATGAATATACTCGGGTGCCTGGACCGGTCCACCGATGGGGAATACTATCTTGATAACAAGAATGTATCCCTCATGAATGATGATCAGCTTGCCCAGATCAGAAATCAGAAGGTAGGGTTTGTGTTCCAGAACTTCAACCTGCTTGCCCGCTCTACTGCACTGACCAATGTTGAACTTCCGCTGAGATATGCGGGAAACACGACCAATCGTCTGAAACTGGCACAAGAAGCGCTGGAAAGTGTTGGTTTGGGAGATCGCATTCTGCACAAACCCTCAGAATTATCCGGGGGACAGCAGCAGCGAGTTGCGATCGCAAGAGCGATCATCAACAATCCAGCCATCATTCTAGCCGATGAACCCACCGGTAACCTCGATTCGAAGTCCGGAGATGAGATCATGGAGCTCCTGCTCGGATTGAATAAGGAACACGGCACAACGCTCATCATCGTTACACACGATCCTATGATCGCTGAACATACCCAACGAACGATCCATCTGTTCGATGGAAAGATCCAGGAGGTGAAAGCATGAACTTCCTGCAAACCATTAATGAAGCCTGGAGCAGTCTTTATTCCAATAAAATGCGCTCCATTTTGACCACACTGGGCATCGTGATCGGTGTGGCTGCCGTCATCGCAATGCTTGCCATTGGTGAAGGTGCTCAAGATACCATCCTGAACCAGATCGGTGGAATTGGTACGAACTTATTATTTGTCTTTGAAGGTAACGAAGCAGATGAGACCATCAAATCCAAACCGCTCACCATGCAGGATGCAGCCGCAATAGCAGAGATCTTTGCCGCCCCAAACGTTGAGATCGTTGCCCCTGTCATTCAGGGCAGTGGAATCGTTAAATATGGCGGTGAATCGAAATCCACACAAATATTTGGTGTAACTGAGGAATACGAGGAAGCCCGGAATTATGGACTGCTTGAAGGAGAATTCATCTCCGAACAGAATGTGAATGGGCGGGCATCCGTTGTTCTTCTAGGCGTAGATGTTGCTGACCGTTTATTTGGACATCGCGATAATCTGATCGGTGAGATCATAACCATCGATGGGCAACACTTCCGGGTTGCCGGAGTGCTATCACCCAAAGGTGGCGGCCAGTTTGGAAGCCAGGATGATGTAGTGTTGGTTCCTATCACGACTGCCCGCAGCCGTCTGCTCAATCGAGAACAGGATAATGTGGATCTGATCTTTGCAAAAGCAGTGAGTGCAGACGCTGTCCCAGATGCGACTGCCGAGATCCAGGAGATCCTGCGCAAACGACATCGCACTGAATTTGGGAAAGATGATTTCACCATCTATTCACAGCAAGACTTCCTGTCACTTGCTTCAAGCATCACCAACATCTTCACTATCTTCCTGGGCGGGATCGCTGGTATATCCCTGCTGGTTGGCGGGATCGGTATTATGAACATCATGCTTGTCTCGGTGACCGAACGCACAAAAGAGATCGGCTTAAGGAAGGCAATCGGCGCGAAGAAAAAAGATATTCTTATCCAATTCCTAACAGAATCCTCCCTACTGAGTTTAATGGGAGGCATTTTGGGGATCATTTTTGGATGGTCTCTAGCCTCCGGGATAGGCTCATTCGCCACATCGCAGGGGGTGCAATTCGAACCGCAAGTTGGATTGCAGGCAATTGTGCTTGCCACACTATTCTCAACAGCGGTTGGGTTGTTCTTTGGAATATATCCAGCCAACAAGGCAGCCAACCTGGAACCGGTCGAAGCCCTGCGGCACGAATAAGACCATTTTGGGCGATGCGGATAATTCGCATCGCCTTTTTCTTTTAATGAATCAACTATGATGCCTGTACAATATTAATTGGGCTACTATACACTATAAAACCCCAAAACTTTGCGATAAAATTTTTTACCAACCAGATAAAAGGAGTGGAGCATGTCAGCGTGGAAGATACTACTTACTGATGGGCTAGCAAATTCAGGAAAATCGATTCTCGAAACGAAAAAGGTCTCATTTGACGATAAGAATGGCATCACTGCAGAAGAGCTCTTGGACTGCGTGGGAGAATACGATGCTTTGATCGTCCGTGGTCGTACAAAAGTGACCGCAGAAGTTTTTGAAAAAGCAACCAAGCTCAAGGTCGTCGGACGTTGTGGTGTGGGGGTAGATAACATTGACCTCGCCGCAGCAAAAGAAAAAGGTGTGGTAGTCGTCAACGCTCCCGTTGCCACTACTGTGGCTGTCGCCGAACACGCGATGGCATTGATGCTTTCTATGGTTCGCGAGATACCCAAAGCTGATTCTGGTTTGAAGAATGGAGAATGGCTGAAGAAAAACATCAAGGGTACCGAATTGAATGAGAAAACCCTGGGTGTGATCGGATATGGTCATATTGGTTCAACCGTCGGAAAGTATGCCAGTGCGTTCGGTATGAAGGTAGTCGCATTTGACGTCATCGCTACAGATGAACAGATCCGGGAATTAGGGGCTGAACCAGTCGACCTGAACACGCTACTAGAGAAAGCAGATGTCATCACTCTGCATGTTCCCCTCAATGACAGCACCAGGCATATGATCAGCAATGAAGCCATCTCAAAAATGAAAGATGGAGTTCGTATCATCTCCGCCGCCAGAGGTGGAGTTATTGATGAAGAAGCGTTGTTTGATGCCTTGAATACGGAGAAAGTCGCCAGCGCTGCCCTGGATGTGTTCGAAAAAGAACCGCCAGACAATCAAGGCCTGCTCAAACATCCAAAATTCATTGGCACTCCCCATCTGGGTGGGCAGACCAAGGAAGCCCAGAGCAGGGCAGCCATCGATATCGCAACCGAGGTCCTCAACGTACTAGAGGAGAAGGATATCCGCTGGAGAGTAGCATAAATTTACGACAGGAGAGATCATGAAAGAGAAACTAGAAAGATTAACCAAATTGTTAAACGAGATCCACGATATCAGCGCAGCTAATGCTGTTCTGGAATGGGATCAACAGGTGAACATGCCGCGCGGTGCTGCAGAGAACCGTGGCGAACAGATGGCAACCCTGAGTAAGATCGTTCATCTCAAATCCACCTCGGATGAGATGGGAAAACTTCTTGACGAACTCACCGAAGAAGCAAAAGGATTGGACCCCAATTCCGATGAAGCCCGTTTGATCAAAGTGAGCAAAAGACACTACGATAAGAACACCAAGGTCAGTGGAGAGTGGGTGGCTGCATTTTCCAAGGAAACCGCAGTTGCACAGAGCATATGGGAAGAAGCCCGTGCCAATGATGATTTCGAACTTTTCCGCCCTCATCTTGAAAAATTAGTGGATCTGCGCAAAGAATATGCCGAGTTCTTCAAACCTTACGATCATGTCTATGATCCCTTGCTCGACGATTTCGAACCCGGAATGAAGACCGCTGAAGTAAAAGAGATCTTCACCCCGCTCAAGAAAGAACAAGTGGAGTTGATCCAGGAGATCGCTCAACGCCCACAAGTGGATAACAGCTTCCTTTTCCTTGAATACGATGAGAAAGGGCAGATCGAATTTGGAAAAAAGGTCATCAGCGATTTCGGCTATGACTGGAATCATGGACGACAGGACAAATCTGTACACCCCTTCACCACCAGTTTCGGATTGAATGACGTCCGCATCACCACCAAGGTTGTCCCTGATTTTCTGAACCCCTGCCTATTCGGGACATTCCATGAGTGCGGTCATGCCCTTTACGAACAGGGTGTTGACAAGAAATACAACCGCACCCCTCTCGCCGATGGCGCTTCCATGGCCATCCACGAATCACAATCAAGGATGTGGGAAAACCTGGTAAGCCGCTCAAAGGCTTTCTGGAAGCGATATTACAAAGATCTGCAGGAGATCTTCCCCAGCCAATTAGGCAACGTCGACCTGGAAACCTTCTACAAGGGTGTCAACAAGGTCGAACCCTCCCTCATTCGCATCGAGGCAGATGAAGCAACCTACAACCTGCACATCATGCTGCGCCTTGAGATGGAAATCGGCTTGATGGACGGAAGCATTGCTGCAAAAGATGCCGCCAAGGTCTGGAAAGAGAAATTCAATGCATACCTGGGCATCGTTCCACCCAATGATCGCGAAGGCGTCTTGCAGGACGTACACTGGTCATCTGGTTTGTTCGGCTATTTCTCCACCTATGCCCTGGGCAACCTGGTTTCTTCTCAGGTTTGGGAAAAGATGGAAGAAGATATCCCCGATATCGAAAGCCAGATCGAAAAAGGCGACTTCTCCAAGTTATTGGGATGGCATCGCGAACACGTCCATCGTTATGGTGCGAAGTATGAACCACAAGAATTGGTTCAGATGATCACCGGAGAGAAGATCAATGCAGCCGCATTCATGCGCTATCTGAAAAAGAAATTTGGCGCGATCTACGGAATTGCATAGAAAAAAGTCTGCACAAGAGAACCCCGAGAGAAGATCCCGGGGTTCTTTTTATTTATATTTTGCATATAAGACTATTTGGATATTATTTATACAATATTCTCCAAGTAAGGAGAATATTATGAAGAGAAAATTTACACCCATCTTGTTTGTTATTCTATTTTCGATCATTGTGATCGCCTGTACACCCACCTCAGCAGAAGTAATTGCTCAGGATATTGAACCATTCAGTGACACAGAGCAAGAAATGAAAAGTGAGCCAACCGCTGAACCAGTTGAGCCAATGGAAGAAGCAGTGATGACATTGCCCGCCTGGTATGAAACACAACTGCTCAATGTAAATAGTGGTGAAACATTCCGCATCGCAGACCATCTCGGCAAGGTCATTCTGGTAGAGACCATGGCAACCTGGTGCTCGAACTGTTTACAGCAGCAAAAAGAAGTAATACGCGTGCATGAGTACTTTGCCAACAACCCGGATTTCGTCGGCGTTGGGATCGATATTGACCTTAACGAAAATGAAGAAACGCTGCGTGCCTATACTGCCAAACACGGCTTCGATTGGTATTACGCAGTTGCCTCAGAAGAATTGGCGCTTGAAATCTCATCCCTCTATGGCAATCAATTCTTAAACCCACCCTCTACGCCGATCCTGATCATTGATAGACAAGGAAACGCAACTACGCTCCGCTTTGGTATCAAGTCAGCTGAAGACCTGATCCAGGAGATCGAAGCACGGTTGGCAAGCTAATGGGAATCCAAGCGATACTTTCCTCAATATCCATAGGGCTGTTGGCAACCACCAGCCCCTGTGTATTCCCACTCTATCCAGGGTATCTGGCATATATCGCCTCCAGTGCAGGTGAGAAAAAGAATCTTCGTTATTTTCTGGGTTTTTTTGTACTGGCTGGTGTGTTGACCATGATGCTAGCATTGGGCGCTATCATTGCCGCTCTATCCGTTTCAGTTGGCAGCGCGCTTGCCGTTGTCATCCCGATCGCCAATGCCATTCTCATCATTCTGGGCATCCTCTTGATCCTGGACCGTAATCCATTTAAGAAACTACCACAGATCAACATCCCGTTCCTAAAGAATCCTGCTATTAATGCTTTTGTGTATGGTCTGCTTTACGGTCCGATCGCACTTCCTTGTTCAGGACCACTAGTAGTATCGATATTCGCGCTTTCGCTGCAAAACAGTGGTTTCCTGGGAAGATTGAGCACATTTCTCTGGTTCGGCCTTGGTTTTGGCATCCCACTTTTAGTACTATCCCTGCTGGGCGGAAGTTTACAGAAACAGATAACCCGCCTCATGGCAAAACATTCCCGCATCATCAACATCATCAGCGGAATCATCATCCTGGGATTGGGTGTATATGATCTGGTCATTAACTGGGAAGCGATCCTACTGCAATTAGGATAAAAGAAAAGGGCTTCGGTTCGGAAGCCCTTCGATAATTTATGCTCCTCCAGCACCATAAAAAGAGGGATCGGTTGGGGTTTGTCCGCTGGGGTCCCAAACGTAAACCCAATCACCAACCTGCCCCCAATCGTAGATCCAGTGTGAATCTCCTACAGACAGATTGACACATCCATGGGATTGCTGATAGCCAAAGAGTGCCCGCCAGTAAGCCCCATGCAGCGCACGGCTCTGGTCAAAATACATCGTCCAGGGGACATTTTCCAAGAAGTAATAATCCGACTTATCGGCTGCAAAAGCACCGGTCATGGTCTCTATTTCCTTCTTTTCATAGATCTGGAACAAACCAGGTTGTGTGAAATACGGATCGACCCCGGTTGCGATGATCGTCGCAAATACAAGCTCATTATTATCATATACAGACAATGTCTGTTGAAAGAGATTGACTTCTATCCAACGTCCATTCTCCACACCAGTGGGAGGTGTGGTATTGACATTGACTACACCGATATAGCGTTGTTCCACCCACTGACCCAGTCCGATCATATACCAGATCGTTTTATCTTTTTCGACTTGATCATATACCTGCACAAATTGCTCGCGCACCAATTTCACATTGACAACTTCAGCCTGGTAACCTGGCTCGCTGCGCGGGTTCGTTCCGTCCAGTATCCAGCCGAAATCATAGACTGGTGTGGTAAGGAATTCAATTCCCTGGAAAGTTGAATAGTTAGTAGGTGAAGCACGAACCCATTCCTGACTCTCGACCTGGACGTAATGACCGCCATTGACATCTGATTGATTATTGTAGGCAATATATAGGGTCTCGCCTGAAGGCAAATACCGAATAGCGTTGATGCCCGCCACCGCGGAATCAAGGTTGGGATAAAAAGCGGCACGATCGCCATATTGCAAATTCAACTTTGCATACTTTTGATCCAGTTCCACCAGTGCAGCGTCTGGGGTTGCGATAGGAAGAGGTTTTAAGGGGATGCTCAATCCCTCACGCGCCAGGTCCGTCAATATCTGCGATGAACCCAGAGGAAGACAATCCTGTGGATCCTCGACATACACACCCGGCAGGCAAAGCGGAAGGGATTGCTTTGGATCGGGTGCAGAGGGTGTTTCTGTAATTTCACCGGTTTGAGCAAAAACAGCACTGTTGCTCGCCAGAAGTAGAACAAAGATCAAAATAGTGAGTAATTTTTTCATAGATCATCCAAACTCAATTTCATCACATTTTACTGCATTTATGCAATCCAGAATGCTCTTTTCCATTTCTCTAATAAAGTTCTTCATCACCGACCATACAAAAGCACCCTGTGCTATAATGCCAACAAGATATTTCCCAGAGAGCAAACGACCAATGAGATTTCTAATTACAGGTGTAGCAGGGTTCCTTGGCGCTCCACTCGCGAACAGTCTGGTGAGCGATGGGCATAGTGTGGTTGGCATGGATGATCTATCAACAGGTGATCCAGACCGCCTTTCTCCCGAGGTACACCTGGTTAGGGGAGATATCAACGATAGACCTAAACTATGGACGCTCCTGCAAGGTGTAGATTGCGTTTATCATCTTGCTGCGCGCGTCATTGTACCTGAATCTGTCCTTTATCCACGAGAATACAACCTGGTCAACGTAGGTGGTACCGTGACCTTGATGGAAGCTATGCGCGATGTGGGTGTAAAACGCGTTATCTTCATCTCATCTGGTTCGATCTACGGCAATCAGAAAAACCAGCCGATGCGTGAGACCTTGCGCCCGCAACCACGCTCTCCGTATGCGGTATCGAAATTATCCGCAGAATATTATGTGCGTACCATCGGCGACCTGTGGAAGATGGAAACTGTTGTCTTGCGCGTTTTCAATGCCTATGGGCCCGGACAACGCCTCCCACCCGCTAATGCACCCGTCATCCCCTATTGTCTACGACAGGCATTGGACAATGGAACGATCGTGGTACACGGCGATGGGAAACAGACTCGCGATTACGTTTATGTCGACGATGTGGTAAATGGAATGGTTCGTGCGGCCATGACATCAAATCTAAATAGACTCATCATCAACATCGGCAGCGGTAAAGAAACCTCGGTTAACGAGATCGTTAAGACCGTTATGGAGATCAGCAGCACCAAACCCGAGATCGTTCATAATACACACCACGATTCTGGTCCCTCCCGGATGTGTGCAGATATATCCCTGGCACAGAAAAAACTGGATTACAAGCCACAAGTTGACCTGCATGAAGGATTACTAAAAACGATCGAAACAGATAAACGCTTTCAAAACAAGAACGAATAGGGTACATGTCAGGTAGAAGTCAACGCTTACTCAAAGAGACCTTGATCTACGGTTTAGGAGGCGCAGGGAGAAAATTCCTGTCCTTCTTGTTGTTCCCTTTATATTCCCGCATTTTCTCTATTGGGGATTATGGTGCGATTGAGACCACCTATACCTTCGCTTTGATCGCCAGTTTATTATTGACTTCGGGGACAGACCTCGCCCAGAGCTACTACTTTTTTGAATACAGCCAGGTAGATGAGAGAAAAAAAACGATCTCAAGTCTAGCAATTTACATCCTTCTTTCCAATATCCTGGTAGGGATCCTGATCAATACTTTCGCAAAAGACATCAGCCAAATTCTCCTTGGAAATCACGAGTATGAGAACTTGATCCAGATCATAAGTTTTGCAATCCCCTGGATGGGTTTGTATACTTTTAACCTCAATCTTTTTCGGCTGCTCCGTAAACCCAAACAATATATATTAATAACAATACCTTTTATAGTTCTGCAGATCCTGTTGAATTTGCTGCTGGTTGTAGTTTTCCAAATAGGGATGAATGGAATTTTCATTGCAGATATTCTTTGTTATGCTATCTCAACTATCATCGCCCTCATCATGAACCGCCACTATTTCTCCTTGCACCTGGATGTACATCGATTTAAAGAGATGTTCTCATATTGGATACCGCTTTTGCCGGTAGGCATCAGTGCATGGTTCCTAACCAGCAGCGATCGAGTTTTCCTGTCTGCTTTTTCTTCTCTTGAATCCACCGGGATATATTCAGCTGGCATCCGCATAGCATCCATCGTTGGGTTTTTCATCCAGGCTTTCAGAACTGCCAACCTGCCCTTCCTATTCGAAGTATCGAAGGACGCAGACGCAAAAACCGTGTATAAGAAGACACTGTCTTTTTATTACTATTTCATCACGATAATAGCGCTTTTCACATCCCTGTTTGCCAGGCCGTTGTTATTGCTTATGTCCGGTGAACAATACCTGGATGCAATACCTATCATTCCTGTGCTCGCCTTTGTTTTCGTCCTGCAGGGCACAACACAGATCGTCTCGAGCGGTGCCATGATCACAAGGAATACGAAATACGTAGGTCTCATCACCGCATTAAGTGCGATCATACTCGGAACTGGCTTCGTTTACATCATCCCAAGGTTCCATGAATTGGGCGCAGCATGGTGGGTATTATTCGTGCATGTCGTCTACAATAGTCTCTTGCTGCTCAATTCTCAAAGTACTTATCCCATCTCTTATGAATATGGCAGGTTAGTACGGATCAATCTGGTTGCAGTTCTCATCATTTCTTTAAAATACTCTTTCCCAACCACATCCATAGTCTGGGAACTCACTACTGGTGTTCTTTTGTGCATACTCTTTACCATCCTTACACCGCTTCTTTCATTGTTAACCAGGACTGAAATCAGTTCGCTAAAAAAACAGATACAATTATTTTTAGGACGAATACTTACCAGGAAGAGCCACGATCATGAGACCGTTTTTCCAGACTCTTAAGAAATCAAATACCTTTAAAGCCATCACATCTCTATCCATCTGCTTCCTTTCGATCATGACAATGGTCGAGAATAGTTTGAATGGGCTTTATGTATCTGTTAAAGGTTGGATGGGATTTGCACTTCTAAATGGATGTTTGATACTAATAAGTGCCTACTTCACTTTCCTGTTCCTAACAAAGAAAAGCGCTCAGCTTCAAAGAAAATTGAGGCAGACCATTAACAAGATCTCACTCCCGGTAGGACTGGCAATCCTCATTTGCCTGGGACTGCTCCTCTTCTTCACTTTTTTTGTGTTTATCAAGCCCAACAATCCCCTGGAAGGCTACTTTTTCCGTTCATTTATCATCCTCATCACCGGGATCATCATTACCTTGATCTTAAAACTGCATTTCCAGCAAGAATCCATAAACACACTGTTCCTATTTTCAATTCTCCTGGTAGCCTTTGTTTACCGGACTGGAAATTACCTACAAGATATTTCCAGCAACCCATTTTCTTTAGCCTGGTCTGAGGGAAGCCGGTTTTATCACGCATCACGTGTCTTTTCACGACAGATCTACGGGCAAGATATCCCGCTCTCCTTCATGCATCCCAGCCGCTACCTGCTCCTTTCGATCCCTTTCCTCATCTCCCAAACAAGTATCGTACTGCACCGAGCCTGGCAAGTCTTTTTATGGATCACAACCACTGGGCTTTGTATGCTTGCGCTGGTAAAAAGATTACGTATACGTGATTTTTGGACGAATTCCATCCTGGCGCTTTCAGGATTCATATTCCTCCAACAAGCTCCGATCTACTATCATCTGCTCATCTCGGCCATTGTGATCCTGTTCTTTTTCAGAAGTGATAGGTTCTGGCAATCCTTATTCGTGGTGATGATCGCTTCCTTCTGGGCAGGCATCAGCCGCATCAACTGGTACCCGCTGCCAGGAGTATTGGCTGCATTGATCTATTTCTTCGAAACCGATCA
>NPIF01003446.1_pt2 | contig 13482 bp, 15 predicted proteins | sample 8637461 | NCBI WGS metagenome assembly NPIF01 (sample SAMN07420641, study PRJNA396082) | bioreactor metagenome | isolation source: sample BR12 brine-fed electro-methanogenic bioreactor BR | place: Japan: Kochi | collected 2016-12-09
TTGTTAGCGATGGTGGTTATGGTGTTTTAGGTTTTGAGGGAGACACATCGGATCACTTGGGTCTTCCGCAATGGTATGAACCCCATGTGGAAAAGTGGGCAGAGTTTGCGACGCCCCAAACAACCCTTTGGTTTTGGAACAGTGAAATTGGATGGGCAGCGGTTCATCCAATATTGGAAAGGCACGGCTGGCGTTACGTAAATGCCAACATATGGAATAAAGGAAAAGGGCATATCGCAGGAAATGTGAACACCGCGAAAATAAGACGTTTCCCAGTTGTAACAGAAGTATGTGTTCAATACGTATTTGAAGCCCGCATTGAAGGTCAAGCTCTGCGGGAATGGCTAATCTCTGAATGGAGACGCACCAAGCTGCCGTGGCGAAAAGCCAATGAGGCTTGTGGCGTAGCGGATGCCGCCGTTCGAAAGTATTTAGATCCGGGGCACCTTTGGTACTTTCCACCTCCTGAAATGTTTGAGCGACTTCAAGATTTTGCTAATCGAGAGGGTGACCCGTCGGGGCGTCCTTATTTCTCAATTGACGGACACACTCCTGGGACCGCTGAGCAGTGGGCAAAAATGAGGTCAAAATTTAACTGCCCTTATGGAGTGACAAACGTATGGGAAAGGCCAGCGTTAAGGGGTAAGGAAAGGGTGGTTATTCCCGGAGGCAGAGCCATCCATCTAAATCAGAAGCCGCTAAACCTCCTTACAACGATAATCGAAGCATCCACCGACAAAGGCGACGGTGTTTGGGAGCCTTTCGGGGGCTTGTTCTCAGGATGTGTTGCGGCACACCATTCTGGACGGCGTGCCTTTGGTGGCGAAATCGATCCAACCTACTATAGCTTCGGTTTGGAGCGTCTCAAGCAAGAAGCTGCTCAGCATCCTCTTCTGTAATATTAAGGTGCTTTGTAAATGCTTGTTTGATTGCGTATTCACTGCCTTTGCTCAACAACCTGTTCCAGTCACCTACTGTCATCCCTCGATACTTCGTGCCATAAATTTGGGTTTTGAATTGTTCAATTTCGGGATGAACAATTCTATCCATTTTCGCAAAATTGGTATCCAAGCGATATTTGAAGTTGCTCATAAGGTAACGAAGCTTTTCCTGATATTCGAGGGACAGGCTGTAAATACGTCCTTGAGCCCCCCAAGAAGACACGACTTTCTTCGCGTCAATGAGTTCTTTAGCACTTCCTTGAAATTTGTAACCTGCTGTATTGGTCTGCTGTAGGTTGCGAGTTCGATCGCTCGTGTCTTCTGGTTCAATCACAAGATAATCTGGAGGATTATGATAGTGATCGTCTCTTGCCTTGGCGACGGATATTCCCGATGTAATACAAACGCCAATAATTACCGGCTTTCCATAAATTAAGAACTCTGGCAACCACGACAGCATGGCGACATACGTTTGGTCACTATCAAAATGCTTCTGACTATCCCTAAATCTGGCGGTGATTTCTGTCGCTAGGGGAAACCAAGCTTTTATTTCGAAACCAGGGGTTGGCGTAACGCCCTCAAAAATGGCGTCTGGAAAGCCTGGGTCTTGGCGTATCCATTGTCCGACTTCACTGAATTCCTCCTGATCATTCAGAAACTCTACAGTGTTAAATTCAATCATATTTCCTAGAAGAGGCGACAATTTTGATATTACTTTTGCCAAATTGACAGCCGCTTCCGGAGAAATTGGTTTGCTCAATGTAAGAAGGTCGAATACGTGCCCTGACAGGCTCCTGATGTGGTCCCCACCAATACGCAACACATCTTGCGTTTCCATCCCACGCTCCATGATGTTGGAATTCTATTCTGAAAATCAAAAACATCACGGAATATACATTTTGTTAGGTCTTGTTGGAACCCCGCAGTTTCTGCGGGGTTCTTTCTTCGGTCGCTTTCGGCTCAATCTGGAAACATAATAAAAAGCGTGGAAAAACAGATTGTTATGAGGTTTCCGATGAGACAGGCCAAGGTTCCCAACGAAGCTGAGATGAAGCGACTGCTGGCCGTTGTCGAAGCTGGCAAACACGCCGCTCGCAATCGCGTTGCGGTGATGCTCTCCCATTTCGCCGGTCTCCGCGTTGGCGAAATCGCCGCATTGACGATTAGCGATGTCTACGACGAGGACGGTGCCCCGCGAGATCAGATTATGCTCAAGGCCGCATACACGAAGGGGCATCAAGCACGGACGGTGTTTGTCAGCGAGAGGCTGCGGCGAGAGCTGGTGAAGTTCGGTGCGTTCCTCGGCACGCTCCCGGCCAGCGATGCCCCGTTTTTGCGGACGCAGAAAAACACGGCGTTTTCAGCGAACACTCTGTGCCAGCTATTTGGAGAGCTTTACAAGCGTGCTGGCGTCGATGGGGCGTCAAGCCACAGCGGGCGTCGAGCATTCATTACAAAGCTTGCCCACAAGGGTGTTTCCGCAAAAGTCATCATGACGCTGGCGGGGCATAAGCACCTCAGCACCACGCAACGCTATATCGACGTGAACGACGAAATGCTTCGGGCGGCGGTTGAGGTGATATAAGCTGATTTGGCATTGTCTCACGGAGAGAGGCCCAAAATGCCATACGGTGATACGCTCGATAAAATCTTCGAAAAATATTTTGCTCCGGTCTGCTCTTCGCCGTTCACCTACAAAGGCAAGACCTATCACCCTGCCCCCCTCCGTGTGTCTCCCTTGTTGTTTCGAGGGTTCACATGCTCAGAATTTTGCGGTGCTTGCTGTAATGGGTTGTTCACCCTCGACTGCCTGCCGTTTGAGCGGGTTTTCGGTGATTTTGAAGAACGCACCGTTCTCGTCAACGGAAAGCCATATTCCGTTTTTACCAATTTCCAAAAAGAGAATACGACTGGCTCTTGTTCTTACTTGAACAGAACCAACGGTCGATGCGGCATCCACACTGAGAGCCCATTGGGCTGTGATTTTGAACTGATACGCTTTTTGATTTCAGAAACCCCAACAGCCCGCCCTCACCAACTGACCCAGAAGCTTTACGGCCGCGGATGGGCCATGACGAAGGTCGATGGAACTCGTGGGGCTGAATGTGAAATGACCCCTCCCGACGATCATTCAAAATTTGAAGTTTGGCGGAAGCTTCACCGCCTGTTGAGTTGGGCTCGGTATTTTGAGTTAGAAACACGCCTACCCCAAATCATCGATTGGGTTAAGACGGGCCCGCACGAGGACCCATTGATCATCTGATAGCAGACACCCGCCAGCTTAAACGCCTATTCCAGAATTGACCCGCTTTCGGCTTTCTGCCGAAGAATGAAGACGCCCAGATAGACAATCGGCGTGTCCAATGCTGCGATAGCTACCTTAGCCCCCCACTCGCCGTAGAAAATCTGCCAAAGCTCCGGCAATTCCAAAACCCCATAAAGAGCAATCCCTGTCCAGACAAACGTGTCAATCGCTTGCGAGATGATGGTGCTGCCGTTGTTCCTCAACCAAAGGAACCGCCCATTCGTGCTGACTTTAATTTTATGAAAAAACCAAACATCGAAGCTCTGGCTGATCATGTAAGCGATGACGCTTGCTACGATTATCCGGGAGCTTGAATTCATCACCTCCATAAAAGCTTTCTCGCCCTCCCAAAACGAAGCCGGCTTCCAATGGATGGAAACTTGGATCAGCAGGAAAACAACAACCAATGTGACAAAGCCAGCATTGACGACCTGTTGAGCAGCCCGCTTCCCATGAACCTCGGCGAGAATATCCGTGACGATGAAAGTGACTGAATATGCCAGCACTCCTGCCGTCACCGGGGCAAACCCGAAATCAATCATCTTCACCGCCAGCGGTGCGGCGATAATCAGCCCGCCGATAAAAATACCTGTGAGAATGAAAACGCCTTTTGGAATTTGACTATCCATACCCACCCCCCAAATGTTTTTGACGCCTTATAGACCTTCGGCTTTGAGCTTCTTCTCCTGGTTTATCCACGAGTTCAGCACCGTCGAAAGGTCTTCCTTCTCCCGCTCCAACCGCATGACATCTTCTTCGAACCAGTCATCCTGGCGAAATTGATCCTGGAAGAGCCGGTAGAGTGCCACCGTCGTTCGAACCGCCGGTATGATTGGATGCTTGGGATCATTCGGGACAACCGGCCACCCTGTGATGAAAGCATAAGTATGGCTGAGGTTGGCGTCCGTCTTTGCTCGTTCGTAGACGTAATGATGGCGGCGGAACCTCGCCTCCATCTCAGCGGCAACCGTAATGGCCCGCAATTTCATAAAGACATTGTTCGCGTAGAGAATTGCGTATGACAGATCATCAAGGTTCGCGATTTCGCCATGCTTTTCAGAAACACCGGCACCTTCGCAAATGATGTCACCGAAGCGGATACCGTGTGGTGGGCTGATGATCGGGCTTGCCGAGTAAGGATAGAATTCATCCGGCTTCACGAGATCAAGTTCGTCGCCTCGAAACTTATGTATCGTCAACGACAAAGCTTTAACGTCCCGAGCCCCTTCACGGAACCGGTTTCCAATTTTAATCTTATTTTTGGAGTAGTCTTCCCACCACGGAATGTTCGGCCTGAAATAGGCGAGATCGGCTTCTGCCTTGCTCAGGTTTCTGTCGTTGACGAGAATGCGTTTTCCCCACCTACGGAGGATAACACCATCACTCGCCGCATCATGGGTGATCGTGATTTTGTGGTCCGCGACCCTGGTCAGTAGCCGCTGTAGGACGTAGCAAATCACAGAAAAATATATCGTTCCGTTTCCGAGCAGATGGATATACCGGACGTATTCAATTTCATTATTTCGAACAAGCCAGAGGAAGAATTTACAAAGGACGTAAAGATCCGAACAGGCGATGCCGCCGATGCCGAGCCCTACACAATGCTCCCAACGCATAAACCATTTGGTTTTCTCATACCACGCGACCATTTCTTCAAAATTTTGTCCCTGAACAATATTAAGAAACGGGACTTTTCCGGTCGCGTTTTCGCGGTAGAATTTTAAGCTATCCTGCGTCCAATCAACTGCCTCATCGAATGAGAACTTGCCCCATGTCGGCTTTTCGAGAATGAGGGCCAAGTCGGAGATATTCTCCTGCCAATGGAGCACTTTGGCTCTTAACTCATCGTCCTTCGTCTTATTGCCGGTCTTCCAAACACCCTTGCCGACCTGAAAGCCGCCGCTATCAACGAGAACAAACGAGTTCTTCCGGTCGCGGTGCCAAATCGAGTTTTCAGCCGTCTCCCACTTGTCCTCGTCCAGTTCAGCGTGGCCCGCACTGTAGAGACAAAACGGATAGTGAAAATAGGCGTGATTTGGGTTCGAGATCAAATCGAGTTGCTTCGGCGAATAGTCATTTGGCGTATAGCGAATTCCCTTCGGGCGAATTTCGCTAATCGTTTTTCCTAAAACCCTCGAAAACCCAGGATGGATCGCGGGAAGGTATGCCGGAATACGCGGGTCGTCGTATCGCATTGGATCACCTCGACGCTCCGCAAATTATTTGATTGTTGGAAGGAACACTGACCAAACGTAATCCCTATTTTTTGTCTCAACCAACGCCCCCTCCGCTGACACAGACACTTCGACGGCATCTTCGGCAAACACCTTGATCCGCGTCAAAGCCCTAGCAAGAAGGATGGTATCGACATGACTACCCGCCTTCCCAAAAGCCAGTGTGTCTTTGACGACTTGGACGGCTTGCCCTTTCGATGCTCTGGCACTTTGAGCCGCTTCGGAAACCTTGTCCTTCGGCAGCAGGACCGAAACAGCATTGGCCTTTAGGTTAGCGGCTACCTTTGGAACGTTCGGCTTTTCAAAAATAGCCCTTCTACGCTCACCGTCCTGATTTTTTATCAATTCAGCGTCAATGACCCATGTTGGATGGGCCTTAGCCTTCGAAACATCTTTTCCGCCGTTTTCAGTTTCAACGGCTTTATCCAGGCTTGGAACACCTTTAGGAGTGACCTCGACGACAAGTTTTCCGTCCTTTGAAGCGATCTTGCTCGCCACATATTCCCCGTAGACGGCCGAAAGCTTTGCCCACTTCTTAATGTCCCCGACTGACACGCAACAATCCAAGTCGGCCCCATAAGACGGATCGTATCGGGATGACTTAATTTGAGCGGCGTATGTCCGCCCTTCTTCATCGTCAACGACAATGGAGGCAACCACACCAGACCCGTCATTCTTGATCGAGGCGTTTGCGTCGTCAGGGAGCACTCCAGATAGCTTTAAGATTTCCAGAAATAATTCACCATGGCCACGGTCCAACGGCTTCCTCTTCCCGTATACCTTCTCAAGCCGATCATCGAGGTCTTTCTCTGCCGGGAAAATTGCTCGAATTCGCAACTCTCCAGCGTCACTTAACTCTCCTACAAGCTCGATCTTCCCAACTGGCAAGCCCAATTTCTCCCGATCAACCTTATAGGTCCTCGAAACCAAGTCACCGGCTCCGTCGGAAATGCTTTCGCTGAGATACGAGAGATAATTTCTTTCCCCGCCATCATCGCCTTTGCCACCAAGAGCCTTACGCATCTCGGAAATCATCCTGCTTTTCCCGAGTGCCAATAATTTCTGATTGATCTCTGCGGCAGGAATGCCGGTCTTATCAGCACCGGCCATGATCACAGCATAGCGGATGACTTCCGGGGCAAGCGTAGGCTCCAAAATCCACTCTTCATCGCCCGATTTGCCATCAATGGACTTTTGAGCAAGGGCGAGCTTCGCAACCTTGATAAAGTATGCGTTTTCGGTGTCTCGGGTAGAAATGCTCCGCCGATTTAACTCGGCATTTAATGCTTCCTCGCTGTTCCGGTATTTTTCGGAAAAGGCATACATGGCCGATATAAAGGCATATTCCGCCTTGTTGTATTCATGCGTTCGCTGGGCAAGCTCGCCTCGAAGCTTCCACACCTTTTCAACATCGCTCTTGCTGATGACGGTCAGTTCTTTAGCCATGACGCGATCCTCCCGCGAGTTTGCGATACAGAGTATCCCAAACCGTGCTCCGAAAAAGCAATAGTTGCCTAGGCNNAAACACCCGTTCCGATCGAAGGACGTTAGGAGGCCCCAGACAATAGGCTTTCAACCACCGCTTCTTGGTCAAAAATGTCGATATCGCCGTTGCTAAATTCCTCAGCATTTAGCTCGTCTTGGAGTTCGACATAATACTGCTCAAGCATTTGCCAGCTTGTCCCCATATGGTGAGCAAGCTTCTCGCGGGTCACTTTACCGTCCATGATCTTCTCACTCGCGAAGGTGTGACGGATGCTGTAAAGGGAACGGCCCTCGCCTAAAGCGTTGTATCGCAGCCCTGCCTCCGTCAACGCGAAGGCAAACATCTCGCTCAATCCCATCGCTTTTCGCCCATCCGTCATTCGAAACAAGTGCTTTTCGGGGTCAATCGGATGGGTAAGAATGGACAATAGTTCGATAGCATCGAAAATACGGCTATCTGCGACAATCCGCCTTCGATGCTTTTCATTTTTCGTGTGGGTAAAGTCGATTTTGACCTTGCCAGTCTCCCAATCGATCTGCTTCCACTTTAGCTCATCGATTTCGCTTCCTGGCCGACATCCTGTGTAATAAAGGAATTGGACATAGTAGCTAAGGAGCTGCCGCTTATAGAAAGTCTCACTCCTAACACTGTCCAAATGCCATTTTTTTAGAAACGCGATAAGCTGTTCCATTTCCTCCGTCGTGAAACGAGGACGCCTTTTCGGCCTGCGGCCTTTGTCCTTCATCGTCAGCTTCGGGATGCTGGATCGTGGAATGTATTTCTTAATGGCGGCAAAATCCAACACCGCTCTCAGCACGACATTGTGATGGTTGATCGTTGATTTAGCTGAGATCTTCCCAGTCCTCATCAAACGCTTATGTTCAAACTCATCTATGGCCGCTTCATCGATAGCTGAGATCGGCTTCTTTCCCAATATTGGGATGAGCCAGTTGTCGATGATGCTGATGTAGGATTTATGGGTGACTTTACCGACCCCGTTTGCTTTGAGGTCATAGAGGCGTTTCTTGTAAGCCTCACATACTTGCTTGAATGTCCGTTCCAGATCGGACGGCAACCCAGCCTCAATCCTTGCGTGATAGCTGAAATAGATGTCTTTCGCTTTTTTTCGAGCGATTTCAATATCTTCTGTGTTTAGGGTTCGTCGTTCCCAAACGCGACTATCTTGTTTTGAACGGAAACGGGCTCGAAGTGCTTTCGTCGTTTTGTCTCTGGTTTCGATGATTAAATCGCCATCAACGAGCTTTTCAACGACTGGCAACTTACACACCTCCTCAAAAGGCTTTGTGTAACTGGTGCGGACGGCGGGACTTGAACCCGCATGGCCAGAGGCCGACAGATTTTCTTACCCTCTACGGCTTTCACCGCAACACCCCCTTGTGAGGCGTGTCTTTGTGGTCTGGACTATCCCTTCACCATAGCGACAACCTACGCTTTAGGTGCTGCCCGTCTAGTCTCTACACCTTCCCGTTATTTCGGGCTTGGCTCGGGATTGCCATCAGCCGAACTGTTAAGGTTTCCCCGACTTTGAGCAGTTCTACTCCTACCGTTTCCAGCAGGGCACTCAACCCTTCAAGTCTGTTGTGTATACCAATTCCACCACGTCCGCTAAATGCGTTGCCAAATACCCTATAACAAGAGGTCGATGATGTCAACAAGTGTGTAAGACGTGTAAGACATCGTGTAATTACATAACTATTTGATTTATATGTATATAATACTTTTTTTGTTTGTTTTTAAGTCCCCTGTGTTTACCAATTTCACCACGCCCGCTTGCGCGTTCCGAACCGGCTGCCGAAGGGTATCGGCGGGCTGCCCGAGGCGCAAGCGCGATGCCGATCCGCTGCGTTGAATTCACTGGTTCGCTTCACAGCGATCTTGCGCGAGCGGCCCAATCCAGGGTATTTCGGATGATTGGCCGGGTTATCGATACCGGTCGAATAATAACCGCCGGTCGCGATTCTGTCGGCAAAGGGGCCGATTCAGGAGGGACCCGTGACGCGGCGGAACGTAACCGAAACGTGGTCACCTCGTAGGGAGAGGCTGGATATGTTTAAAAAAACTTTGGCCCTGGCAGCCGCCGGGGCTGTCCTGTTCGCGTTCACCGCCGGCGCCAGCGCCGCAGAACTGTATGGGACCCTGAAGAAAATCAAGGAAACCGGAACCATCGTCCTCGGGCACCGCGAATCGTCGGTGCCTTTTGCGTATATCGGCCCGGAACAGAAGCCGATCGGCTACTCGATGGACCTGTGCATGAAGATCGTCGACGCGGTCAAGGCCGAGCTCGAGATGGACAAGCTTGAGGTCAAGCTGGTCCCGGTCACGCCGCAGACCCGTATTCCGCTGATCGCCAACGGCAACATCAACATGGAATGCGGCTCGACGACCAACAACCTGACCCGCCAGCAGCAGGTCGACTATGCCTACACGACCTTCATCACCGGCACCAAGCTGCTGGTCAAGAAGGCCTCGGGCATCAAGGAAGTCGAGGACCTCGCGGGCAAGGCCATCGCGCTGGCCCAGGGCACGACCAACGAGCGCGCGATCAAGGAAACCATCGAGAAGCTCGGCATCAAGGACGTCAAGATCCTCAACGTGAAGGACCACGCCGAGGGCTTCCTGGCGCTCGAGACCGATCGCGTCGACGCCTACTCGACCGACCACATCCTGCTCTACGGGCTGATCTCCAAGGCCAAGAACCCCGCCGACTTCGACGTCGTCGGCCGCTTCCTGTCCTTCGACCCGTACGCGCTGATGCTGCCGCGCGACGACTCGGCGATGCGTCTTGTCGCCAACAAGACCCTGGCCGGTCTGTTCGCCTCGGGCGAGATTCTGGACATCTACAACAAGTGGTTCATGAGCCCGATTCCGGGCGGCGCGCCGTTGAACGTGCCTGCCGGCGAAACGCTCGAGACCAACTTCGCGGTCCAGGCGTTCCCCAAGTAAGCGGTTTGGAAGAGGGCCGGGGCACCCGTCCCGGCCCTTTTTCCACCGTCCCGCTACCGCACGCCATCGGATAGCCAAGAATGAAATATAACTGGAACTGGGGGGTCCTGTTCGAGGATCCCTATTTCGATTGGCTGATCTCGGGCATCGAGTGGACGCTCATCGTTTCCGCCATCGCCTGGATCATCGCCTTCTCTCTGGGCTCGATCATCGGTGTCGCCCGCACCGTGGATTCCAAGCCGGTCCGCGCCGTCGCCACCGCCTATGTCGAGCTGTTCCGAAACGTCCCTCTGCTGGTGCAGATGTTCATCTGGTTCTACGTCGTGCCCGAGTTGCTGCCCGACGACCTCGGCCGCTGGATGAAGCGCGACATGCCCTTCCCCGAGGCCACCAGCGCTATCCTGTGCCTGGGCACCTACACCGCCTCGCGCGTCGCCGAGCAGGTCCGTGCCGGCATCGAATCGATCCCGCGCGGCCAGCGCATGGCCGGCCTGGCCATGGGCCTCACCGTGACACAGGTTTACCGCTACCTTCTGGTGCCCGTCGGCTACCGCATCATCGTGCCGCCGATGACCAGCGAGTTCCTGACCATCTTCAAGAACTCGTCGCTGGCCCTGACCATCGGCGTCGGCGAGGTGCTGATGCAGGCACNNTGATCTACGTGGTGGTGACGCTGATCGTCGTCTTCGTCATGCACAAGGTCGAGATGAAGACGCGCATCCCCGGCTACGGCGTGCAGAGGAGTAAGTGACCATGCTCGGCTCCTTTGATTTCGGCGCCATCACCGGGTCCCTCGGCTACCTCTGGGACGGCATGCAGATCAGCCTGCTGCTGACCGGCCTCGCCGCGCTCGGCAGCATCGTGCTCGGCACAATCCTCGCCCTGATGCGGCTCTCCGGCGTCCGCCTGTTCCAGTGGATCGGCGCGACCTGGGTCAATTTCTTCCGCTCGCTGCCGCTGCTCCTCGTGATCTTCTGGTTCTACTTCCTGGTGCCGCTGATCGTGCAGGGCCAGGTCGACGCCTTCGAATCGGCGCTGATCGGCTTCGTGCTGTTCGAGGCCGCCTATTACTGCGAGATCATGCGCAGCGGAATCCTCAGCATCTCGCGCGGCCAGGCCTGGGCCGGCTACGCGCTGGGCCTGCGCTATTCGCAGACGATGCGCTACATCGTGCTGCCGCAGGCCTTCCGCAACATGCTGCCCATCCTGCTGACCCAGACCATCATCCTGTTCCAGGACACCTCGCTGGTGTTCGTGGTCGGTCTCGCCGACTTCATGACCTCGGCGGTGACCGTGGCCCAGCGGGATTCGCGGCTGGTCGAGCTCTACGTCTTCGCGGCGGTCGTCTACTTCTGCATGTGCTACTGCGGCTCGCTGTACGTCAAATATCTTCAGAAAAAGATGCACCGATGATCGAGATCCAAAACGTCAACAAATGGTTCGGGGACTTCCAGGTCCTCAAGAACAACACCAGCCGCGTCGCCAAGGGCGAGGTGGTCGTCATCTGCGGCCCCTCGGGTTCGGGCAAGAGCACGCTGATCAAATGCATCAACGGCCTCGAGCCCTTCCAGGAGGGCGTCATCACCGTCGACGGCATTTCGGTCGGCGCCAAGGAGACCAACCTGCCGAAGCTGCGCAGCCACATCGGCATGGTGTTCCAGAACTTCGAGCTGTTCCCGCACATGACGGCGGTCGAGAACATCTCGCTGTCGCAGATCAAGGTGCTGAACCGCACCAAGGACGAGGCCATCGCCCGCGGCCAGCTGCTACTCGACCGCGTCGGCCTCGGCGACATGGGCTGGAAGTATCCCAGCGAGCTGTCCGGCGGCCAGCAGCAGCGCATCGCCATCGCCCGCGCCCTGGCCATGGACCCCATCGCCATGCTGTTCGACGAGCCGACCTCGGCCCTCGACCCCGAGATGATCAACGAGGTGCTCGACGTCATGCAGGAACTGGCCCGCGACGGCATGACCATGATGGTGGTGACCCATGAGATGGGCTTCGCCCGCCGCGTCGCCGACCGCGTGATCTTCATGGACGAGGGCGAGATCGTCGAGGACGCCAAGAAGGACGACTTCTTCGGCAAACCGCGCAGCGACCGCGCCCAGCTGTTCCTGTCCAAGATCCTGCACCACTAGGCCGGATCGCAGCCGATACCAAGTGCCGGGGCCGCCATACGCGGCCCCGCGCCGTTTCACACGCTCCCAGGAAACGGGTTGACAGGCATGTGTTTAGTATCTAAACATATGCCGCAGCAACGCGTGAGATCCGTTCATGGACCCTGACAACCGCCAACAGCTTTTCGAGCTTGTCCATCAGGTGGGCAACCGTTTCGTCGCCCTCGACAAGGACTTGGTCGTCGTCCACGAGTCGGTAAAATTCCACACCTCCGAAATCGACCTGCTCGGCGTGGTCGCCCGCACGCCCGGCATCCATCCGACCGAGATCGCCCGCCGCCTCAACGTCACCAAGGGCCCGGTTTCCCAGACCCTGACCCGGCTGCTCCGGAAGCAAGCCATCGAGAAAAGGGCCGATCCGACCAACAAGGTGGCAGTGAACGTGACGGTAACGCCGTTCGGCCAGGGTGCGTTGGAAGCCTTCCATCGGCAGATCGAGGGGCAATGGCGGCAGTTCGCCTCCTATCTCGACGAACTGGACGGGCGCGACCACCAGGCCGTCACCGGGTTCCTGACCACGCTGAGGAACTTCCTGAACACCCTCGCGTGATTTTTTTACCCTTTTAGTTTAGGTGCTAAACTATTCTCAACCCGACAGAGGAGACCCCCATGGACACGATAAGATCGCAAAGGATGGCAAAGGCGTTTCTCGCCCGGAAACAACCTTTCAGGCGCAAGATCCAGGTCTACGAACGCCGGCTTGATGCCGAGGCCGAGTTGGTGTTCCCGCAGCTCTGCCCGACCCGCGAGGTGGACTGGATCGATGGCTGGGAAGCCGATCTGATCTGGACCACCACGGGATATGCGGAGCCCGACTGCATCTTTACCACCCCGCCCAACGCCATGTTCGGCGGCAGTCTGTGGGTTTTCACGCGGCTGGAGCCGAACCGGCTGCTCGAGGCCGTGAGGATCATCGAAAACAACGTCGTCGAACATCTGAAAATCGAACTCGAGGATAACGGCGACGGTACCTGCGCCAGCACCTGGACACTCAAGTTCACTGCCCTCAACGAGGCCGGGAACGCTTTTGTCGATGCGCTGCCGGAGCACGACCAGGCATTCGAAGGGATCCTCAACGGGTTCGACCATTTCCTGGCCCACGGCGAACGGCTGTCCGCCGCCCACCGCTGAGCGGGGGTTCCGGACAGGGGGCCGCCCCGTGCGGCCCCCTCTTCCCGCCGATGGGAGTTGCGGCTGTGCGTGCGGGGGCGTATGCAGGCGGGAAACCAGCCGGAGAACACGCCCATGGCCAAGGTCGAAAGCCTGCACGGAACAACGCCCGCCGAGATCTTCCAGAGCGGCATCGAGAGCATTTCCGACATCGAGGCTGTTGCCCTCGCCGTCCAGTGGAAGGACGGTTCCGTCACCACCGGCT
>NPIF01004316.1_pt1 | contig 13437 bp, 11 predicted proteins | sample 8637461 | NCBI WGS metagenome assembly NPIF01 (sample SAMN07420641, study PRJNA396082) | bioreactor metagenome | isolation source: sample BR12 brine-fed electro-methanogenic bioreactor BR | place: Japan: Kochi | collected 2016-12-09
CCTGGGCGCGTCGGCCCCCGCTGCGGGCGTGACGAACAGGCTCTTCTCGCCGAACAGGTCTTTACGAAGCACGACCCCCAGCGGTGTCGTGTAGTAGTTGTGGACGTAGGTGGCATACGACGCCACGGCATGATGCCAGTCTCGACCGGCCTCCTCCTCCTTGCGCAGCGCGAAATAGACGCCGTCGATGTTGCCGGCGTGGCGGGTGACGATGTCGGCGATGAGAATCTGCTCGGCGGCGGCCCGAACGTGCCTCCAGTCCAGATCCTCCGCATGGAACACGACGCGATGCATGTGCTCGATCTTTCGCAGGATGCGATGGAGGAAGTCGTGGTCGTTGACCGCCTTCCGCAGTTGCTGTAACTCGTCCGCCGGAATGAGGGGCATTTCTTTCGTCCGTGTACTGGTGGTGCAATAAGCCAATGCGTGCCGCCGGCGCGCCGATAGAGTCAGGTGAGCAGGCGGACGCGGAATGCTATGCGATTCAGCAGGCCACCGCAAGCCGAACCTGCGTTCCGTAAGTATGCGGAACCTCCTGTCATTGCGATTGTTAGGAGCCTTTCGACAGATTGACCCCCCTGCCGGCGCCGAATAAACTCTGAATGCCCCTACGGCAGATGGGGTGTGCGAACTGATCCGGCGACTGCACCGGGCAAATCGGCTGGGCGGTGACGCTGAGGAAACGAAGTGCCGAATCTGACCATCCTGCTGGGGCCCGACAAGGGCCTTCGATACCGCCCTCCCGAGGACGGCAGCGTGCTTATCGGTCGAGCCAGCGAAGAGCTGCCTCTGACCGACTACACCGTCTCCCGCCGCCACGCCGAAATCCGCAGAAGCGGTCGGGCCTGGATGCTCGAAGACCTCAAGAGCGCCAACGGCACCTATCTCAACAACAAGCGGCTCGAGAAGGCGGTCCGTCTCAAGCACGGCGATCAGATCCGCATGGGCGCAACCCTGATGATCTGGGACGCCACTGAGAACAAGGATCTCGACGGCGTTACCGGCACCGCCATGATTGCCGCCGATCTGGTCGACCTCCACGCCAGCTCGCCGATGGACGACGCGTCGATCATCGACTCCGTCGCCAGCGGCGACGACAGCATGATCCTCGCCTCGCCCGCCGCGGCGGAGGCGGTGCGATCGTGGCGTGTCGTCAGCACGCTCCTCGAAGCCGTCGGCTCCGTCGATTCGATCCGCCAGCTCGTCGAGCGCGTGATCGATGTCGTGTTCGAGGAAGTGCCCGCCGATCGCGGCTTCATCCTCATGAAGGACCAGCGCTCGGGCAAATACGAAACCGAGGTCGTGCGGCAGGCGGGCGAGGAGGCGGAGACCATCCGCGCCAGCCGCAAGATCGTCGATCACGTCATCCGCAACAAGGAAGGCGTGCTCTGCACCAACGCCAGCAGCGACGATCGCTTTGCCGGGGCCGAACGTGACGACAGCATCCACGCCCTCGGCCTGCAATCCGTCATCTGCGTCCCGCTCATCGCGCCCGATGAAGTGCTCGGCGTCATCTACGTCGACTGTGCGATGGCCAAACACATCTACACCGAAGAGCAGCTCCGAATCGTCGCCGCGATCGGACAGATGGCCGGCCTCGCGATCGAGGACGCCCGACTGGTGCGCGAACGCATGCGCACCGCGCGGCTGGCGGCAACTGGCGAAACCGTCGCCGCCCTCTCGCATTACATCAAGAACATCCTCCAGGGCATGAAGGGCGGATCGGATGTCGTCGGCATGGGTCTGCGGGCGAAGAACCTCGACACCGTGACGCAGGGCTGGGAAATCGTCGATCGCAACCTCGATAAGATCTTCTCGCTGACGCTCAACATGCTGGCCTTTGCCAAGCAGCGTGAGCCGCGCATCGAACCGGTCCAGCTCGGCGTCATCGTCGAAGACGTGATCAAACTGGTTCGGCGCAGGGCCGACGAAAAAGGCGTCCTGCTCAAAAGCGATATTGCCGACGCGATGCCGCCCCTGCTGCTCGATGAAAACGGCATTCACCAGGTGGCCATCAACATCATCAGCAACGCCATCGACGCCGTGCCCGCCACCACCGGCGTGGTCAACGTGCATGTCTCCTACGACGCGGAGCAGCAGGCGGGCATCCTCAGCGTCGGTGACAACGGCCCCGGCATCGCCGCAGAGGCCAAAGACAAGCTGTTCGACGCGTTCTACTCGACCAAGGGACACGGCGGCACCGGCCTGGGTCTCGCCGTCGCCAAGAAAATCGTGGACGAACATCACGGCACGATCGAGCCGGTCAGCCTCGACGGCGAAGGCACCCTGATCCGCGTCACACTGCCCGTGAACGCCCGAAAGCGTATCGCAAGCGACGCAACGCACGGGCCAGGCGCAGGCGGCGGGCCGGAATTCTGACGGCCGAACAGCGCCTTGCCATGTCACGAGAGTCGTTATAATGCCCGCGGAATCAGCAAATCGGGCATGAAAGGAAGCGATCATGGTACGCGTTCGAGACGTGGTCAGCAGCAAGGGCACGCAGGTTCTGACGATTGACATCAACGCGTCGGTCCTGGACGCGGCCGTGTTGATGAATTCGCACCGTATCGGCGCGCTGGTCGTCATGGACGGCGGCAAAATCGCCGGCATCCTGTCCGAACGAGACCTCATGACACGCGTCATGGTCCCCCGGCTGGATCCGGCCAACANNCAAGGACGTCATGACGACGCAGGTTCGCGTCTGCTCGATGGACACCTCCGTCGATGAATGCAGCGCCGCGATGACGCATCATAAAATCCGCCACCTCCCGATCGTCGACGAGAAGGGAATGCTCATCGGCATCATCTCCACCGGCGACGTGATGGCACGCCAGTTCGCCGATCAGGAAGAGACGATCCGCTTCCTTCACGACTACATGCAGGGTCCCAATTAACGCCGGTATTGGATGCTTGAAGCGGCGGCACCAGCTTCCCGGATTCCTGTGAATGCATTCACAGATTATTTTGAGATGAACATGGTCTGCCATTCCACCTGATTCGCTGTGAAAAAACCCGCGAGACGTTCTGCCCGCTGGGTGGTGGAACATCGACAATGCACCGGATACAACGAACTGACGCGCCGTTCGGCTCGCAGCGCGGACGGCGCGGCGGTGGTTCCGCCGGATAGCCGTGGTGCGAACGCACCACTTTCGTCCGGTCGCGTGCTCGCGTAGAAGCGGATGCAAGGTTCTCCGCGGAATGGACTTGCCCGCCGCCGCGGCATACCGATTGCCACCGACTTATAGATGCTTCCGGCGCGGTCGGAGCATGCCGACATAAATCGACGTACATTGCCGGCGCCCTGTTGAAGCACCGCGATACTGGTGTGGACCCGGCGGCCTTGAGACTTTCTGGAGCTTTACCATCATGGCTGACACGCTCACCTCTCCCGATGCGAAGTCCGCGGCCCCGAGGAACCTCGAGCCCATGTTGGCCCCACGTTCGATCGCCGTCGTCGGCGCATCGCGGCGCGAGGGCTCCGTCGGGAATGCCGTTCTGCGAAACCTGATCTACGGCGGCTACACGGGCGTCGTCTACGCGGTCAATCCCACGACCAAGAGCATCCTGGGCCTGCGCTGCATTCCCTCAATCACGGACATTGATGACGAGGTTGATCTGATCGTCATCGTGACGCCCGCCCCGACCATCGAGGGGCTCGTCAAGGAGGGCGCCGACAAAGGCACGAAGCACTTCCTCATCATCTCGGCGGGCTTCAAGGAGATCGGCGGCGAAGGCGCGGAGCGCGAGAAGCGCATCAACGCCCTGGCCCGCGAGCGCGGCCTGTCGATCGTCGGCCCGAACTGCCTCGGCCTGATCAATACCTCCCCCGCCGTCAAAATGAATGCGTCCTTCGCGACGCACATGCCCAGGCAGGGTTCGCTTGGCCTGATCTCGCAGAGCGGTGCGTTGTGTACGGCACTGCTCGACTACGCCAAGGGCCGCGGCATCGGCTTTTCGCGATTCGTCAGCTTCGGCAACAAGGTCGACGTCACCGAGATCGATCTGCTCTACGCCCTCGCGCGCGACCCGCTTACCAAGGTCATCCTCATGTACATCGAGGATCTGTCGGCGGGTGAGGCGTTCATCGAGGCGTGCCACAGGATCACACACGGCGAGAATCCCAAGCCGATCCTCGCCATCAAAACCGGCCGCACCAGCGAAGGCGCCGCCGCCGCCGCGTCGCACACGGGCTCGCTCGCCGGGTCCGACGAGGTGTACGACGCCATCTTCAAACAGGCGGGTGTCATCCGCGTCGAGTCCGTCGGCGAACTGTTCGACTGTGCGGAGGCGTTCATCGACCCCACGCTCCCGGCCGGACGGCGGACCGGCATCGTGACGAACGCCGGCGGCCCCGGCATCATGGCGACCGACGCCTGCATCCGAAACGGCATGAAGATTCCGCGATTCCAGGACTACACGCTCAAGTCGCTGCGATTCCAGATGCCGCCGACAGGCAGCATCAAGAACCCCGTCGACGTGATCGGAGACGCCCGGCACGATCGCTATCGCGCCGCGCTCGATGCCGTAACCTCGGACGAAGGCGTCGATCAGGTCGTCGTCATCGTGACGCCGCAGATGATGACCGACGTAAAGGAGATTGCGAACGTCATCGGCGAAATCAAGAGCTACTGCAACAAGCCCATCATCGGATGCCTGATGGGGCTGTCCGACATGGCCCCGGCCGTCGAAATCCTCCAGAAGCATGGCGTCCCGGCGTTCACCTTCCCCGAGAATGCGATGAAGTCACTCGCCGCCAAGGCGAAATTCTCCGAGTGGGTCCGGCACCCCATCAGCGCAATCGCGCAATACGACGTGAACAGGCAGGCCGTCGCCGATCTCTTCGCGAAGGAGCTGAAGGAAGGCCGCAAGCAGCTCGTCGAACTGCCCGCCCTCGAGGCGATGCAGCACTACGGCTTCCCGACCGTTCCCTTCGCGCTGGCGAAGACAGCGGACGAGGCGGTCAAGGCCGCCAACGAAATGGGCTATCCCATCGTGATGAAGATCTCCGGCCCGAAGATTTTGCACAAGACCGACGTCGGCGGCGTCAAGCTCAACCTCCGCGACGAAAACGCCGTCCGCGAGGGCTTCGAGGGCATGATCGCCTCCGTCAAACAGCACCTCGGCGACGACGTCGAAATCTGGGGCGTGCTGGTGCAGAAGATGCTCGCCAAGGGCAAGGAGATCATCCTCGGCATGACCCGCGACCCGAGCTTCGGTCCGTTGCTGATGTTCGGTCTGGGCGGTATCTACACCGAGGCGCTGCGCGATGTTGCGTTCCGCCTCGCCCCGCTTCGCACCAACGAAGCCAAGGAGATGGTCAAGGACATCCGCTCGCATCGCCTGCTCGAGGGCGTTCGCGGCGAACCGCCGAGCGATCTCGCCGCCGTGAGCGAATGTCTCATGCGGCTGTCTCAACTCGTCATCGATCATCCGACGATTCAGGAACTGGACGTCAACCCGTTGATCGTCTATCCGAAAGGCGAAGGCGCTGTGGCCGCCGATGCCCGCATCATTCTCAAGGAGTAACCCACCATGGCAGAGAAGTGGCAAGAACGCTACGCGGACAAGGTCGTCACCGCCACGACAGCCATTCGCAAGATACAGGCCGGCAATCGCGTGTTCATCGGCTCCGCCTGTGGTGAGCCGCAGGAGCTCGTGCGGACGCTCGTCAATCTCGGTGACAATCTCAGCGACACCGAGGTCGTGCAGGTGCTCACACTGGGCGTCGCGCCGTATGCCGACCCCAAGTACGCGACCAACTTCCGCGCCAACGCCTTCTTCATCGGCAACAGCCTGCGCAAGGCGGTCAACGACGCCCGCGCCGACTACACGCCGATCTTCCTCTCGCGCGTGCCGGCGCTGCTGAAGTCGCACCGCATTCCGATCGACGTCGCATTGATCATGGTCAGCCCGCCCGACGAGCACGGCTTCTGCAGTCTCGGCGTATCGGTCGACATCACCAAGGCGGCGGCCGATTCGGCAAAACTGCTCATCGCCCAGGTCAACAAGCACATGCCGCGCACGCTCGGCAACTGCGCCCTGCACGTCCGCGACATCGACCTCCTCGTCGAACACGACGAACCGCTGCTCGAATGGCCGGTCATCGACCAACTCGACGACGCGACGCAGAACATCGCCGAGCACATCGCCCGACTGGTCCCCGACGGCGCCACGCTGCAGCTCGGCATCGGCCGCGTGCCCGATGCCGTGCTCTCGCTGCTCCAGCAGAAGCACGACCTCGGGATTCACACCGAGATGTTTTCCGACGGGGTCATGAAACTCGCGAAGGCCGGCAACATCACCGGCCGGGTCAAGACGCTGCATCCCGGCAAGATCGTCGGCAGCTTCGCGGCCGGTTCGAGCGAATTCTTCGAGTGGCTGAATGAGAACCCGCAGATCGAGATGCACCCGTCGGAATACACCAACAGCCCGCTGGTCATCGGCCGTCACGACAACATGACGTCCATCAACGCCGGCATCGAAATCGATCTCACGGGCCAGGTCGTCGCCGATTCGATCGGCACCTGGTTCTACAGCGGCATCGGCGGCCACGCCGATTTCAATCGCGGCGCCGCGCTTGCGAAGAACGGCAAGTCGATCATCGCGATCCCGAGCACCGCCGAGACGGACAAGGGACCCGTATCGCGTATCGTCGCCACGACCTCCGAGGGCGCCGGCATCACGACCACCCGCGGCGACACGCAGTACGTCGTCACCGAATACGGCGTGGCGTATCTGGCCGGCCGCACCCTCCGCGAGCGGGCGATGGCGCTGATCAGCGTCGCTCACCCCGACTTCCGCTCCGATCTGCTGCACAAGGCCAAGCAGCGGCGGTTGGTTTATGCCAACCAGATTCTGCCTTCGACGCGGGCGAATTATCCCTCGCAGTACGAGTGGAACGTCAAGCTCAAGGACGGCAATAACGTCTTCATCCGGCCGATCCGTCCCGACGACGAGAGCATGATGAAGGAGATGTTCTACTCGTTCTCCGAGCGAACGCGATACCTCCGCTTTCACGGACCGGTCAAGTCGTTCCCGCACGCCAAGCTCCAGGTCTTCTGCAACGTCGACTACCAGGAAGAAATGGCGATCATCGGCGTCGTCGGCGAGCCGGGTGATGAAGACGTCGTCGCCGTGGCCCGCTTCCTCTACGACCACGGCACCAACACGGCCGAGTCGGCCTTCATCGTCCGCGACGACTGGCAGAACAAGGGGCTCGGCACGCACCTGTTCAGCAAGCTGGTCGAGATCGGCCGCGAGCGCGGCATCCGGAAGTTCTACGCCGAGGTGCTCAGCGAGAACATCCCGATGCTCAAGGTATTCCACCATCTCGATTGCGTCGTGACGACCAAGATCGAGGGCGGCACGGTACACGTCGAGATCGAATTGAATCCCGAGGGCGGCCGCAAGCGCGGTGAACAGACGTAGTCGCAAGTATCGCATCGCTCCTGGGCGAATGATGATGCGCGAACGCAGCAGTTTGCTGCGGCACAATGCTGCTATCGTGTAGGAGCAGTCGGCATCTCGGGTTGGGCGCCGCCCCCGGGTGATAGACACGAGGGCTGCAGGTTTCTCTTCAATCAGTCTTGAACGCTCGCTGCATCACCGCCTGGGACCGACTTGATTCCCTGAAACCTATGAGGAAGGGTTTCATTCGTGAATGCCGTGACGCTGAATGACGGATTGGGACGATAAAGCCAAAACATGTAGTCACCAGCCGCCCCGTAAGTGAATCGCCAAGGCCCGATCGGCAACTCCCGGCCACCTCGATTCGTCACCTGACCGCTGGACCACGTTTCGGGCGCCTTCTTCAGATTCATGTCTCGGACATCGGACCAGTAGGCAACGCGGTAATCCGCCCGCCATGAGCCGGTCTTCTCAAACCAGACGATGGCAATCGCGCCTTCATGCTCGATTATGCAGACACCATCGAGGCGTATGGGAAAGAACTCGTCGGAGTCCGTCCGGAGGACCTGCCAATTCGGTCGCATTATTGGCGGAACAAATCGAAGCCAACTTATCGGGAGACGAGAAAGTCCGTTAGGCATCCACACTGGAGTCAAGAACAGCACGAGGACGGTCAACCACGGTAGCAGCCTGCGAGTCCTTGACCACCGGGCTTTGCGCCATCGCTTGATTCCATACTCCACGCCCTTTTGTCTTCTGCCACACTCGGGGCAAGGCCTGGAGTCTATTCCGCGTAACAAATAGCCGCATTGGCTGCATCGCAGAAGGTCGCTGTCAACGGCCTTGACAATGAATGAACTGAGCACATGGCTGCTCGTCACCACAAAGGCAAGGCAAATAGTGACGTTGTGCAGAACCAGGAAGAACGGTCCATCAGCTACTATTGGATAGAACGCGTAGTGACAACCCATGGCGATCTGATCCAGCAACAGCCATACAGCCTGTCCCAATGGCCAGATCCACCAACTCCGTCTTGCACTGACTGCCCACGCTGATCCCAGATCGAGCCTCTTCCGCACCTCCCGCCAGTATTGGGGCCATCCCAGTCTGGAATGAATGCTGGCGGCAATCACGAAGGACATACTGTGAAGGATCCCAACGCAGAGGACCATGCTAATCATCATGGCAACCAGGAGGGCAAGTGATGTCGACAACTCAGGAGTCGGCGCCGTGAATGCTCGCGAGGCAAACTCTTCGAGCTCGTATGGCATTGGAAATGAAGGCCATGGACCAAGCCACCACCCCAATCGAATGAACGCGACATGAGCGGCAGGAATCCACGAAATCAACAGGAGGAGAGTATGGGCCAGGGCTGCTAGGAAGTAGAAGCGTGCCGCTAGTCCCAGAGACCCTCTCTTGACCTCCGGTCTTTGGTCATCACCAACTGTACGCTCAGTGGTCATGACTACTCCTACAGCACCTCGCACTGTTCATGCACGCCCAATCATCCAGCCGCTTGCCTCAAACTCGGTGCAATCGCTTTTGCCTCATGCGGCTTCCCGCCTGGACGCCCGCCCTGTTTGTTCCGGCTTGTCGCCCTCGCGGCAGCGCATGGGCCGGATTATTCCGCCCACAAACCGCCGGTCGATTCCAGCCAGTCCGCGATGCGATCGGCGGCCCCGCTCACGTCATTGTCCGACACGTCCACCTCGAAGCTCGGCAGCGATGACTCTCGCACGAGTTTTCGCATCGCCCCCTGCTCCTCGATGAACGGTTTCAGATCGTCGTACTGCTTCGGATTGCCGGAGACCTTGAGGCGCTCCGCACGCGCGGCCTCGAACGACTCCGCTGATCGCGTGCAGAACACCAGGCGGAAGCGAACGCCTTTCAGCCGCGCCTCCAGCCAGCGGAAGTCATAGTCGATCCCGTGTGCCCGTCGCTGATACGCCTTTGTCGAGATGTGAAAACGATCGACGATCCACGAGTAGTAGCGCTGCAATTCGAACATTCTCGCCCACGTGCGATAGGTCTCCATCGCCTGCGCCGCCTCGAACGGCTCGAAGTTGATCAGCCCGCGGCCCCACGGCCGATTCGTAAACCCGCACCATTCCCCCGAGATCAGCGGGGAGTGGTAGGCGTATTTGCGCGGACCGACGATGCGCGGATGCTCATTCAGCGCAAACGCAATCTCCGTCTTGAACGTCAGCCGCGTGCCTTCGAGGATGACCTTCGGGCAGAGTTTGCGGCCCGGCTTCGGCGTCTTCTCACCATCGCCTGCGGCAGTGCGCGCCTCATCTTCGGCCTGGTCGCGCCTACTCGCCGCATCGCGGAATTCGGTCATTCCGGCATCCAGCCGCTGATCTTCGTTTAGTTCCATCGGCCCCTCACAACTTGGCGTGTATCTCGCGCGCCACCCGGCTGATCGGGTGTCCTTTCGCCTTGATCTCCAACGTATTGAACCACCCGAACGGCGTCCGGAACGCCTCCAGCCCGGCCTCCGCCGTCTTCCGCTCCACACCGCGCAGAATATCCAGCGCCGTCTGCGGCGAAGCAAGATCGACGAACAGATGTGCAAACGAATGCACCACGACGCTCGTCGCGCCGACCTGTCGGGCCAGTTTCAGAATCTCCTTCGTGGCAATATCGACAATCGCCTCCGGCTCGCCCTCGTCCAGCTTCTCGCAGGCGGCGTAGACCAGCAGGCAGTTGTCCGCCTCGATCACCGGTTCGGCGGCGTCCTCGCGCAACGGCGATCGCCCCTTCTCTGTCAATTCGGACCGGAACCGATCGCAATGCCACATCAACAGACGCATCCTGACAGCCCGTCCCTTCTCCTGGTCCCAGCGGCGTTTCGCACAAACACACCAGTGAATAATCCGCTCGCCGTCGCGTTATGCCCTGTGAACACACGGGCACGGAGCCGGGCCTGATTTCACCGTGATCAGCGCCCGATATCGGAGAACGCCATGCGACGCAACCTGCTCAACTTCATTGTCGACGCTGTTTCCCTGATTGCAATGGCCGGTTTGGTCGCCACCGGCCTCATCGTCAAGTACGTCCTGCCGGCCGGCAGCGGAGGCCATGGCCGCGGCGGCGGCTTGAAGGTCTGGGGCTGGTCTCGACACGACTGGGGCGATCTCCACTTCTACATCGCCGTCGGCATCCTCGTGTTGATGGTCGTACACGTCGCGCTGCACTGGCGCTGGATCTGCGCCGTCGCGAGAAACTGGTTTGTCGCCGCGCCGGGAGGCCCGCACCGCACCGCCCGTATCATGGCCGGCCTCGCATTCGTCGTGCTGCTATGCGGCGGAACCGGCGGATTCGTATGGATCGCGGCGGAGAACGTCGAAGGCGACATGCCGCCTGGACACGGCCGGAATCGAACGCTGGCGCACGAGGAGAACTGTGCCGGCAGGAACAACGGCGAATTCACAAACTGCGAAACGCGCGGCGGTGCGTGCGAGAGGGGCGCCCGATCGGGTCGAGGCGCGGGCTCTGACGGGAATCAGCATGGCGAGCGCCGGCGCATGCGCGGCCGCCGCGGCTGGGAAAACGGCGGAGGCCGCGGCCGCAGGAACGCTGTCGAGCCCTCCGCGGCCACGGCCTCACAACCATAGGCAAATGACAACTACTTTGCGACGACGCAGCGGGCCGAGGGCGTTCGCGGTCCCGACGCAATCGTCGGTCGCGTCTGCGCCGGCGCGCCGGCGGGCAGCCAGCGTCGCGCCTTAGGCACAAACCGATGTGATCGTGCTAACCAATTGGGTTTAGGCATCAGCCGTCTCCGTGGACTCCATGTCCGAAGTCAATCCGTATCCCAGCCGCTGTTCGGGCGGCTCTTGTGCCGCTGCTTCCTCGGGAGCGTCGGCCTCCTTGACCGGCAGATCGCCGTCGTCGATGCCCGGTACCATGGGCTCGACGGGACTGCCGCACATCCAGCATTTTTCGCGACCGGCGATCGAGGGCCGCTTGCACACTGAGCATCGGTATTGGAGGCCGCTCTTCGGATCTTTGACGGGGATGTATTCCGCGCCGCCGATCGGTACGTCCAGATATTCCTTCAGCTTCTGCATGAAGAACTGGTAGTGTTCCGATTGATCGCCGTATGAGTCGATCAGCGAATCACCGCCGTAGATCACGCCCGTCGCGCCGGTCTTCACGGCGCCGTCGCCGGCGAAGTTGAACAGCGGCACGACCTCGGGCGGGTCCTTGAGCACCAGCTTCACGCGATAGAGATCGAACTTGTCGGTGCGGCCGATACCGTCGTCGGTCCAGCCGAACGACGTGCCCCAGTCGCTGAACGACGAATCGATGTACGCCACGCGATGAAACGGAATCTCGCGCTGCCGATTGAACAGCCAGAACCAGTCGGTCTCCAGCGAGATCACCTTCCGTTCGCAATCGACGTGCAGCTTCCGCGCATACGCAAACAGCGTCAGCGCCTGCACCGGATACGATGTGCGCGCGTAGAGATGATCGCCCTTCGCCCAGACCTTGGGCTTGATCGAGGCGAGGCTTGTCTGAAGCGCATAGAGACTCATGAACGTTGCCCCCTTAACGTCTTTTGACCAGTTCCGCTCCAGCAAACGTAACATACAAGCGGCGATGCCGGGCACTCTTTTTGAGATTCGCCGGGCGCGTTACGACCGATCATGTTGCAACGCGGCCCGGCGTCGCGCGTGGTCGATAAGATGTGCGATCGAGCGTATCACTGCGATTGAATATGGGCGTTTGCCCGCGCGAAGAAACGATCGCGACAGCCGCACGCCTAGCTAAATCAGAATCGCCGATCGTCCGATGGATGGTGTGGTCAACGACGCGGACTTCTACTGAAGAACGCGACGCACCGACGCGACGCGAAGCGCTTTCCGGAGGGGAAAGAAGCAACTCTTCGATCATTCGGAAAGCGCGACGCAGCGTCCCCTTCTTATCGCTCCCAGGTCCGACAACGTTTTGGCGTGAACCGGATCAATTGAATCGGCTGTAGTCGAATCTGCGCCGACCTGACGAATCCTAACGCACGCTTCAGCGTGAACTTGGCGTCGCTCAACAACCGACGGCGCCGCCTCGCACCACACGCGCAGACAGGCGATACGCACGCCGCGGAGACCGCACGCCTTGACATGACGGGCGTCTGATGATTATAAGAAGGTCAGGGTGATGAGCCGGTTCCGGTTCGAGCCCGACCGCAACTCTGCGGATTCGTGAACGAGGGGGACGGCGCTCAAATCCTGCCGTCCGAGAAGGCAGCACAACATGTGCCGTGGATTCTTCAGCCTCAGGATGATCGTCTCTCTCCGACAGCACTCGTTCATCGCAGTTACAGCAGCAAGACGTGGGGACCGTATCTCCACGCCCCGGCCCGAGCGGCCGAACACCTCACCTCATTCAAGGAGGACCCTATGGACCAGAGATTGAATGTTCTCATTGCACGCAGCAAGGTCGTGCTCTGCGTGCTCCTCACCTGCAACATGGGCATCTGGGCTCTCGGCTGCGGGCAGGTGGGCAATTCCATCTTCTCCGTGCCGCGGCTGGTGGAACTGTCGCCCGACGATCTGCTCAGCGAGACCTTCAACAAGAGTGAATTCGCCGGCGCAAAGGCGGTGCAGATCGATCCGGCCGGCAACACGTTCACAATCGTATTCGCTGACGGCAGCAGATCGGTCAGCGGCACCTATGCGCAGCGAGGCGGCGAGATGCTCGTCACGTCGCTAACCTTCACCTCGGATGCCGAGACGCTGACGGTTCTGCTTGATGAGAACAAGCGCATCACGGACCTAATCGGAAACAACGGCGACACATGGGAACGCCCCTCCGAATGGAACGCCGACAGTACAACGACCGCGCCCAAAGTCAGCAGCGCGCGTGACATCGTCGGACTCGACGCCTACATGCAGGCCAACGCGGACCTGCTCGCGCTGGCTCAGCAGGCCGACCATGAGCAGACCGCAGACGGGGGCAAGACCTCGCAGAACGCCGTCATCTGGTGGATACCGGTGCTGGCCCACTTTATCGTCCCGGCCAGCGCGT
>NPIF01006518.1_pt1 | contig 13420 bp, 13 predicted proteins | sample 8637461 | NCBI WGS metagenome assembly NPIF01 (sample SAMN07420641, study PRJNA396082) | bioreactor metagenome | isolation source: sample BR12 brine-fed electro-methanogenic bioreactor BR | place: Japan: Kochi | collected 2016-12-09
CACGCACTCGCGAAGTAACCAAAGCTGAGGGGAACTGCCTCGCCACGCGATTCGATTAAAGTAGGCAATCACTGCGCCCCGCGACATCGCCTCATTCAGCTCCGCCGGTCTGGTGTAGCCGTCGTCTCGATCAATATCGCGGTTTTTGAATGACCAGTCCGTAGGCAGCCAGCAGGCGCGGCGCCCGGCGAGAACGTACACGGCATCCGGTGCATTGGAGTAGATCCGGACATTCGGCGGCAGCGACCTGAGATACTCAATCGTCGCAGACGTCCGCCATTCCTCGTCGTGGTAGCCTTCGGCACCGGCACCGGACGCCCGCGACAGCATCATGCTGCGTTCCGCGGCAAGCGGAGTGCGAACGGCCAGGAAGACCAGGCAGGCCGCGACTGCAAGCGGCCTGAGACTACGCCGTTTTCCGATACGCGGCCACAGTGCATGCGCGCCGAGTATCAGCAGCATCAGGCCCGGTGCAAACATCGGCACGAGTATCCGCCGATCAAAGGCGAGAATGTCTTGCGCAAACAGAAGCTGACCGATGACAAGGAACGCCGGATAGACGAAAACGAACACGCCGAGCACCCAGCGAAGTCGGGCACTCGCACATGCCGCGTCGTCGACATCGCGATACGCAGCCGAGAATCGGGCACAACCAATCAGCCACGCGAACATCGCGATCGCCGCGATGGCGACTGGAATGCTAACACCGAGTGACGGTGTTTCGGCACAATACCGCGACGGCCAGAACCAGTATCCCAGAACGCGAGCGGCAACGAATACGTTGTCGTGCAAACACCCCAGCAGATAGTCGGCACTGAACCTGGCGCTTTCTCCAACGGAGAATCGGTTGATTGCATACTCGATCCACAACGGGCCGCCCGCCGTCATTGGCATGAACAGCAGCGCGCACAGAACCGCCGGTACGGCAAAACGGTGGCGTCTGCGGCCTGCCCCGAAAACGAACGCGACACAGGCCGCCATTGGCAGGGAAATGCCGGCAAATCGCGTGAGGAGGGCGAGCAGCATGAAGGCAATCGCGGCTGCGATGAACACGGGGCGCGGCCGCTGCAGTGACGCGGCGATCAGCAGCAAACACGGGAGTGAGAAGAGGATAAACAGCGGCTCGGTCCATGCCATCTCGTGAATCGCCAGCATGTGCCGGCTGGTAGCGAGACACATCGCTCCGAAGAACGCGAGCCCCGGTGACTTTGTCACGAAGCGAAGCGCAAGACCGAACACGAGAATCGTCAGACCGAATGCCAGCGCATTGATGTAGCGTACGGAAACGATCGGCGCCGGTCCCAATCGTTCGAGACCACCGAGCAGCCACGGCAACAGCGGCGCCCAGCGAATCCCAAGCGGCCGAGGCTCCGGCGACCCCCACGGAATCCGGAGTCCCTGACCGGCAGCAACCTCGTCCGCAACACCGAGGTAGAACACGGAGTCAATGCTGATGCCCGCTCCGTCTACGGTCGCGAAAAGCACCAGCGCCACACCCAGAATCGCGGGCAACACGAGCAGGCAGAATCTCACAACGCGCCCCGATGCGGCGTCTTGTGCGCGCACGAGCTCACTGTCGCCATCTGCGCGCTCCTTGACAGGGACAAGTGGGTTCGTCACTTCCATGAAACAAGATTGCGTTGTCAGGTCATGAACTGCATCGCCTGCCGCACAAGCAGCGGCAGGTTGGTGTATGTCTCTCGTCGGAAGGCCACCTTGGTTAGCAGATGCGACGGCCGCAGGTAGAAACTGCGAAACGCCTTCTTGTACATTTTGAGGACATTCTCGGCCTTCAACCGCCCCAGCTCGTAATAGCACACATTCTCGTACGGACCGAACATGTCGTAGTCATGCACCAGCCACTTCCCCTCGCGGTCGATCTGATCCCACAGCCGCGTGCCGGGAAACGGTGTCGCGATCGTGAACTGTGCCCGATCGAGCGGCAGTGAGCAGGCGAAATCGATCGTCTGCTGCATCTCTTCGAGAGTCTCATCAGGACTGCCGAAGATGAAAAACGCCCCTGTTTGCAGGCCCACCTTGGCCGAAGCCTCGATCGCCGCGCGCACCTGCTGTTGCGTGTTCTGCTTGCGGATCATGTCGTCGCGGATCCGATCCGACCCCGACTCGGCGGCAAACCACGCATCGATGCAACCCGACTCCTTGCACAGGCGCAGAAAGTCCTCCGTGATACTCTCGACGCGCGAGATTCCGTTCGGAATCGACCACTTGATCTTCAGCCGTTTCTTGATCAGCAACCGGCAGATGTCCTCCGCACGCTGCGGAATCAGATTAAACACGTCGTCCTGAAACTCGACAAACGTGACGCCGTAGTTCTTCATCAGCCATTCGATTTCGGCCACGACACGCTCAGGGGACATTGCCCGGAACTTCTTCCCGAAAGGTTGATCTGCCGCCGATGTGCAGAAGTTGCATTTGAACGGACAGCCTCGCGATGTCATCATCGAGCCGCACTTGACGCTCTTCGCATCGATCCACGTCGGCCGCGTCGGCTCCAGCTTGTCGTGCGGGAACAGGTGGTACGCGGGAAATGGCAGGTCATCGAGATTCGGCGGAAACACCGCCTTGCCGTTCACGCCGATACTGCCGTCCTCGCGGCGATAGACCAGCCCTTGAATCGCGTCTCGCGCTGCCGGATCGCGCAGGTTCCGAACGAAGTCGCACAGCAGGATCTCGCCTTCTCCCACCGCCGCAAAGTCGACGTATTCGGATTCGAGGCACTCCTGCGGCCGCGCCGTCGGATGCGGCCCGCCGAGAATGATCCTGCAGTCCGCGTTGTACTGCGTCTTGATGCGCTCGGCCAATGCCACCGCCGCCTTGTACGCCGCGGTGATCGTGTAGATCGCCACCACCTCGGCGTCGCGCAGTTTGCCCGGCAGATAGCCGTCGTCTTCGAGATTGCAGTCGTGCACGTCGACATCGATGCCACGCTTCTCGAGACTGGCCGCCATGCAGGCGAGGCCGAGGTTGATCGTATGAGCCGTGTCGAATGTGATTCGATTCGGCTTGGGATAAATGAGAACCACTTGCGCCATGCTCAACCTCTGTGCTTACTGCCGCGGCTTGACTGCCACGATTCGAAGCAAGGGGGCCCAGCCCCGCGATCGCTCGCGATAGCCGAACACCTTGTTCGTCAGTGATGTCAGCCCGAACCAGTGGAATTCCGCCTGTGCGTCCAGCCCTGCGGCGGTCAGTTCGCCGACAACCTGTTCGCTGTCTACGCCGTCCTCGCGAATCTCCGCCAGCGCGTAGGTCTCTTCATCCACGCCCGTTGCCTCGTAGTGCTTATCCGCACCACGCAGCCGACGATACCCTTCCAACGGCAGCCGGAACCGGCGATAGAACGCGAGGTCCATATCGTGATCCGACCAGAACGCGCCGCCAGGCTTGAGTACGCGTGCAACCTCCGCCGACAGCGCGTCCGTGTTCAGCAGATGATGCAACATGGCGAACGCGCTGATGACATCCACCGAGTTGTCGGCCAGCGGCAACGCGTCCGAATCCGCCGCGATCTTGTAGTCCGCGCTTTTGCCCGACGCGACCAAAATGTTGGGCGACAGGTCCAATGCCACGCGATGACTGAAAATGCCCGCCGCCGCCCGGGTCACGACCCCGCTTCCGCTGCCGATGTCAAGCAGCACACCCTTACCGTGGGCTTTCGCGAGTTCGTGAAGCCGCGAACGAATCCAACACGTCAACTCCACGTCGCGCCGGCCGTCGATCGCCTCGTAGTCCGCCGCGACCTTGTCGTACAAGCGCCGGTTCGCCTGCTTCACGTCAAGCACGCTGACGGCTGACTCGCTCTTGCTCATGCCGCACCTCCCGCCGGGGCGGCGATCAGGCCGCGATGCCGGTAATAGCGACAGGCGTCTGCGAGCGTCGTCGCGAAGTCGCGTGTCGCCCGCCATTCGAGTTCTGTCCACGCTCGAGCGCTCGAATAGAACTTGTAGGCAAACGTGTCAGCCACGATCTGCGGCGTGATGAGCCGGCTGCCGGTCGCACGCTGCATTACCCATGCCGCCGCCATCATCGGTGATTTGGCAAAACGCGGAATCGGCACAAACACCGGCCGGCGACCGACCGCCTCAGCAATCCGCTCGAATATCTCTCGAAACGACAGATTCGCTCCGCCGAGGATGTACCGCCGCCCCGATCGGCCGTTTTCCGCCGCCGCCATGATGCCCAGTGCCACGTCCTCGACATCGACAACGTTNNGCCCGGAACCGGCAGCATCCCCGCCGTCGCCACCTGCCGCACGAGCGTGCCTGAATTCAAGGTGTCATCGCCCGGGCCGTAGACTGTCGTGGGATTGACGATTGAGACCCACTGTCCGACGGCGTGAGCGTCGAGGGCATGTTGCTCCGCGGCGTGCTTGCTCTTGAGATATGGATTGCGCCGGGCCAGCGCGTCGTCGAAGGGCGTCTCTTCGTCCAGCACGTCCCGAGGCGAATGCGAAAGCCCGATGGTGCAGGCGCTGCTAACCACAACAGACCGCTTGACTCGCGCCTCCCTCGCGGCTTCGAGCACTATCTTGGTGCCTTCGGCGTTGACGCGCAGCAGTTCCTGCAGCCGTGCGGGATCAAACGAGACCTGCGCCGCGAGATGATACAGCACGTCGCAACCACGCATTCCCTCGGCCAGCGTACCGACGCCGTCGGCCAACGATCCGCACACGACGTTCGCACCGCCCTCATCCGCATGCTCTTGTGAACGGCTCAGCACGACCACATCATGCCCGGCGTCCAGCAGTCGCTGAACGAGGCATCGGCCGATGAAGCCGGTCCCGCCTGTGACAAACGCCCTCATGATGATCGTCCGATTCCAGACACCGCGAGGCCGCGGCGCGGAATTCAACCCTGCCGCGCGCACCGCGCGCGGACGCCGCCGGTCCGCCCGGAAGCGGCGGCACAAGGCATATCGACGAGCACTGAATCGACGGATAAGTCCAAGTTGGGCCTGAATGGCAGCGCGGCAAACTCGCGCCTCCGCTGCCCGGCGCTGCGCAGAATCTGCGCCTCCGCCGCGGATCAGCGGCCATGTCAAAGCCCCCTGCAAACCCGCGGTCGCAGGGGGCCTGTCGACAAACGGAATGGGCCTGAATCGATGCCGGCTCAGGCACCGAGGTCAATTGTCAGAGTCGAGCCCGCTCTGATTCGGCGGTCTTCGCGTGTGAACTGTCGGGGTACTTCTGGATAATCCTGTCGTAGTACTCCGCGGCCGTGTCTTTCTGACCGGCCTTGGCGCACGATCGAGCGAGGCGCAACCAGTCTTTGCATTCTTTCTCGGCTTCGCCCGCGGTGATCTTGGCCATCAGCTTCTTGTTGCCGCGGATCTTCTTGGCCCTGGCTTCGGCCTTCTTGCCGTACTTCGTGTCCTTGAACTGCTCGGCACAGGTGTCGAGCGTCTCAAGCGCCTTGTCGTACTTATCCTTCTTGGCGTACCGCGCCGCCCGCTTGTAGAGATCCTTCGCGGCGGATTCCACTAGCGAACCGGTCTCCTTCGGCGGATCTTTCTCAAGCAGCCGTTTGATTTCGCCCTCCGCCTCCATCGGATTGTGGCCGCGGTAGGTAACCTTGCCCTTGGCGTCGATGACGAGAATCGTGGGATAGCCTTTGACGTTGTACGCGTTTGTCGTACCGCCGGCGTTCATCCCGATGATGTAATTGAACTCGAACGGCTTGTCGCTCTTGCTTTCCGAGGACTTGTTCGCACTCTCGGCATAGCTCTTCAAGAAGCCCTTGACCTTCGAGACGGGCTCATCGCTGAGTGCCAGAAGGACGACACCCTTGTCTGCATACTTCTCTTGCATCTGGACCAGATGCGGGATGCCTGCTCGGCACGGCCCTCACCACGTGGCCCAGAAGTCGAGCATGATGATCCTGCCTTTCAGATCGCTCGCCTTCAGCGTGCTCATTCCTTTCGGCAGGTTCTCCCACGTGGGCGCTTTGATGGCAGGCGCCCGATCGCCGACGTTCGGCCCGTCCGCAAACGCCGGCATAGATGCCAGCGACGCGATCAGGGCAGCCGCGATTGTCATTCTTCGCATGAATCGCTCTCCTGTCCTTTGACGTTTCAAAGACCGACTGCACCCGGACTTCAAACCGATTACTTTGTCCGCCGCGCCGCGCTGGGGATCGACCGCCCAACCAGTGATCTGGCGTAACGCCGCGGCGTCGTTAACGGTTAATGACTGACCGGCCCTTTAGACCACCTCATGCTCCAACCTTACTCCGGGCGGACCGCATCCGCCTCGATCTCTATCAGCATATCGGGATGGATCAGGGATTTCACCTCAATCATACTGGTTGCGGGCGGATTGTCCCGAAATCGCTCTCCATGCGCCCGGCCGAACTCCTTCCAACGCGAGATATCCGTCACGAACATCCGGGGTCTCACGACGTGAGTCAGATCGGCCCCGAGATCGGCCAGGGCCCGCTCGATGATCTCAATGCAGCGTTGGGCCTGCCGATAGGCGTCACCCGGGGCTAAAACCGCGCCGGACTCGTCCAGCGGCGCGGTGCCCGTCACGTAGATCAGATTGCCGGCCCGCACGGCACGGCAGTAACCGACCTGTTTCTCCCATGGAGCGTTGCTGAAAGCCCGTTTGACGTCCATAACTCGCCCCGAGCGGAACCCGGCAAAGCAGGCAGGTGGCCTCGGCTTCTCGGCACAGGATTTCCCGGTACACTTCGGGAGTTCCGCGTTCCGGCCGCTGCGCATTTTCCGCATAGCGAGGCGGCGATGTCAATCTGCTGAACTGCGGGCCACACGGAGAAACAGCATGTCTGAACCGATCTTCGAACAGGGCAAGGCCGCGCTGGCCTTTTCGAGGGGCGTCCTCCTGTCGCTCTTCGAGACGATCCCCGACGACAAACTCTGCTACCAGCCCTTCCCCAAGGCGAACCACGCCCTCTGGATCGCGGGCCACGTTGCCGTCACAGATTTGTTCTTCCTGAGCAATCTTGCCAACCGGGAGAAGGACGGTTTCGAGGCGTGGAAGGACACGTTCTTCATGGGATCGACGCCCAGACCCGAGCCGACCGCATATCCCACGAAGGCGGACGTGCTGGCCAGATTCGAGGCGAATCGTGCCGCGCTGCTCGACTGGTTCGGCGGCATGAGCAAAGACCAGCTCTCGTCCGCCCTGCCCGAAGAGGTCGCGTTCTTTGCGCCGAACTACGGCGTGCTGATGTCTACAATCGCGTGCCACGAGACGATGCATGCGGGCCAGATGACTGTCGTTCGAAAAGCACTGGGGCAGGATCCGGCCTTTGCCTAGATGAGGCAGCCGCTTGTTCTCGAGCGCCGGCCTCAGACCGCGACGATCGCATCGTCACGCGGCTGGCAGCGGGGGCAGATGTGGCTCGACCGCCCTGCCGCGAGAATCCGCTCGATCAACACGCCGCAACGCGGGCACGGCTCGCCGGTCCGACCGTAGACACGAGACACATCCTGAAACCGCCCTTCCGCACCGTCCGCGTTGCGATATTCGCGCAACGTCGATCCGCCGGAGTCGATCGCTCGCCGCAGGACGGAACGGATACTGCAAGCCAGTTTGCGGATGCTGGGCTCGTCCAGCGCCGCCGCGGGCGTCAACGGGTGAATACCCACGGCGTGAAGCGCCTCGTCGCAGTAAATGTTGCCCAAACCGGCAATCAATGTCTGATCGAGCAGCAGCGCCTTGATCGGGCGATGCCGCCGACAGAGCGATCGCAGAACGGGTACGCGAAGCGTCAGCGCGTCCGGCCCGACCGGACTGAGTACCGTTCGCCGCTGCTCCGCTGATTCGAAATACCAGAGGCCGCCAAACCTCCTCGGATCGCGAAATCGCAGTTCATCCGGTCGTCCCGCCAGCCGAGCACGAAAATGCGTGTGGATAAGCGGCGGGTGGGACGCGGGCTCAATCGTCAGCCGCCCGCTCATCCCCAGGTGAACAACAAGTTCCGAGCGATCATCAAACTCAACCAGTATTCGTTTGGCCTCTCGACCAACGTCCCGGATGTGTTTGCCGCGGAGAACCCTCGCCAATGCCCGCGGGCCGTGATGAATCACATCCCGCCGACATAGCCGGGCGCTTTCGATCACCGCCCCACGCAATCGCGACGTCAGGTACGCGACAATCGTCTGTACTTCGGGCAACTCCGGCATCGCCGCATTCTAGCATCGCGGCGGCATCTGCACCGCAGGTTTCGCCATATTTGACCGCGTGCGTCGCGCAGCGTAACGTCTGCACGCGCGCTGAATCCGCCGGAGGTTCCGTCCCGCTTATGTGGTCCATTCTGAACGGCACCATTGTCAACACAATCACGGTCGCGCTCGGCAGCACCGTCGGGCTCTGTCTGGCCGCGCGAGTACCGGAGCGTTTCCAGCGAATCGTGCTGACCTGCCTCGGCCTCGTCACGATCATGCTGGGAATCGATGCATCGGTCCTGGTGTTGAGCGACACGGTCCGCCGCTACGGCGAGGGTATCCCGACCTACGGCGCTCGCCTGGCCATGGTTGTCGTCAGTTGCCTGCTTGTGGGCGCGATTCTCGGCACGCTGCTGCGGATTCACGAACGCATCGAGGGCCTCGGCTCGCTCATCCATCGCCGGTTCGGCGGCGCGTCGGTTGAGGCCGGCACGCTCGGCGACGCCCCTCGGTTTGCCGAAGGTTTCCTCTCGGCAAGCGTCATCTTCTGCGTCGGTCCGCTTACGCTGCTCGGCTGCCTCAAGAACGGCATCGACGCCAACCCCGATTACCTCTACATCAAGGCGCTGCTCGACGGCTTCTGCTCGGCTGCGCTGGCGGCAACACTCGGCATCGGCGTGCTGTTCAGCGTCTTGACCGTCCTCATCTTTCAGGGCTCGCTCGCGATCCTCGCGCACTACGCCGCAGCGGGCCTGTCGGACGTGTCGCTGCAACTCATGAACGTCGTAGGCGGCATCGTCCTGCTGGCCACCGCTCTCGTCCTGCTCGACATCAAGAAGATCCCGGTCGCCGATTTGCTGCCCGGCATTTTCCTGCCGCCGCTGGCGGTGTGGCTCGTCGAATCGTTGCAGCCGGGGCTGCTGATTCCTCTGGCCAACTGAGGCGCTGTCCGCTGGATTGAGCGGGATGGCCCTTCGGCGTATGCTGGAACAAGGGCCCAGACGGCATGGCATGAAGATTGCACGCGTCCCGACGAGGTACGGGCCGAGACGCCCCTGACGCAACGCAACAAGAGACCAAGACATGGCGAATCGAATCGAACCGAGAGATCTGGGACACGAAGCGGGTGAATGGCAGGTTCGCTGGCGGAAGAGATTCGTCAGCGACAAAGAGGCCGTCTCGCACATCCGCCGCGGCGATCGCATCCTGCTCGCGGGTGGATCGACTGTGCCGCTGGGGCTGATGGACGCGCTCGTCGCCCCGGACGCGCCGACGCAGGACATCCAGGTACTCCACCTGCTGACGCTGGGCGAGGCGCCGTACGTCCGACCGCAGCTCGAGACGAGATTCCGGCACAACGCCCTCTTTATCGGCAGCAACGTCCGCGAGGCGGTCGGCGAAGGCCGGGCGGACTACACGCCCGTCTTCCTGTCCGAGATTCCGCTGATGATCCGCGAGCGGCATATCCCGATCGACGTCGCGATGATTTCCGTGACGCCGCCGGATCGTAACGGCTATTGCAGCCTCGGCCCCGAGGTCGACATCACGCCGGCGGGCATCGACGCCGCCCGGCTCGTCATCGCGGAAGTCAACCCGAAGTTGCCGCGGACCTTCGGCGAATCGCTGATCCATGTCGATCGAATTCACTACGCCGTCAAGGTGGATCACGCGATTCCCGAGATGCGGCTCCCGCCGGCCACGGCCGAAACGAATGCGATCGCGGAGAACGTCGCCCGGCTCATCATGGACGGGGCCACGATCCAGGTCGGTATCGGCACGTTGCCCGATGCCGTGCTGCGCCAGTTGATACACCACAACGATCTCGGCGTTCACAGCGAGATGTTCAGCGACGGCGTGGTCGATCTCGCCAAGCGCGGCGTCATTACCGGCATGAAGAAGACGATGCACCGAGGCAAAATCGTCGCCAGCATTGTCATGGGCACCGAGAAAGTCTACGACTTCGTCAACGACAATCCCGCCGTCGAAATCTACCCGGTCGATTACACCAACGACCTGACCGTCATCGCCAAGCACGATTACATGGTCGCCATAAACACGGCGTTGGAGGTCGACCTGACCGGCCAAGTCTGCTCCGACTCGATCGGTGATCGGTTCTACAGCGGCATCGGCGGACAGGTGGACTTCATCCGCGGCGCGGCGAGGGCCCGCGGCGGCAAGCCGATCATCGCCCTGCCGTCCACAGCCAAGGACGGCAACGTCTCGCGTATCAAGCCACATCTGACGGACGGGGCCGGCGTCGTCACGACCCGCGGCGACGTTCATTATGTCGTGACGGAATACGGCATCGCATACCTGCACGGCAAAACGGTTCGCGAACGCGCAATGGCCCTGATCGAAATCGCCCATCCGAAGTTCCGCTCGTGGCTGCTGGCGGAGGCCAAGTGCCGCCGGTTCGTCTATCGCGATCAGGTCGAGCCCTCCATCCAGACGTCCTCGTATCCCAAGCAGTACGAATACGCCGCCCAGATGAAGGACGGAACGCCGTATCGCATCCGACCGATCAAGCCGACGGACGAGTCGATGCTGCACGAGATGTTCTACAAGTTCACGCAGGAGCGAATCTATCGCCGCTTCTTCGATGTGAAGGATCCTCGCGTGCAGCTGGGTCTCCAGCCTTTCTGCACCATCGACTACGAGAAGGAGATGACGCTGGTCGCCTCGCTTCGTGAGGACGTATTCACAAAGGTCATCGGCCTGGGGCTGTACGTGGTCGATCCCGAAACGGGATTCGGCAAGGCGGCCTTCGTCGTGACGGAAGACCATCAGAACTGCGGTGTGGGGAGGGAGTTGATCAATAGGCTCACCGAGATCGCCAGGGAACGCGGCCTGCCCGGTTTTACCGTCGCAATCCCGACGGAAAACAAACACGCGATTCATCTGTTCGAGAAGATCGGCACGATTTCGGAGCCGGCCCTGCAAGGCGACACGATATCGCTCAAGGTGGCGTTCAAGAACCAGGCCGGCGGCAAGACGGACCCCGCCTAGCGGCAAGCCCGGACACAATAGCAAAACCGGACCCCGCCCGCGCGGGGGTGGCAGTGATCTAGGCGAGGGCGCCCCGCGCGGCTAAAATGCCGACGCAATGACGAAGCAGGCACATACCCCTTTACGGGAGGCGACGACCATGAATCCGGAAAACGAAACCCAGGCACGGCAACTGGCTCGCTGGCTGCACGAAGAGCATGAGAAAGTCCGCGTCCTCTCCGCGCAGGTGCAGGAGAAGGTTGCGATTGCCCCCCGATCGAACCAGGAGAAGTGGATCAAGGAGGCACAGCAGGCCTTCGAGCACCTCCGGGCCCACCTGATGAAGCACATGGCGTTGGAAACGCGCGACGGCTACATGGTACCCGTCGTTCAACACAGACCCGCCCTGTCGCGAGAGGTGGATCGCCTCGCCCACGAGCACAAAGAACTCATGAAGTTGATGGACCGCATCCACCACGTCCTGCAGGAGATCAAACCCGAGGACCGGTTGCTTATCATCGACTGCTGCAAGCGAATTCAGAACTTCCTGCAATACATCGAGCACCACGAGTCGGACGAGAACTTCCTCGTCATGACCGCCTTCACCGACGACATCGGCACGAAGGACTGACAATCCGCGTCGCCGCGACGAGCGTGCCGCAGCTATCGCCCCTCTGCCTCCCGGGCGCGAGACGCGACGTGTTCGTAGACGCTTGCAAGAAATCCCATCAGAGGAAAACCACCGCGCGGAAACGGCGGCGGTCCGAGCTTTTCCAGCGCGGGCGGTGTTTGCGTGAGCGGGGCCGGACCGACAGCCTCCAAGGCCTCGTCGCCGCCCCAGAAAGCGATCGGATCGGCCGGAAGATCGCCGCCTTCCCCAGCCTCGCCATGTATCGAATTCCCTCGATTGTGTCTGGACATGCTACATCTCCGCAACGGCGTCCCGCGACAGTTTGAGATACCCGCGCAGTTCCTGGGTTGATAGACCCGTCAGCCATTCGTCGCCGCTGCCCATGATCGTCTCCGCCAGCGCCGACTTCTCGGTGAGCAACTGATCGATGCGATCTTCAATGGTTCCGATGCACACAAACTTGTGGACCTGCACGCGCCGGGTCTGTCCGATCCGATGGGCGCGATCGGTCGCCTGATCCTCGACGGCCGGGTTCCACCAGCGGTCGACGTGAAAAACATGGTTCGCGCGCGTGAGATTCAAGCCGAAGCCGCCCGCCTTCAACGACAACAGGAAGATACGCTCATGGCTTGTCGAATCCTGGAAGTTTGCAATCATCCGCTCGCGCTTCATTGCGCTCGTCCCGCCGTGCATGAAGGGGACTTCAAGCCTGAGCCGAGCTTCGAGCATCCGCTTGAGGAGTTCGCCCATTTCGCGGTACTGCGTGAAGACCAGCGCGGCGTCTCCCTCTTCCACCACCTCTTCGAGCATCTCCACCAGTCTCTCGCACTTACCGCTGCGGCCGTCGAGCGAACCTGTCTCTCTCAACAGATGCTCGGGGTGGTTGCATACCTGCTTGAGTTTGGTCAGTGTCGCCAGAATCAGGCCGCGCCGGCGTATGCCCGACGCGCTGTCGATCTGCTCCAGCATGGCCGCGACGAGTTTTTCGTAGAGCGCGGCCTGCTCGGGCGTCAGGTTGCAATAGACGCGCATCTCCATTTTCTCGGGCAGGTCGCACTCGACCATCGGATCCGACTTGAGGCGACGAAGCACGAACGGCTGAATGATCCGCCGCAACTGTGCCGCGCGTTGCTGATCGCCGCCTTTCTCGACGGGAATCGCAAACCGCTGGCGGAACGCACTCGCCGATCCGAGCAGACCGGGATTCAGCGTTTCCATGATTGACCAGAGTTCGGAGAGATGATTCTCAACCGGCGTCCCTGTCAACGCGACGCGATGCACCGCGCGAAGGCTGCGAATCGCGATGCTCTGATTGGCGTTGGGGTTCTTGACCTTCTGCGCTTCATCCAGCGCGATTCGGTGCCACGGCACCTTCGACAGATCCTTGATGTCACGCTGGGCGAGACCGTAGGTGGTAATGATGACGTCGTGCGACATGGCGGCTCGCTGGAACGACTCGCCGGCCAGCCGCTCCGGGCCGTGATGCACCACGACGCGCAAAGACGGAGCGAACCGCCGAACCTCGCGTTCCCAGTTGCCGACCACCGACATCGGGGCGAACATCAGCGTCGGTCCGACCTCTCGCCCGTTATGCCTCTCATTCAGCAGCAGCGCGATCAATTGAATCGTCTTGCCGAGGCCCATGTCGTCGGCAAG
>NPIF01000605.1_pt1 | contig 13416 bp, 7 predicted proteins | sample 8637461 | NCBI WGS metagenome assembly NPIF01 (sample SAMN07420641, study PRJNA396082) | bioreactor metagenome | isolation source: sample BR12 brine-fed electro-methanogenic bioreactor BR | place: Japan: Kochi | collected 2016-12-09
ATGGTGACCCGTACCCTGGAAACGGTGCGTGAAAGGGTGCTGGTGACCCTGCTGCTGGCTCTGGCCATCCCCTGCAGCGCCCAGCTAGGGGTCATTCTTGGTCTCCTTTCCGGAGTGCCGGGGGCTTTGCTGGTCTGGACCCTCTGTATCGTCCTGGTTTTTTTGCTGGTCGGCTTTCTTTCGGCCCGGGTATTGCCCGGAGAGAGACCCATGTTTTATATGGAGCTGCCTCCCCTGCGATTGCCACAGTTTCATAATGTTCTGGTCAAGACCATGACCCGCATGCAATGGTATTTTCTGGAAATATTTCCTTTGTTCATTATCGCATCACTGCTTCTGTGGGCCGGAAAAATGACCGGTGCCATGGACGGGCTGGTGAGAGGCATCACTCCCGTCATGGGCTTGCTTGGGTTGCCGGCGGAAGCTTCAGCTGCTTTTATCTTCGGTTTTTTCCGGCGTGATTTTGGCGCTGCAGGACTCTACGATCTTCAGGAGGCCGGCCTTTTGAGTCCCGTTCAGCTGACAGTGGCGGCTGTGACCATGACCCTTTTTGTGCCGTGCAGNNCTGATGATGAAAAAAGAACGGGGCTGGAAGGTCTCTGTCGGGATCTTCCTGTTGGTTACCCTGCTGGCCTTCTCTGCGGGCTGGATGTTGAATATCGTGCTGCTGGCCAGCGGCTTTCTGTCATGAAATGCGGCTTTTGCGGGCGGGAGTTCACGCCTGAGGATGCTGCGGAAAAAGATTCCTGCGGCCGATGTCTGGGGGGCTGCCAGAAACTCTACTGTCCCTATTGCGGGTACGGCAATCCATTAATTCCGGGGTTCATGGAGCGCTGGCTTAAGAATAGAAAGAAAAAGGAGTGATGATGAAAAGTTCCAGTAAAGCAGAGGATCTCCTCGAGGCGCTCTGGATTGCGGTGGTTGAAGACGGGGATAACTCCATCTCCCTGGGTGATTTAAAAATAGGGGCGGACGATCCTTCGTTGCTGGAATTGGTCGAACAGGCTCTGATAGAAATCAAAGGAGAGCGTGCTTATTTGCGTCCTGCCGGGCGGTTGGAGGGCGAGAAGGTCGTGCGTCGACATCGACTCGCCGAGAGGCTGATGATGGATATCTTTGATCTTAAAGGGGCCAATGCCAACCATAAGGCCTGTGAATTCGAACATCTGCTTAACGAAGGCGTCGACACCAAAATATGCACTTTGCTTAATCATCCGACTACCTGTCCCCATGGCAAGGCGATTCCACCGGGAGCCTGTTGTTTAGAAGCACGCAAGAAGGGAATGACCGGGGTGGTGCCTTTAACCGAACTCAAGGTCGGTCAGGAGGGGGAGATTGCTTATCTGGCGACGGAAGATCCCAAAAAAATGCAAAAACTCATGTCCATGGGCGTTCTCCCCGGGTGCAGCATCCGTCTGGGGCGGACCTTTCCGAGTTTCATTTTTCATGTGGGGAATTCTGAATTCGCGGTGGACGAGCAATTGGCCCAGGAGATTTTTGTCCGAAAAACCTGACCATGCTTTTGCTCCAATTCTGATGATTACTGAGCCCGTTTGGCGCGTCCTGGTTAGCCGATGCACAAGCGGGTTTTTTGCGTTTCCTGAAAGGAAAAATTTACTCGGGAAGCGCTGCATAGCAAAACTACTTTGCAGCAGATCGACAATTTGTTAAGCTGACAAAAAATTGAGTGAATGTTAATTCAAGAAGGGACTCGGTGGGACTTTTCTTGGCTCCAACACATGGTGAGAAAATCATAAGCGTATTTCTGCTGGTTGTATTTGAATTAACTCACCGGTTTTACTTTTTGGGTTTCTCATTTCTGTACTGAGAGCCAAAGGTTGGAAAAAATTGTGAATTTCGGGGTCATTGTCTCTATCTTTAATGTGTAAATAATGAGTAATTTTTTTTCAGGGGCCACTCTTAAGCGTAAGCTGACCACAATTATCCTGTTGGTCTGTAGTATTGTTTTGCTTCTGTCTTCTTTGACCTATTTCGGCTTGGAGATTGTTTCTTTTCGTCGTCTTATCGTCGGGCATCAGATGGCCTTGGCCGAGGTTATGGCTGCCAATGCTGCCGTGCTCCTGCCTTTTAATGACAGAGCATTGGCCCACAACACCCTGCAGGCTTTGTCCTCCGAGCCCGATGTGCAACTGGCTTATATATTTGATAAACAAAATCAACCCTTGGCTCAGTATCTCCGAAAAGAAAATTCTGCAAAATCTGCGATTCAGGGTTATCCCCGTATTTCTGCTCTGGAATACCAGCAGTTGGCCGAGGGGATCCAGACCGGCGAAAAAGCTGTTTTCTTCAACTCTCGTAATCTGGCGGTGTTTTGTCCCGTGATGGCCCAGGGGCAACGGGTCGGAATGGTGTATATAAACACCGACCTGGGTGCCTTTGCGCGTTGGAAACGTTTGTTCGCAGGCAGCATGTTGGCGGTTTTTGGCTTATCCTTTCTGTTGACTTACCTTTTGTCCCGGCAATTGCAGTACATCGTCTCCCGGCCAATTCTTTATCTGGTCGAAAAGATGCAATTGGTTACCACGCACGAGGATTTTACGGTCAGGGCCAAAAAAGGCACCAACGATGAGGTGGGTGCCTTGATTGATGGTTTTAACAATATGCTGCAACATCTGCAGGATCGGGACGGACAGTTGGCGACTTATCGGCAACACCTGGAAGATCTTGTTTGTAAACGAACGGCTGAATTGCGCAGTGCCAATGAGGAACTGCAGGGAACAGTCGCTGAACTGGAACGAACCCGAGATGCCGCAGAAGAAGCAAATCGGACTAAATCCCGATTTTTGGCTAATATCAGCCATGAACTTCGAACACCCATGGTCGGAGTTCTGAGTAGTACGGAGTTGCTCTTGAACAGCGGGCTCGATGCGGAGCAGCTCGGTTTGGTGGAAACCTTGAATAACTCCGGTGAAGCGCTTCTCGATATACTCAACGACCTTCTGGATCTTGCCAAAATTGAAGCCGGAAAACTGACACTTGAGGACGTTGAATTCAATCTGCTGGATGTGATCGATTGTCCCATAGAGTTATTGGGCAAAGTCGCTTTTGCCAAGGGGCTGGAGCTTGTCTGTCAGGTCGCGCCGGAGATTTCGCCTGTGCTTCGAGGGGATCCGGGGCGTTTGCGTCAGGTTTTATTCAATCTATTGAGTAATGCCATAAAATTTACCCATGCAGGAGAAGTGTCGCTGCAGATTATTCCCGAAGAGCAGTGGGGCGATAAAGTGAGGTTGCGCTTTGATGTCATCGATTCAGGGATCGGCATCGAAGAAACGGATCAACAAAGGATATTTGAATCCTTTTCACAGGCCGATGATTCGACCACCCGATTGCACGGGGGAACGGGTTTGGGGCTGTCCATAGTCAAACAACTGGTTGGAATCATGGGAGGAACTATCTCTCTTGAGAGCGAGCCCGGCCGGGGATCGGTTTTTTCATTTTCCTTAACCTTTGCACAGGCTGAGGCGATTTCTATTCCTGTGGCATCGGGGCTTGGGAAAAACATCCTGATCATCGAAAAAAATCTGACCACCTGTCGAATGTTGCGCCAACAATTGCAGTATACCGGGTGGACCGTCCATCTGAGTCATCGGCTTTCCGAGGCTGATCAAAAACTGGAAGAGGCGCTGGCGCACAAGCAACCCTACGATCTGTTACTGATAAGCGATGTTTTTTTCCAAAGCGGAACCAGTGCTTTTTTTGAGAGACTGAGAGGGAATCTGCTGTCACAAGAGACCTTTTTGGTTGCCATGGGACCGCGAAACTCGCCCATCTTCCAGGATCGCTGTTTTCGAGAAATCATAGATACCTGGATTTACAAGCCACTGTTGCCATCGCGCCTGAATCGCCTGCTGGAAAATGCCCTGCAGGAAAACACAGGGCAGGTACCGGCCGAATCCCCATCACTGCCTGGTGAGATATCGGGTGAAGCGGAGGTATCTTCCTCCCCTGAGCAGAGTTCAGATCGATCTGTCGGCTCTATTCTGGTGGCCGAGGACAATCCGACCACCGGCAAACTTATCCATATAAGCCTCTCCAGCCTTGGTTATGAGGTGACTATTGTCACCGATGGACAGATGGCCGTGCATCAGGTCAAAGAGCGTCCTTTCGATCTGGTGTTGATGGATTGTCAGATGCCGGTAATGGACGGGTACTCGGCGGCGCGACAGCTTCGGGCGCAAGGCTGCAAACTGCCTATTATCGCTCTGACGGCCTCATCCCGCCAGGAGGATGAAGTCCGTTGTCGTGAAGCGGGGATGGACGATTTTTTATGCAAACCATTCAAACACAAAGTGCTCCATCAACTTATTTCCAAGTGGCTTGCCCAGACCCTGAGCCCTTCCGTAGAAACTTTCTGATTCTCTTCTCTAAAAATCTCGGGCCCTGATGGATACGTCCTTTTTTTTTCATTATCTGAAAACCAAACGCATTTTCTGGTCGTTGTGTATCTTTAGCCTTTGCGCCTATTTCGTGGTCGTATTTCTGCTGCTCCGGTCTTTGTTTTTTGAACCGGAGCCCACTCAGCCCCTGCAGCTGGACAGCTTTGAAATATTTCGCAAGGTGGATGGAGCGGGGATGCTCATCAACATCAACGGGCGGGGCTTTGATGAAAGGGTGAGGGCTTATCTGACCTATGATCCTGGCAACCGAGGCGCTATCATAGGTGACCTGCCGACCTGGGATTTGTTGCGCAAGGTCGTTATTCGTCAGGATAAGGCCTATATGGCGAATCGAAATCGTGGTTTTCAGGTGGCCGATATCCGTAATCGGCAGCAGCCGGTCATTATCGGCAGCGTTGAGATGCCGGGGGCCGCCTGGTCGGTGGCCGTAGCTGATTCCTACGCTTATGTGGCGGCCTATGATGGGGGCCTGCAGGTTGTCTCCATCTCGGATCCGAAACAACCTCGCAACATCGCTCGGTTGCCTCTACCCGGACCCGCAGTCGATGTCTTTGTCTACAAAGACCGGGTTTTTGTCGCTACGCTCGAGCATGGCATCCAGGTGATTTCCGTGGCGCAACCGCAAGATCCAGTACTGTTGGCTGATATCCCAAGCAAAGGGCGGATACAGGGATTCGCCCTGGGGAAAAACAGTTTTTTTGTCGCCAAAGGCAAGCTGGGGGTGTGGGAATACTCCCTCGATGAAGAAAATGGCTTTCCCCTCTTAGGGACTCTCAAAACCAGCGGTTTTGCGCAAAAAATTGCGATACAGGGAGAGGAAGTTTTTGTCGCCTGCGGCAAACAGGGGGTGGATATTTTTTCGCTTCAGGACGGAACTTACCGGGCGCAGCTTAGGGTGGATACCCCTGGTTTTGCTCGGGGGATTGCCGTAGCCGATGACCGGGTATACGTGGCGGACAATTTTAACGGCCTGCAAATCATTGAACGCCACCCGCAGCTTGGCTGGCGCAATTTCGCGACCGTGGATACGCCCGGTAGCGCGGTGGATGTGGTCGTTATGGACGAACATGTCTATATGGTCGATGGCAAAAGCGGTCTGCAGATAATTTCCCTGGCAAAAATTGAACCGTCGGTTGGATTGCAGCGTATCTTTACTCCCGGCTATGTGCGTGGATTATCCTTGCAGGGGGAGGCTGTCTATGTTGCGGACGGTGCCAAAGGGGTGCATAAGCTCCTGTTTGACAAACAAGGAACTCCGGAGATTATCGCTTCGGTAACCACCCCTGGCTATGCCAATGATATTGTTGAATTTGAAAACCGTCTTTTTGTTGCGGACGGTGGGAAAGGCGTACAAGTCCTGACCCTGCAGGCTGATGGGACCCTACAGAAAGGATGCAGGATCCCTTTGACCGGCAGGGCCTATGCGGTGGCTTTGGCAGAGGAAATTCTGCTGGTCTCGGCCGGAAGAGGCGGTTTGTACCTCATCAATATCGCGGATTCAGCTTGCCCCCAGGTGGTCGGTCATTTAGATGGTATTGGTGATCTGCGTGATGTGGCGGTGTCCGGGGATTATGCCTTTGTTGCGGCAAAAAAAGCAGGGGTGCTGAGAATTTCCATAAAAAATCCTGTTAACCCACGCCTGAAAGGTCCGCTCGATCTGCCTTTGTCGTTGAAGGTCTTTGCCAATAGCTTGCAGGTCGCTGTGGAGGGGGATAAATTACTGGTCGCCAATGCCCGTGCCGGTTGCCAGTTGTACGATATTGCGGACCAGGAAAATCCGAAATTTATAGCTTCCATCGCTTCCCTGGAATATGTCAGTGGAGTCAGTGCTTTCGCCGGTCAAGGCTATATTTTCGAAGTTGACAAGGGGGTACAGTCCATCGATCTTAGGACCCTGGAGCAACTGTGGTCGGTAGATAGTTCGATGGCAAGCGGATTTCTTGTCGCGGGGGACAGGGCTCTGATTGGTCAGGGCAATGGGGGGATAGCCGTGGTCCCCCTGCCAACGAAACTGCCGGGAACTACCCTGCACAACCCTCAGCAAGTTTCGATTTTTGTGCCGACGCCTGCGATGTCTGGTCGGTATTCCCTGTATCTGACCCGCGATGGGCAAACTGTTGTCTTGCCCCGATCGTTGAGGTTCGAAGAACCTTAAGTTGTCGGTCAACCTCTATTTTGCCTCAAAAGCGATATTCCATCCCGGCCCAGATTTGTCGGCCGATTTCGTAGTCGTCGCTATCCGCCACCGAGGCTTTTTTATTTAGCAGGTTGGTGATTTCCAGGCTGAGAACCATGCTCTGGTTCTGGTAGAGTTGTTTTTCCCACTCGATACTGCAAGAGAGGATAACGCTACCCCCCCTTTTCACTTCGTCATAGATCGGCACAATATCCCCGGCAGTAAGGACCATATCATCTCCCGTATCTTCCAGGGCGCGGTAGCCGCTCCGGTATTTGGCCGTTCCGCTGAAGCTAAAACCGTAAGGGAATCTGCCAACATAGGTAAGGTTAACCACCCAGGGGCGGTTGAAGTCCTTTCGGGGGAGATCAGTCTTTGAAATGGCTCGCCCGTCATACCAGACTTTATCTTCCAGGTTTTCCTCTTCCAGTCGGTCATCGTAGGACTCGTTGCTGGAGGTGGTCTCCTGATAACTGGCGTTGATGTTCACATAGTGCTGACGCCACTGCCGCTCCCAGGCTAGGCGGTAGCTTTTATAGCGGCTGCGGCCGTAATTATTCAGGGTATAATAGCGCACCCCGTCTTCCGCTATGTCGCCATATTCCTCCGCAAGTTCCTCTCTTCCCTCTCGCTGAACATACTTGAAAATCACCCTGCCTCCGAGCAGGGCTTGGTCCAGGCCAAGCACATATTCGTCTGCGTATGGTGTTTCCAGTGAGGAAAATTTAGTAGCAGAAGTGCCGCTCCAAACTGTGTTCCAATTGCCTTCAGGGTCTTGTTCTGAACGCTCCTGGGGCACCAGGGCCTCACGAAGTTTGTAGGTCAGTACCGGGTTGGCGTAATACCGGTTGATGCCGGCAATAAGGATGGTGTTGTGGTTGCCAAAAATGTCCAGAGCTGCGGCCAGACGTGGCGCTAGATTGAGGTTCTGGAGAAAGTCATCGTATTCCAGACGGAACCCCGGACGGAATTCAAGCCGTTGGAAGTGCATGATATTTTCTAGGTAGGCGCTGAAACGCAGCATCTGCGCCTCGGATCTACTTTGATAATAGGCATTACGACTCGGGGTGCGATTGAAACGATAGGTATAGATATAGCTTGTCTCCGGGCGATCGAAAATTCCTCGGATATGTTGAGATTCAAAACCGAGGTTGATCTGATGGCTGACCGGCCCGGTGGCGACTTTGTGCAGGGCGAGGTCGCTGTTAGCCTGGATGCTTTTCTGACTCTTTGTGAGATCGCCCAGAAACCCTGTCCTGTCCCAGCTGCCGTCCGCGTATTGGGTGTTTACCATGTGGGCAGGCGCTTCACGGCTGTTTTCACTCTCCTTGTAGGCGGCCTTGATGTCGAGCGAGGCGAAAGGAAGAAGAGTGCGGTAGCCAACCGAAGTCTGGAAGCCTCCGGCGTCCAGGGTAAGCTCGCTGTTGCGGTAATCTTTTTTAAAATATGTGCCGCTATAGGGTGTGTACAGCCAGGAAAAGTCTATTTCCGTGTGACGGGAAGGTTCGTACACGGCTTTGAAAAAGAAATTCTCCTGGCGCCGTTCCTGATTTTTGGTTACACCGAACTGCTTCAAGGGGATCTTGGATTGCAAGAGGCGGTAGGAGGCAATGCTCCTGATGTTATCGGACAGCGGGAGGTGCAGATCCAATCCGGTATGATGCTTGGTAAATTTCGGTTGTTGCTTATGACTGCCGGAGTTCGCGAAATCTTCCCGCTTTTCCCGGGCGACATGGAACTTGGTCCAGGAATCGCGGGTGGTACGATAAAATAGTCGTCCGCCGGGCCAATGGTCAGGATTCAAGGTCTCGGCTTTGACCATGCCACCTTTGAAACCACCATAGCTGGCAGGTACGTTGCTGTCGTAGACGGTAATATCGTTGACCAGGGAGGCGTCGAGAAATAGTTCCTGAGCGTGCCCTGGCAGATCAGCGTTGCTATTAACAGGGTCAACCTCGCTGGCTGGGTCCAGCAGACTATTATTGCTTATACCGTCGATGGTGAAATTGTTTTCAAAACCTTTGCCGCCGAATATCGATAGTTGTGGCGGCAGTATTTCGCCCCCCTGGGTAGACAGAAAGGCCTCGTCACTGAATTGAACCCCCGGCAGGATGCCCAGGGCTTCATTGAGACTGTTGTTGCCCAAAGGTAGTTTCCCAAGAATTTCCCCCTGGATTTCCATTCCGTGCCCTGTCATGGGTTCCGGACTGGCGATAACGGTTACCGGAGGCAGTTGAAATATCGCCCCGGAAGGCGAGTGAGGGCTAGGCGCCGTTGTGGTCGAGGACAGGGAAGGAGTTGAATCTTCAGCCCAGGAATTGTCCGGAGGATAAACCAGACCAAAGAAAAAGGCTGACAGCAAGCTGCCCGCGAAGGTGGCGTAAAAGCGCAAAAGCGAAGGGCTGGTCAGGATGGACATGGGAACATTTCCAAAAAGGGTCGCAAGCGGCTTTTCCGGCTCTTTTGCCCAGTGACATCGACGAATTATGCCATGAAGCTATCACATTAATGATGCCGATAAAAGGCCTGGAATAGCGATAATAAAACAATAGTTCTTGTGAATTAAAATGCTCGAAAACAGGATAGGGTGTCTCGTTGATATAAAATAAATCTCATCCAGAAACCCCCTTTTGCCCAGGCTTACCGTCAATCCGCACGCTTACCTGTGCGGGGTAGGCCGTGACGTCTCCAATGAAGGGCTTGATGACCGAAACCGTTGGGGAGAATGGCTCGTTTGGCCAATAAAAACAAAATTTTATCTATCCGTGGCCCTGGATGAGCGCAGGCCAATCTAGCCGATAAGGGCCCATCTTTTTAATCTCGGCATCCAACGGCAAGCTTGCTTGTGCAAGCTAGACACCTCCACCTTCGACAAACGGATGGTTCCCCAGACCTCGGGAAACGTTATTCGTTTCTCACGGAAGAACGGTCGTGGGGCATACATCGTTACCAGATGGGTTCGCGTTAAGGGAACAAAACCAGGGCGGCGTTCCCAGGGGTCGTATAAACGAGAAGGTTGTAGTTTATTAATATTTCGAGCAGCTGTTCCCGGTCCGGTGAAAAGAAGATTGGAGGTTGGCAATAATCAGTCTGTTTTTCTTAGTTATATTAAGCGCAGTGAATTAAACAGGCGGTTTTGCTGGCAAACGATTGGTTGATTCACATATTTGGCAAGTTTTTTTGTCCTTGACCGTTTCTGGCTGATTCTGTTTTTGCTTTTAGGCGCATTGATGTATGAAAAAATCGTGCCGACCCTGGTGGGTGTTTCTTGACAACCACCTCCATTTTCTTTAGGCTACGACACGATTTTAGGGGTTTGTTTTGAAAGGTTTTTTCATGCGAATTACTGCCATTATTCCTGCCCGTTTTGCCTCGACCCGCTTTCCCGGTAAGCCCCTGGTCAAGATTTTAGGAAAAACCATGATTGAGCGGGTCTGTGAACGGGTAAATAGTTGTACAACGATCGATCGGGTAATCGTGGCGACGGATGACCGGAGGATATGTCAGGCCGTAACTGCTTTTGGCGGCGAGGCCTGGATGACTCGCAGCGATCATGCATCCGGTACCGACCGCCTGGCCGAAGTGGCGGAAACGCTGCAAGCCGACCTGGTAGTTAACGTCCAGGGGGATGAGCCGCTGATTGCGCCTTCAATGATCGATGCAGCCGTCGCACCGTTGCGGGATGATCCCTCCATACCGATGGGCACCTTGAAAACGCTTCTCTGTGATTGGCGGGAGTTTCGCGACCCGAACGTGGTTAAAGTGGTCACCGATTGTGCCGGGAATGCTCTTTATTTTTCCCGAGCGCCTATCCCTTTACCGCGCGATGAGTGGCCCGCAGCCTCCGTGCCGCTGGCGGACCTGAACGTCTATAAACACATCGGGCTCTATGTGTACCGTCGCGATTTTCTTCTGCATTTTGCTGCGATGCCGCAAAGTTATCTGGAAAAACTCGAAAAGCTTGAACAGTTGCGGGCTTTGGAGCATGGTTATCGAATCCGTGTCGTCGAAACGGATCAGTTGTCTATCGGTGTGGACGCCCCGGAGGATGTGCCCCGGGTAGAAGCGCTATTAAAAGAGAGCGCTGCTCGCTGAGCAGTAAAATGGGGGTTTTCATTTTTCTGCTATGGGTGTAGTTTGCCGGATTTGATTCCGTCTGAAAACGGCGCGGTTTCCATTCGAAACTTTCGGGTGAGAAGCGGCTTGTATTTGAGGGCACCTGTTGACTTTTGATTGCTTCCCGGGTTGTTCCGGGAAAGGAGTATCTATGAAGACCAAGTTTCTGTTTATCACCGGCGGAGTTGTTTCTTCCCTTGGGAAAGGACTGTCCGCGGCCTCCATCGGTGCTCTCATGGAGGCTCGAGGGTTGAGGGTTTCCATGCAGAAGATGGATCCCTATATCAATGTTGATCCCGGCACTATGAGCCCTTTCCAGCATGGTGAAGTGTTTGTCACCGATGATGGTGCGGAAACAGACCTCGATCTGGGTCATTATGAACGGTATACCTCGGCCCGTTTAACCCAGAAATCGAATTTTACAACCGGCCAGGTTTACGACTCGGTGATCCGCAAGGAGCGTCGTGGCGACTATCTTGGCGGTACGGTTCAGGTGATTCCCCACATAACCAACGAAATTAAAAGCAAAATTCTGGACAACGCCAAAGACGTCGATATTGCTATTGTCGAGGTGGGCGGCACGGTTGGTGATATCGAGTCCTTGCCCTTCCTGGAGGCGATCCGACAATTTAGGGCTGATCGCGGGCGGGACAATGTTCTTTATATTCATCTGACTCTGGTGCCTTACATTCCTACCGCTGGGGAATTGAAAACCAAGCCGACCCAGCATAGCGTTAAGGAGCTGCGTGAAATCGGTATCCAGCCCGATATTCTGCTGTGCCGTTGTGACCGCGAGATTCCCCGGGACATGAAAGCTAAGATCGCTCTGTTCTGCAACGTACCTGAGGATGCAGTGATCACCGCGCAGGACGTGCCGAGTATTTACGATTTGCCCATCGCCTTGCATGAACAGGGTCTCGACGAACGAATTACCGAATATCTTAATATATGGACCAAGGCTCCCGATTTAGCGGCCTGGGATTTGATCGTCAAGCGGGTCAAGGAGCCGGCGTCAGAAATTGTGATCGCGATTGTCGGTAAATATGTCGAACTGACGGAAAGCTATAAATCCCTGGCCGAAGCATTGACTCATGGCGGAATCGCCAACGATTGCCGGGTCAACCTGGTCTATGTCGATTCGGAAGCCCTGGAACGGCACGGAGTGGGAGAAACGTTTAAAGGCGTTGATGGCATTCTGGTCCCCGGCGGTTTTGGTCAGCGTGGAAGCGAGGGAAAGATCGCGGCCATCCGTTTTGCCCGGGAAAACAAGATGCCTTTTTTCGGGATCTGCCTTGGTATGCAGATGGCGGTTGTGGAATACGCCCGGAACGTATGCGGCATTGAAGACGCCTATTCCAGCGAGTTCAAGGAAGACGCCAAAAATCCCATAATCCATATCATGGAAAGCCAGAAAAAAGTCTCGCGTAAAGGGGGCACCATGAGGCTCGGTGCCTGCCCCTGTTCTCTGGAAAAAAATACTTTGGCGCGACGCATTTACGGTCAGGCAGACATCACCGAACGCCATCGCCATCGTTACGAATTCAATAATCTTTATCGTGATCAGTTGCGTGACGCCGGCCTGGTCATTTCCGGCATATACCCGGTTGCGGATCTGGTGGAGATTGTCGAACTGAAAGATCATCCCTGGTTTTTGGGATGCCAGTTCCACCCTGAATTCCGCTCCCGTCCGATGGATCCTCATCCCCTTTTTGAATCCTTTGTCGGAGCCTGCGTGAAAGTCCGCAGTGAGTATTGATATGGCGCATGATGTGACAGTAGGTGAAGTGACCATCGGTGCCGACCATCCTTTGGCGCTGATTGCCGGGCCCTGCGTGATCGAAGATGAACAGACAACGCTGCAGATTGCCGGTCGATTGAAGTCCATCGCCGAAGAACTGGGAAGCTCTCTGATCTTCAAGGGATCTTTTGACAAAGCCAACCGTACCTCTGTGGAGTCTTTTCGCGGGCCGGGCCTGCAGGAAGGCTTGCGGATTTTACAACGGGTAAAGGATGAGCTGGGGCTGCCGGTGTTGTCGGATATCCATGAAGTGGATCAGGTCGAGGCCGCTTCACGGGTTCTGGATATTATCCAGATCCCCGCTTTTCTTTGCCGTCAGACCGATTTGCTGATCGCCGCCGGCAACAGCGGTCGACCGGTCAATGTGAAAAAAGGGCAGTTTCTGGCGCCTTGGGACATGCCCCACGTGGTGTCCAAGATCGCATCCACCGGCAATCGGAACATCTTGTTGACCGAACGGGGCACCACCTTTGGCTACAACAATCTGGTCGTAGATATGCGGTCGTTGGCCATTATGCGTCAGAGCGGATATCCGGTAATTTTCGACGCGACCCACGCGGTACAGCTACCGGGCGGCGCCGGGGTGGCTTCCGGCGGTCAGCGGGAGTTTGTCGGATCCCTGTCGCGGGCTGCGGTGGCCGTAGGGGTGGACGCCTTGTTCTGGGAAGTTCACCAGGATCCTTCCAGAGCTTTGTGTGATGGGCCAAATTCCTTGCCCCTGGATGAAGTTAAAGGGCTGTGGCGAACCATGCTGGATATCGACGCCATCGTGAAAGAGGCGGCAAAATCATGAGCGAAATGATGGAGGTTGCACGGCGCGTATTGCATATAGAGGCACAGGCATTGATGGAGCTGGCGGCCCGGATTGATGAGGATTTCAGCCGGGCAGTAGAGCTGTTGCTGGCGTG
>NPIF01000956.1_pt1 | contig 13405 bp, 13 predicted proteins | sample 8637461 | NCBI WGS metagenome assembly NPIF01 (sample SAMN07420641, study PRJNA396082) | bioreactor metagenome | isolation source: sample BR12 brine-fed electro-methanogenic bioreactor BR | place: Japan: Kochi | collected 2016-12-09
ATCTATCAGGGTCCCACGACCATGAGCCTGGCTGTTGCTCGCGATCGCATACCGGTCTTCCAGAAGAAAGGCAGTGTACTGCCGCTCAACCTGGGAGATGAGTTGAAATTGGGGAGTTTTGTAGGGATCAAGACAGACGCGTTCCAGAACCTTGTGCTACGCATCTATCCCCAGGGTGAACAAAGGATACCTTTGTATTCCGGGGAAGATGGAGCGGTGGAATGGGTTGAGGTTATCTCAGATGAGAATGCTAAACAATTTACAGTTGAGCTGCCAGCACACAAAACCCCGGTGATCATCGAGATCATCGACAGGGAGATTGATGCAGTCAGTAAGAATGGCAAGATACTTGAAACCGAGGTTTCAGAGCAAGGGGCAGTGCGCATACGGCTGGCTGTAGATGCTTCTCCATCGAAAATCGTGTTCAGGGGGAAATGACGGATTTATCATAAAACCTGTTCACGAAGAGCGAGAAGGTTTCTTCGATAGTGAATATGTTACAATAACGCCACATCCCCTTGGGGATGTGGCAGTTGCTTCATTACTAGTTGTGTATTTCTTGGAAATTGGGGGATTTTCAGGGTAACGATCTTCAAAAACAAAAGCTGCGTGATGGTATTTGCTAGTGCAGATATTTGCATCTGTTTTGACATTAGTTTGAATGTTATCAGGAATATACCTGATGAAATGGAAAGTGGAAAATATGGAAGTTGTTCTCATAAAGTCGTATACCAATAAAGCCTGGCGCAGTCCAGACACCTACCAGCGCATCGAAGCCAGCTTGCGTGAGAAATGGCAGGTGCATGTTCTGGCAGAAACGGACGCGGGTATTTTACGCGATAAGTTGAAAAAATTGCAGCAGGAAAAGGGCTCACAATTATTCGTTTTTAATATTGCTGAATATGTTGACGAGGAAGCCCATACGGGCTTTATTCCCGCCATGTTGGAAGAGTTGGGGTTGCCGCATTTGGGATCAAACGCACCAGCTATCAGGGTGGGGTTGGATAAGGCAGCAGCTAAAGAACTATTCTTGCAGCATGATGTACCCACTCCGGACTTTTTTGTAGTTGAGCAGGATCTACAAGAAATACTTGAGATCGATGAACCGCTGGAATACCCAATGATCGTCAAGCCACTGCATGAGGGTGGACATATTGGGATTGATGAGGACTCGATCGTTTATGACGAACAGCATCTCGAACAGGCTGTTGAGCGCGTGTTGGGAGAATATACACAACCGGCTATTGTAGAAACCTATATCGATACCAACGGTATGCGCGAGTTCAGTGTGGGTGTGCTGGAAGGGGACCCAAATATCTACGTGCCCATCGAGATCGACTTTGACGCCATCGGGGGAGGGGAGGAGATCCTTAGTTATGATCTGGCGCAGAATGATCTGGAAGAGATCAAGCTGGTTGCAGATACGCCAACCCGACAGAAGATCAACCGCCTGGCAGGCGATGCTTTCGAGGCAGTCGGTGCGCGCGATTACAGCCGAGTCGATATTCGCATGAATCGCACTGGTTACTATGTGCTCGAGATCAACACTATGCCCGGTCTTGGACCGCACAGTTTCTTGCCCCAGGCTGCACAGGATATCCTCGATCAAGATTATGCGCATTTCATTCAGAAGTTGACCGAGCGATCGATTCTGTCACATTCTATGAAAATTAACAATTGAATGATTTATTATGGCTTGGAAGGAAAGAATTTTATAAAGTCCTTAATACTGGTTCCATGATCAACTATCCTTGATTTTGTTCGAAAATTGATGGATTATTGTACGGAAATCCTTAATTTTTAGTAAAAAGGCTAATCCTATATATACTAGACTGCCTAGTATTATTCCCCCAAAAAGTTGAAATATATCTGGATATGTATTTGTACAGGAAAGAAAGGTATGTAAACTAAATCCCATAACTAAAGTGGCGATAATCGAGAGTAACGCTACTCGGAAAACATGGTGATTCTGTAAAGATTTCCATTTCTTTTTCAGTAGAAGTAATAAAACGAATGTTTCAATTGTAGTTGCAATGCTATTAGCAAGAGCAAGTCCACCATGAGGCATCCATCCAATGCTGGCGAAAACTTTTGAAAGAACAATACTCAGGAGTATATTGATCAACATTGCCATAGCACCGATGATAACAGGGGTTTTTGTATTTCGTTGTGCATAAAAAGCGCGAACAATAATTTCAAGTGTACTATGAGCGACTAATCCAAGCGCGTACCATAACAATGCCCAAGCTACGAGTTCGGTTGATGTTTTGGTGAAATTTATCCCATTCTCGTATAGAACACGAATTAATGGGTAGCGCAAGATTATGATACCTGCTGACGCAGGAATGGTTAAGAACAAGATTGTATTTAGTGCAGATGTGAATGTGTTATGAAATCCGTCCTTGTCATTAGTACTAAATTGTTTTGAGAAGATAGGTAGGCTTACTGTAGCTATTGATTGAGCGAATAGATTTACTGGAATGAGAACTAAAGTAAAACCTCCTTGTATACCCACGATAAATCCATTTCCGAATTGTGATGCTAAATTGGTGTTAACGAGAAAGTTAATTTGCACGATGGCAGCTCCAATTAAGCGAGGAAATAATAAAACAATAACCTCACGAACATTTGGATTTTTCCTACCTGATTGAAAAGAGTACTTCCAATTTAGTTGGAAGAGCGATGGAATTTGAATTAGTAAATGTAAACAAGCCCCGATAACAACTCCCCATGCCAATCCTGAAATACCTATGAGAGGTGAAAGCACCACTGCACCAAATATTTGTCCAATTGAATAAAAAGCAGGCGCCAGAGCAGGCAAAAAAAACTTATTATAAGAGTTTAAAATTCCCATTAATAAACCAGAAATTGAAAAGACTGATACTGAAAGAAGGTTGATACGCATCAGTTTAATTGTTAATTGAAATTGAAAAGGATCATCAACAAATCCAGGCGCTAGAATATGCTGAATAATCCATGGAGAAAAAATTGCAGCAAGTACACTAAAACAAATACTGAAAAGGAATGTCCAATTGATTATTGAAGATGCTGTCTCCCATGCTAATCTTTTATTATCTTGTGATAATAATTTGGTAAAGATTGGAACGAAAGAGGAAATTAATGCTCCTCCTGCAACAATATTAAATATCAGGTCTGCTATTCTATTCGCTGCATAAAAGGCATCAATTTCAAAGCTTGTCCCAAATATTCGGAATATGACAATGGATTTTAAAAAGTTCACAATGTTGGCTATGAGATACCCGCCAACTATTGTTGATGCGGATTTATAAAGACTTTGCTTATTATTTGATGATCCGTAATGTCCGCCCATAATAAATATTTTAATAGTGATTATTACTGTTACGTAATTCGCTTAAGGAGGATGTTTAGTGTCCTTATTAATATGAATAGTGCAGAATATTTCCATCTGCTTTGAAAGTTGCAATAATATATGGCATACAATCAGCAATGTTTATTACAAAACATATTAAGGTTATTAGGTATAAAGGAAGTAATAACCAAAACCAAATATCCATCTTCATTTTATGATTTTTATTTCTCAATTTATGGAAAGCATCCATCGCAAACGGAATAAGTACCGGTACAAGCGCTAAATGAAATCTTGGTTCGGCCAAGATCAGTAAATGTGGTAAGCAGTAACTTGCTGCAAATATTAATATCAATGTGGAATTTTTATTATTTCTAGCAAACCACAATCCGATGGGACTGAATATTATCAATATGCTCCACGGGAAGATGAGTAAAGTATAAATTGAAAGTAAGCTCAAGGTTGATAGATTACCAATTTGGTTGTTTGTGTAAAAATATAAAAATTCTCTTACCTCAACACCTGAAAACATGCCCAACCGGGTAATAAAACGACTGATTATCTCGGCTGGTATTTCTTTTATGAAGTTGATTGTTTCTTTCATACAGAATTGATCTCTCACAACATCATCCAGGAACTGCATTGGTATGATAGCTATATCAGATACAAAGCCTCCATTTCCTTCAGGGTGATATCCAATAAAAAGATTGTAGCCAAGGCTATTTTCTACGAATGCAACTTTGTTCATTATGAAGGAATTCCGAATTGCCCAAGGCACACAAATTCCAATGGCAATTAGTATGAAATATAATCCGAAAACCCTTTTCGTTTTCCTAGACCTAGCAATCCAGATACCTGCCAGGATTATGTAAATAGCAAAGATAGAACGAGTTAATAAAGTAAGTCCCCCAAGAATAGCTGCAATAATAGTCCATCCGATATTATTTTTCTCTACTGATAATAAGGTTACAAGTAAAGTTAAAATCCCCAGAAGGATATAGAGGTTTTCTGATGCTAATCCAATTGGGTAGAACAAAAGGATGGGATAAAGTGCACTAAAAATTCCTGTGATCAACACAGTTTTATACGAACTATTGAATTTGTATGCGAATGCAGCCGATAGAGGTGCAAGGATAGCAATCAATAGAGCTTGTATAATCCTCGCTGCTTGAAAATGAAAATAATCTGGAGCAACTACATAGATTGCAGCTAAGAAAAAAGGATAACCGGGAGCGCGGAAGGTCGTACGAATACCCTTTGTAGGAAAATTGAGGGTATCAATGTCGAGGAACTGAGAATAATATGGTTGCAAAACTTCAACATCAGTTTTTGAATACCAACGAAAACCATTCCCATTTGCTAAGGATCTGGCAAGCATGTCATATTGATACATATCATCAAGTGCAATTGGCATATCTAGAAAAAAAACTACAACAAGTAAATTGATTAATAAAGAAAAAAGATATATATAAAAAAGAGTCAAGAGAATGTTGCTATTTTTGTGTACTTTTTGATCTTTATGAAATTGTAAATTCATGGAGTCCCCCCCGCTTTTTTGTGTTGTTAATGTATCAATCTTGGGAATCATGAAAGATTGCTGTCTGGATACTGAATGATCTGGCGTAATGATCGTATAACCCCGTTAGGTTTATATATGTTTTCTTTTTAATCAGATTACCTGCTGTGGATTTTAAATTTCCCCCTTTGACATTATGGTAAATTGTATAAATAGACAGGCATCAAAATAGACTGCATTCTTGTGTGTTTACAGGGAAGTTGTTTCTGTTTACATAACTATTAGTGAGCGCATGAATTCCATATGACAGTACGAGCATGGAATCTGTGTGTTCATTTCCGAGATCAAGAAATATCTTGTGATGTATGCGATTTCTATATTACTCTCTGGAGGAATATTTCTTGATTACATGCAGGACATGCTTGGGTGAAAGTGATTTGCAGATCTCGTCAACAGCTGTGGGATTGGTGAATAAGTTTTGCAGGTCAAGCAGTACTCTGCGGTGCGAGCGGTCATCCACTGCGCCGAGCGCAAACGCCAGGTGCACCGGGTCATTCTCGGGATGCCCGAAATTTACTGGATGTTTTAACACCACGAGGCTGATACACAGTTTACGGACCCCATCCTCGGGTCGCGCATGCAGCAATGCAACACCTGGCCAGGCAACCACATAAGGACCGCTTTCCTGGATGGTATCTTTCATTACCTGGATGTACCTGGATTCAATTGACCCACTATTATAGAGCAGTTTGCCTGCCCCATCTATAACCCCCTGCCAATTTTTGATATCTCCATCAAGAGAGATCATTTCCGTGGTAATGAGATCGCTCAGAGATGGACCGTTCATGTCAGGATCAATATCTGCTTCTTCTTGCGCATGTATGATGCTGCCCGGTTCAAGCAGGGTTTTTAGTTTTTCTATGTCCTCACTGGCAAGGAAGGGATTGACCACGATGGCTGGAATATTGTCAATATCTACTGGTATAGTACAGACGATCAGATCGATGTTATCGAAATTCTCCATTTGCTGTAATTCCATTGCAGATATGGCTCCCTTGATCTCGATCTCAGGGAATTCTGCCCGCAGTCTTGAGACCAGCAACCACACTGTTGCGATCCCTCGGTTGCATACGACTAATACCTTTCGCTTTACACGGACGGCAATTCTGAGCCTTTCCATCGCGGCTACCAGGTACATAGCGATGTAACCAATTTCTCCTTCAGGGATGCTGTATCCCAGTTCGTTTTCCAGGATAATACAACTTTCCCTGGTGACTTTAAAGATATAAGGAAATTGTTTTTCTCCATCATAGTAAAGGGGATTTCTTTTCGGGTGGTCTAGTTGCAAGCGCTCTTTGAGTAGGGTTATATGGGAAGCCAGGTTGGTGATCAACAACTGATCTACTCGAAGACTTGGGTGCAGATAAAGGGATGCCCTGGCGAGAAACTCATCAACGATTTTGTAAACCTCAGGCATACATTCATTTGGATCTGCTTTACCCTCATTGAGATCGGTGATCGGTCTTTTTGTTTCAGATGTAAGCAATTGAACCGCAATATGGGCGACTTCAGATTCATTTAATACAAAACCAAAGTGATTTTCAATGTCCTCGCGGATAAATTCTATAGCAGTGTAACCTTGTTTTTTAGTTAGGATGGGAAAGCAATCCGGAGATTCATTGATCCTGTGACCTGTTTTTATGCGATGGATGAGAATGGCGACTTGCAGGATCAGGGCAACATAGGCGCTGTCCACCAGGCGCAGCCCCAGCTTGTTCTCAGTTGAAGATATCATCTTTCTGCAATAATCAATTTCTAAGCTGTCAATGAAATTTTGGATAGAAAGCTCAAGTCCAATTTCATCATTATTGGATGAATGAATTTTGTTCTTGTTTTCTCCAAATAAAGCAAGAAGATGAGTTTGATTTGCATTATCAAGTAAAAAATCTGCGAGCACTTCTTGCCGGATGTATTCTTTACCAGTTACCTGGCACCCATAATGAGGGCGTTTGATGAGGTGCAGATGATTTTTATTAAGCCATTCCTCGACTGTATCCAGATCAGTTAACACGCTCGTGCGAGAAACATTTAGCTGGAGTACAAGCTGCTTGACTGGAATTGAGTCTTCACTCGTGAGAAGGGAGAATTTGATCAGATGCGATCTTTCGATAGGAGATAATGCCAGGGAGTGACTGGAGCTTTGTTCTAACTCTTTAAGCAGATTTTTACGCACTAACAGAGAGGCATCCACGAGAATTCCAAATCCAGACTTTTTTATTAATTGGATGTCATGTTCTTCAAGCCAGGCTTCGACTGTATGCAGATCGTAACGCACCATCCGGGAGGTTATATCCATTTGCTGGGCGATCTCAGCTGAAGCCAGAGGCGCTTCAGACTTGAGAAGCAGCAAGAGAATATCTCGACAGCGTTTATTCAAGATTATTAGCATTATTCAATTCTTATCTCGTTCGCAATCTGGATGAGGGGGTGATGGGGAAGATGATAATAGCGAAAGATCGTTCGTTTTGTCCAAAACAGGACTGATGTTAAGATATTGAGCGGGGGTTGTCAAGGGTGATTTTAATCAGACTGATAGAAAATTCGAGTTTCTGTGGAAGTGTAATCTTTTTAGCGTGGGATTTATACCTACTCAACGGGAAAACTGATCTATAGAGGTATATCAATCCATTGTAATAGGAGGCATGAAAACACATTGATACCGGATTTTGTTGTTTCTTGTGTATGGACTGAGGAACTCATACAACACCGGATTAATGCAGCATTGTCACAATGGTCAAGGCGAAAGTTGCATGAATTGAATCGAAAGAAGCATTTTGTAGATAGTAACCTTACATTGCCATTGATAAAAGGCTAATTGTGAGAACAAAGGAGCTTTAATCTGTCATGCAAATCAGCAACATATTCAGTGAAAACCTTGTAGCTATTGATCTGGAGGTACCAGACAAAGTTAGCGCGATCAGCACGCTGGCAGAATTGCTCTATAAAAACAATAACGTCAAAGCCACCTATTTGGATGCTGTTCTCGAAAGGGAAAAAGTGTTTCCTACGGGGCTTGCTGTTGACCCATTTGGTGTGGCTCTACCACATACGGATAGCGTGCATGTAAAACAGACCGGAATTGCGGTTGGTATTCTTTCAAAATCGGTTCAGTTCCAGGCAATGGATGCCCCTGATAAGGCAGTGGAAGTAAAACTTATCTTCTTGATCGCCATGAAGAAATCAGAAATGATGGTCGAGATATTACAAAAGCTTGCCGGAGTATTCCAACAATCGCAAATTCTTGAAAATTTGGGTGCTGTGGATGATCCAGCAAAAGTTATCCAGATAATCAGTTCAGTAAATAGCGAGGAAGAGGAATAACCAAAAAGTAATTCTTCCCTCGGGCTATTACGCATTTTTCCTGAAATGAAGTTATAGATGTTGAGATGGAGAAGCGAAATACAAAATCATAAGTGATCTTTGAAATGAAAGAAGGTAAGGATGAGAACGATCAAAATTGTAGTTTTTTGTGCGACAGGTATCGCAACATCAACATTGGCGGCGATGAAATTGGAAAAAGAATTTAAACGACGTGGTGTACCTGTGAAAGTTTTCAAGGGGCGAGTATCTGATAGTACCGGGCTTGTCCGCCAGGTCAAACCTGATCTGATCGTAGCTACTGCAGTTGTGAAAAAAGATATGGGAGTGCCTTTATTTAGTGGAGTTCCCTTACTTTCTGGAAAGGGTGAACAAGAACTGTACACGGAAATATTTAAGCATGTGGATAAAGTGCTGGCAGGAGCATAGAATGTGCAGAAGACGGTCCTAATAACGGGAATATCTGATCTCTTATTAAAACGTCTGCATTTATGCGATTCAGTGATTGAGCAGCAGAATCCCAAGCCCGATAGTGACGGGCAAAATATGCTGGAAAGGATGTCTATGCAATAAATTGTTTGAACCAGTATGAATAGGAATTGCAACATAAAAAATTATTTTGATAAAGGAAAAAGAAAATGGAGTTTATTACAAATATATTTAGCGATATCATCAATCTTGGTCCTCTGGTGATGTTCCCGATCGTATTGTTTGTGATCGGCTTGATCTTTGGGATGGACGCTCGCAAAGCCCTGCGGTCAGGTTTGACGGTAGGTGTCGGTTTTGCAGGCATCTTCCTGGTGTTTGGGTTCCTGATGGATACCATTGCCAACGTTGCTCAGACTCTGGCTGAGGTCTACGGCGGCGCATTGTCCTTCATGGATGTTGGTTGGGCAACCTTCGCCGGTATCGGTTGGGGTTCTGCGATCGGTGCAGTTTTTATCCCCATCGGTATCGTTACAAACCTGATCCTATTACTGGTAGGTTTCACCAAGACCCTCAGCGTCAATCTCTGGGATTACTGGGAACCCATCGTTGCAGGTATGATCGTGCAAACCCTCACTGGCAATTTCTGGTACGGATTGGGTTTTGCGACATTGGTGCAGTGCATCCACCTAAAAGTTGCTGACTGGACCCAACCTCTGATGCGTGACTATTTTGGTTTCGAGGGCGTTTCTGCATGTGCTGCTGGTTATCCTGAGTGGGGCTTGATCACAGTCCCGATCGCAAGACTCTTGGAAAAGATCCCCTTCCTGTCCAAACCAAAGTTCACAACCGAGTGGCTTGAAGAAAAATTTGGTATCTTCGGTGAACCTATTTTCATTGGTACCGCACTTGGTACCATTATGGGCTTGTTAGCTGGATTAGATGTTGGTAACTCCTTCTTGTTGGGTATCAACATCGCGGCTGTGCTCTACATCCAGCCCAAGATGATCAGCATTTTGATCGAAGCCTTGCAACCCATTTCAGATGCAGCCAAGGAATTCATGGAAAAACGTGCACCTGGACGCGAAGTATATATTGGCTTGGATTCAGCGATCGGTTCCGGTGATGCCACCGCTCTGGCTGTAGCAGTTGTGCTGGTTCCTCTTTCCTTATTCCTGGCAATCTTACTGCCCGGTAGTAAAGTATTACCCATCGCAGACCTGACATTCCTGGTTTGCTTCACGATGTTTGCAGCAGCTGTCAACAAGGGTGATGTGGTGCGCACATTGATCACTTCAACTATCATCGTTATCTTTGCCATTTATGCAGGCAGCCTCACGGCTCCTGTGATGAATGAACTTGCCCAGAATTCCGGCATGCTTGGTGACCAGGCTGTCGCAGCAGTGACACATTTTGGGAACGGTTTCTACCCACACAGCTTGTTCGCCTGGATAACAGGAAAGTTGTTGGGAGGATTCTAGAGTCTAGAGTTCACTCGTTTTGTCCATGTAGATCTCTTGGGCATTATGCGCCATTATGGTCAGCTTTGCCCAAGAGATCGATAAAGTGAGTAAATAACGAAGAGTTAAAACAATGATAGAAAAAACATTGACAGTGAATAATGAAGTGGGATTGCACGCGCGACCTGCTGCGTTATTTGTGCAAACCTCAAATAAATTTACCAGCAATATTCAAGTTGCCTGCGGAGAACGTAAGGTGAATGCAAAGAGTATCTTGAATGTGTTAACACTTGGCGCAAGCAAGGGATCAGTTATTCATATCCAGGCTGTAGGTGAAGATGCTGAGGATGCAATGGCTGCGCTGGAGAAACTTGTGCAAGATAATTTCGGTGAGGCGGAATAGAGTTCTTTTGACAGTGTAGAAGAAGGAATACTTCATCTGCATTTTATTCCCACTGGCCTCGCGTTGTACGTCTGAAGGGACAACAACGGGAGAACAGGTACGAAAGCTGGACGGATAGTAGTACTTGGAAAATTTGACCATTGAAAATAAAGGAGATAGTTATGCGTATATTTTTTGCTGGGATTGTGCAGGGTTCTCATACAGATGGCGGGATCGTTGACCAGAGTTATCGTGCCGAAATTGCAGAGATCCTGGACGAACACCTTTCGAATGTGGAGATCATCGACCCTGTGGAAATGAATCCGGGTAGAGAAGATTACAGCGATGAACAGGCTATGCAAGCCATGCATGAGCTGGGTGAATGGGCGGGCAAGTCGGATGTTTTGATTGCTTACCTCCCCTCTGCCAGCATGGGTGCTGCGATCGAGATATGGCATGCTCATTTGCATAATGTGCCCATCTACTCTATCTCGCCCATGGCAGACAATTGGATGGTAGCTGCCTTCGCCGAGAAAGTATTCCCTGACATCGCCACCTTCAAAGCATTTATTGCAGACGGCGGATTCGATCACATCAAAACGAAAGCCTAATAAGTTTAAGTATTACCCGGTGGCGTTTGAGAATTCAGCTTTTGGCAGAAATCAGGATTGCCTTCTGCCGCACTTTATTACTAAACAAGAACTGGATTAATCATCTTCTTAAAACGTCACAAAAGATATGAAAAGCGCCCGTTTCGGTATTTTCACTCGAACGGGCGCTTTGTACTGTGTTGAAGTATGCGAGAGTTTGTTTACGTTAGGGTATCACTGGGTGAAGAAAATAACCTTTATAAATAAAGTTGACTTCATATCACCGCATTTTCGACGATGCTGAAGCTTTGTTCATCACAATCGATGAGTGCTTTTACTCCATATGGCAGCACGAACATGGGATCGGTGTGCCCGTAGTCCATGTTTGTGATGATGGGCAGATCTGCCAGCCCTAACTCGTCTCGAACTACTTCGAGGATTACCTGGTCGTATTCTTTGAAGGTATCAATGGAAATCTCGCCCCCGGGACGCCCGAGCAGCAGACCGTTGATCCGTTCCAGTATGCCCAGAGCTCCATACACGCGCAGCCCACGTTTGAGCGCCAGCGGCGGCGGGGCTTCTTCGGATAGGTCGAGGAAAAGGATAGCATCTTCCCAATCGCTCAAACCGGGGAAATAGTCGCTGCCGCGCAGAAAATCAAAAACCTCAAAACAGCCACCCAGTAAATACCCGCTGTGTTTACCTTTTCCCTGCAGATAACGCCAGCCTGTGCAGGGGTGTGTCTCGCGTTTTTTCTCCTGGTTGGTGGGGTCAGCCCAATCCCACTGTTTGACACACCAGCGCTCTATGTTCTCTTCGATCATACCGATAGGTTTATTCGAGAAGAGTGTTTTTTGCACGGAGTGCTGCATGTAGGCGAACAAACCACCGTTCTCCGCAAATCCGGCCATGATCGCGGGCCCATAGAAGCTGACCAGACCCGCCCGGTAGCATACCAGGTGGGTGATGGTGGTATCCGAGTAGCCCATGAATACCTTGGGATGCTTACGGATGACATCCAGATCCAGATAGGGCAGCAGGCGCAGGGAGTCATCCCCACCGATGGTCGAAAGGATCCCTTTAATGGAGGAGTCAGTGAAGGCTTGCATGAGATCATCCGCGCGCGCCTGCGGGTTTTGTGCCAGCCACTGCGCATCGCGCAGCGTGTTGGGCATCTCGATCAGTTCTACGCCAAGGGCGTCTTCTAGCTGTTTCTTTCCTGCCTGATAGCGGTGCGGGAAGGTGCCTGCTCCGCCCCACGAGAGCGAAACGGCAGCCACTTTATCACCCGGGTGTAGTTGCGTGGGTTTGATCATATTTTTTATCTTTCGTCGATTTCTCTTTATTCTATAATGAATCTATAACATTCTTAAATAACCTAATATAGGTTACGGAAAATAATCCTTGCAGCCAATGCATTTTACGAAAAGAGAAAGAAGAGGGTAGTATGCCAGCAGTTGTGCTTAATAAACCGGCACCGCCTTTCGAGATGCCAGACCTGCATGGAAGCCTTTTTCGTTCGCAGGATCAAATCGGCAAGAAGAACCTGGTCCTGATCTTTAATCGCGGTTTTGTCTGACCCTTCTGCCGCCGGCATATGGCGCAGTTGCGCCAGGATTTTGAGAAGATACAGGGGATGGATACACTTCTCGTTGTGGTTGGTCCGGAGAACGCAGCTTCCTTCCGGCATTACTGGCAGGAACATGATCTGCCCTTTGTGGGTCTGCCTGATCCCAAACACACAGTGTTGAAATTATATGGGCAGCAGGTGAAACTGTTCAAATTCGGGCGCATGCCAGCCCAGGTGATCGTGGACAAAAAAGGTGTTGCCCGCTTCGTACACTACGGGCATTCCATGTCGGATATTCCATCCAATGAAGAGTTGATTGATATCTTAAAAAGAATCTAAAAGTTTCAGTCGCTAATTATTAACAAAGCTACTCTTTGAAAATGCAAGAAGAGTAGCTTCTGTTAAATATTTAAACTTTACACAACTTACTTAAAAACTTAATAAAGTGGATCCTGACATTGCTGTCTTTTTGCATCCCAATAGAATCCGCAGGTAGTACAGCAATCTACTCCATAGCTACTCGCCCGTCCACCACACACACATCCGGGTTCAGCGGTCGGTTGCTGGACCACACACCCGCCCACCTCGGTGCCGGTCGGCTCCAGGTTGTAGGCGATCCAGCAGGTCGAATCCATAGTGTGCATTTGCCCTAATGGATAGAACTCGCTGTTCTTGTTGGGCGATCCAGCTTGCGGTTCGGAATAACGGTCGTTGTAATCGAACTGGGCGGGATCCATGATGCTGCTGTCACTCCA